>RCMY010000616.1_pt1 | contig 33661 bp, 31 predicted proteins | sample 2041341 | NCBI WGS metagenome assembly RCMY01 (sample SAMN09708234, study PRJNA481090) | Marine sediment metagenome, whole genome shotgun sequencing project. | reverse complement strand
GGTGGCGTGAACAGTCGATTCTCTACATGCCCGTCAGAAAATACCAAGACGACCAAGGCTCTATCCTGCGAAAGAGAAACGAATTCTATATGTTTTATGGGCGCTTCGTGTTTAGGGGTTAGAACCAAAGACGCTCCTTTCGTAACCCCCGACAGGGCCGACCCAACTCGATCCAAAATACCACCAACGTCAGCGCCGTTGTCGCCCATGGTCGCATCGATTTTCTCGCGATCAATATCCGTCGGGTCGCCGATTTCAATCATTCCGTCGACAAACATCCGCAGCCCCATTTGCGTTGGGATCCGACCGGCGCTGACATGGGGGCTGCCTAGCAAGCCCATATATTCAAGGTCCTGCATTACGTTTCGGATCGTCGCGGCGCTTACCTTTTCGCTGAAGTCGCGGGTCAGAGTACGCGACCCGACCGGATCACCATTCGCCAGATATCCTTCGACAACGCGGCGGAATACCTCGCGCGAGCGGTCATTCATTTCATCCAGGGCTGTGGTTGTTTTTTCCATGATGCCTTAATAAAGGGGCTCCGACCGCAAACGTCAATCGGGGTTGCATCAAGATGGCGTGCGGAGTTATCCCCAATATAAATCAAAAAGGATAATCATATGCGCCCCTCTGGTCGGAAACTTGACGAAATGCGTGCCGTATCTATCGAAACAGGCTTTACCAAACACGCCGAAGGCTCTGCCCTTATCAAGATGGGCCATACTCATGTTCTTTGCACCGCAACAATCGAAGATCGCGTACCCCCGTTTATCAAAGGATCGGGCCTGGGATGGGTTACAGCAGAATATGGCATGCTTCCCCGCGCAACGAACACCCGGATGCGCCGCGAGGCCGCAATGGGCAAGCAGGGCGGCCGCACAGTTGAAATCCAGCGCTTGATCGGCCGCGCCTTGCGCGCCGGCGTTGACCGCAGCGCATTGGGCGAACGTCAAATCACCATCGACTGCGATGTACTGCAGGCGGATGGCGGTACCCGGTGCGCATCAATTACCGGCGGGTGGATCGCGCTAAAGCTCGCTGTAAACAAGCTAATGAAGGCCGGGGATGTAGTAAGCGACCCATTGTTGGACCCGGTCGCTGCTATCAGCTGCGGCGTATACGCGGGTCAGGCCTTGCTGGACCTAGACTATCCCGAGGATTCAGAAGCAGGTGTTGACGGAAACTTTATCATGACTGGCACAGGTCGTTTGATCGAGGTCCAGATGAGCGCTGAAGGGTCCACCTATTCACGCGACCAGATGAACCAACTAATGGATCTCGCCGAAAAAGGCGTATCCGAACTAGTGGAAATTCAGAAGGCCGCCACTGCATGACACGCAAATTTACAGGTGATCAAATTCTGATCGCCACCCATAACGCAGGCAAGCTTGAGGAAATGGCCGAACTGTTCGCCCCCTTTGGCGTGCGCGTTGTGGGTGCCGCTGAAATGAAACTTGCAGAACCTGAAGAAACTGAAGACAATTTTATCGGCAATGCACGGATAAAGGCCATCGCAGCAGTTAATGCGACTGGCTTACCTGCCCTGGCGGATGATTCAGGGATCGAAGTCGAAGCACTTGATGGAGCGCCCGGCGTCTATACCGCGGATTGGTCTGAAACACCGAATGGGCGTGATTTTGTTATGGCCATGACAAAAACCCATAACTTGCTCGAAGAAAAGAACGCTCCTCACCCGCGGCGCGCCCGGTTTTGCGCAACGTTAGTACTTGCTTGGCCTGATGGTCACGAGGAAATTTTTGAAGGGCGCGTTGATGGTTCGTTGGTTTGGCCCATGCGGGGCGACATTGGGCATGGATATGATCCTATATTTCAGCCTGATGGCTACGAGCAGACCTTTGGCGAGATGACGCACGGTGAAAAAAATAAGATCAGCCATCGCGCAGATGCTTTTGCCAAACTGACGTCGGCCTGCTTTGATTGAAGATTGGCGCCAAGGCGGTTTCGGCCTCTACATCCATTGGCCTTTTTGCGAGGCGAAATGCCCCTATTGTGACTTTAACAGCCATGTTAGTCGCAAAATTGATCAACGCGCGTGGCGTGATGCATACTTAATAGAACTTGAGCGCGGAGCCGCTGAAACCAAGGGTCGTGTTCTCAACGCCGTCTTTTTTGGCGGCGGAACTCCAAGCCTAATGGACCCTGAGATTGTCGCAGATATAATTGCCACGATCTACCGTCTCTGGCCCGTCGCGAACGACTTGGAGATCACCCTCGAGGCTAATCCGGGTTCAGTCGAGGCCGGTAGATTCAAAGGATTTCAAGACGCCGGTGTTAATCGGGTTTCTATGGGCATTCAGGCGCTAAACGACGCCGATTTAAAGAAACTTGGCCGCATCCACAACACAGCCGAGGCTTTAGCTGCCTTTGATATCGCGCGTTCCACCTTTGACCGTGTTAGTTTCGACCTGATCTATGGCAGGCAGAACCAGACGCTGCCGGATTGGAAGGCGGAACTTGAACAGGCCCTATCGCTAGCAATAGACCACATATCTCTCTATCAGCTTACCATTGAAAAGGGCACAGCCTTTGGTGACCGATACGCCATCGGAAAGTTACGCGGGTTGCCCGACGACGATCTTGGGGCAGACATGTATGCGGCCACTCAAGAAATTTGCAACGAAATGGGGATGCCCTCTTATGAAGTTTCAAATCACGCGCGAGACGGCGCCCAATCCCGCCACAACCTGATCTATTGGCGTTATGGCGACTATCTTGGGATCGGCCCTGGCGCGCATGGGCGTTTGTCGCAGAACGGACGACGCTATGCGACAGAATGTTTCAGCAATCCACAGCGATGGTTGGATGCAGTGCGCATAGAATCCACAGAAAAGCCCCGAGAGATCCTTTCGGCTGAGGACCAAGCGAGCGAATTTCTGATGATGGGGTTGCGCCTGAAAGAAGGGGTGGATCTTAAGAGATACTTAGTGCTCTCTGGAAAACCCCTATCACAAGAAAAGATCATCCTGATGCAGGACATCGGGATGGTCAATTTGGAGCGCGATCAGCTGAAAGTGTCAGATCAGGGCTTCATGGTTCTCAATGCAATTCTAGCTGAACTCTTGACCGACTAGCTTAGCGACAAAAGACGGCAGATTTCATCCAACTCGTCCATGTTCTTATAGCTCAAAATCATCTGACCTGATTCCTGCCCCGGCTTGTGATTCAAGATCACTTTCATGCCCAAGCTGGCTGAAAGATCTCCCTCAAGTGCGCGGGTATCCGCGTCTTTCTCGGAATTGCCCCTCGGTGCCTTCTTCTCGCTCTGGTCATGGTCGCCAGCTTGGCTTTTCTTGACCAACGCTTCAGCCGCACGAACAGATAAACCACCCGCGATAATCTGCCTTGCTAACTTTAGTGGATCATCAGCAGGCACGAGGGTTCGCGCATGGCCGGCGGTAAGTTCCCCGCCCCGTACCATCTCTAAAACGCTGTCAGGCAGATTTAAAAGTCTTAGCAGGTTCGCAATGTGGCTCCGGCTCTTCCCAAGAGCCTCAGCCATCTTCTCTTGAGTATGGCCAAACCGATCCATCAACTGGCGATAGCCGGCCGCCTCTTCAATCGAATTAAGATCTGCACGTTGAATATTCTCAATAATCGCGACTTCAAGAACTTCGACATCCGTAAATTCACGCACAATAACCGGAAGCTCATGCAGTTTAGCCATCTGCGAAGCACGCCAGCGACGTTCGCCAGCGACGATCTCAAAAGTCCCGTCCGCCCTGCGGCGAACGATGAGGGGCTGAATTACACCCTTTTCTTTAATCGAATTCGCCAGATCGTTCAAATCTTCAGGATCGAAACGTTTTCTTGGCTGCTCGGGGTTCGGCGATATTTGTTCTATTGGAACAAATCGCTCAGCTGCGCCTTCCGTTGCGACTGTCTGTGTCTCTGCTACATCAGCCATCAAAGCCGACAGTCCACGCCCCAGTCCACGCCGTTTATCTCTATCTGCCATCTATTCGCCCCTAGACTACACTGTTTTCCAAAATCTCTTGCGCCAAATTCCGATACGCCATCGCGCCCTTAGAACCGCTGTCATAGCTCAACACTGGCATCGAGAAACTGGGTGCCTCGCTAACGCGAACGTTGCGAGGAATAACAGTTTTATAGACCAGTTCACCCAAGTTCGCGCGCGCGTCCTGTTCGACCTGCTGTGACAAATTATTGCGCTGATCGTACATCGTCAGAACTACGCCTTCAATGCGAAGGTCTTTGTTACCGCTTTGTCGGACTTCTCTTATCGTCAACATAAGCTGTGATAGCCCCTCAAGCGCAAAGAACTCACTTTGCAAAGGCACTAAGACTGAGTGCGCTGCGATCATCGCATTTACTGTCAGTAGGTTAAGCGAAGGCGGGCAATCAATTAAGATATAATCGAAAGCATAGCTGTCCATCTGTGTCTGGCGCAGCGCATCATGTAAAAGGAAACTTCGTTTCTCATTCGAAATTAGTTCTAGGTCAGCCGAACTTAGATCTACAGTTGCAGGCACGATGTGCAAACCGGGCGTTTCAGTCTTCAAGATGACTTTGTCCAAAGAAATGTCTTCGAGAAGCAATTCATATGTTGTGTACTCGCGTTCGTCGACGTTGATGCCTAGACCTGTCGACGCATTTCCTTGAGGATCAAGATCGACCACCAAAACTCGCTGATCCCGCTCAGCTAGAGCAGCTGCTAGATTAATAGTAGTTGTTGTTTTCCCAACACCGCCTTTTTGGTTCGCCACTGCTATGATCTTTGGGCCTACCGGGCGCGAGAGGTCAGACATGGGTAATATCCTTGATTCTAAGTATTGCGGCGGAGGGATTAGTTAGGCTTGGGATGACATCACAGTCATAGCGCCATCTAGCTTTTGCGTCGACATCCTCAGTCTTCCAGTTTTCACCCTTAGGAAAAAGGGCTGTCCCGCCTATCTTAAGGTGTAAATTCGCAAATTGCAGAAGCGATGGCAAATCCGCAAGCGCGCGAGCCGACAGGACGTCAGCTTCAAGTCCCGGTACTGCCTCGATACGTTCATTTAACACTTCGCCCTCAAGGCCAAGCTCTCGCAAAGCCGTGCGTAGAAAAACACATTTTCGCTGATCGCTTTCAATCATCGTAAATTTGGTTTTTCGTTCATCTTGAGCTGACAGGATAGCCAGTACAATTGCCGGAAATCCGCCCCCGCTTCCCAAATCTACCCAGTGATCACCTTCCGGGGCATGCTGATAGAGCTGCACTGAATCCTTTACGTGACGCTCCCAGATGTGCGCGATGCTCGGCTTCGAGATTAAATTGATCTTAACGGTCCACTTTTCAACCAGTCGCGCGAATTGCTTTAGGCGATCAGATGTTTCACGTGAAACATGCAATTCATCAAAACTGCTCACGCTGACTTCTTTCTGCTACCGCGTTTGAGGTGAGACAACAGAAGCGTCAGCGCGGCGGGTGTCATGCCATCAATACGCGCAGCCTGAGCAAGATTTGAAGGGGCCGTTTTTTCAAGCTTTGAAGTCAGCTCGTTCGAGAGACCGTCAATTGAGTGATAATCAAAGTCAATTGGTATGGAGTGAGCTTCGTCTTTCTTTAGCAGATCGATATCTCGCTGTTGGCGAGCAATATAATTGTGATAAAGAGCATCTCTCTCAACTTGCCGACGGGTATCACCTTCGACAGTTGCAAAATCAGCGTTCAGCGGGATCAGGTCCTCAAAAACAACGTCTGGGAACGCGAGTAGCTGAAACCCTGTCCGCTTATTGCCATCTTGATTGATCTTAATCCCTGCCTCTCCAATCTCATTGGGCGACCATTCACTTTTCGAAAGGAGGGCTAGGGCTATATCCATCCGCTTCATCTTGGCAAGGAAGGCATCCGCTCTTGTTTGCGAAACACAACCAAGTTTGATCCCAATGGGTGTTAACCGCTGGTCAGCATTATCGGCTCGCAGCGAAAGTCTAAATTCAGCGCGCGAGGTGAACATTCGATAGGGTTCTGTAACCCCTCTCGTGGTTAGATCGTCAATCATCACACCAATATACGACTCGGCGCGGCTAAATATGACTGGATTCTTCCCCTGGGCCTCAAGTGCGGCATTCAATCCTGCAACTAACCCCTGCGCGGCGGCTTCCTCGTACCCCGTAGTGCCATTAATTTGCCCCGCTAGATAAAGCCCTGGAACAGTCCGGACTTTCAGTGTCGCATCCAATGCCCTTGGATCAACATAATCATATTCAATAGCGTAGCCAGGTTGAAGTATTTCAACTTTTTCGAGCCCAGTCATTGACCGTACATACTCAAGCTGGACGTCCTCGGGGAGAGAGGTTGATATGCCATTTGGGTAGATCGTATAATCATCAACACCTTCTGGTTCCAAGAAAACCTGATGGGAAGATTTGTCAGCAAAACGAACAACCTTATCTTCAATGGATGGGCAATAGCGGGGCCCAATACCCTCTATGTGCCCGCCGTACATCGCAGATTTTTCGAGATTCTTTCGGATAATCTCATGGGTTTTTTCGTTCGTATGCGTAATGCCGCACGATATTTGCTTAGCTGAGACACCTTTCGACATGAAAGAGAAAACGACGGGTTCGTCGTCTCCGGGTTGCATCTCAAGATTTGTCCAATCAATCGTCCGGCCATCTAAGCGTGGCGGAGTACCGGTTTTTAGTCGACCAAGCGGAAGGTTAAACGAATCGATCCGGTTAGCCAGATCTACGGACGCCTTGTCACCCATACGTCCACCAGATCGCGAAACATCACCAATGTGAATAACTCCGCGAAGAAAAGTGCCGGTCGTCAGGATAACTGATCTAGAATTTATTTTGGAGCCGTCGGACAGGATTGCGCCGCAGACGCGTCCATTTTCAATAGTAAAATCAGTTACCTCACCCTCAATTATTTCAAGATGCTCGCAATTCTCCGTCTCGGCCAGCATTTCCGTGCGATATATACTGCGGTCCGCTTGGGCACGAGGGCCTTGTACCGCTGGCCCCTTTCGCCGATTGAGGAGCCGGAATTGAATACCCGCCTTATCAGCAACCCTGCCCATTACACCGTCCATGGCATCGATTTCACGCACTAGATGGCCCTTGCCTAATCCACCAATCGCTGGATTGCATGACATGACACCAATGCCATCACGGGACATGGTGATAAGCGCGGTTGACGCTCCCATACGAGCGGATGCATGCGCTGCTTCTGCACCCGCATGTCCACCACCGATAACAATGACATCAAAATGTTTCACGTGAAACACTCCATTTATTTACCCAGGCAAAAACTGGAAAAAATGACATCCAGCAGATTTTCCACATCAATTCGACCAACCAATGCTTCCAGAGCGCGAATCGAATGCCGCAACTCTTCTGCAGCTATATCATAGTGTTCAGGCCCATGTTCTAGATCTGATATAGCAACCCCCAGACCATCAGCGGCTTTTTGCAAGGCTACCCTGTGTCGCTCATGGGTCGCTAAACCTGTACTCAAGCTACGCGCTTCTAAAACCGACTGAATCCGCGCAATCAGTTCAGATACACCCTGCCCAGTCACACCTGAGATAGTGTTAGTTAGATCATCTCGCAAGTCAGCTTTTGGTAAAAGGCGGATATCACCCGGCTCAAGCGAAACCGGAAGCTCTTCCCCCTTTTCAACCAGAAAGACGCGGATATCCGCCGCGGCAGCGCGAGACATCGCTCGATCAATGCCCATCGCCTCAACCTCATCAGAAGCGTCGCGCAGCCCAGCGGTGTCCAAAAGTGTTACCGGGAGTCCGCCAATATCCATTCTCACTTCGATCACATCGCGTGTTGTTCCTGCAATTGATGAAGTAATGGCAGCATCTCGGCCAGCTAATGCATTTAAAAGTGTAGATTTTCCTGCATTTGGGCGTCCAATAATCGCTACTTCAAACCCGGCACGAATGCGTTCTGCTGTATGTGTACCTTGAATCTCTTTCAGCAAATCGTTGTTAACTGCCGACAGAAGTTCATGGACCTCCGATGAGACATCAACCGGTACATCCTCGTCCGCGAAATCAATTGTAACTTCCAATAGAGCCGCCGCTCTTATCAACTTTTCGCGCCACTCATCAACACGCTGACCCAAATGCCCGGACAAGACGCGGAGCGCCTGCTTACGCTGTGCTTCAGTTTCCGCCTCAAGCAAGTCACCCAGACCTTCGACTTGGGTCAGATCAAGCTTGCCGTTTTCCATTGCCCTACGAGTAAACTCCCCCGGCTCAGCCAACCTTGTGTTTGGAAAGGTTGAAAGGAGTGTCAAAACCGCTTTAACAACTGCAATACTTCCGTGAAGTTGAAGTTCGACGACATCTTCACCGGTAAAACTGCTTGGGCCCTTGAAGACCAGCACCAAGGCGCTATCGATGGTATCACCATTTAGATTGATAATTGGCCGAACAGCTGCCTGGCGGACAGCAGGTAATGGGTGAGCGATCTTCTCCGCTATCGAAAAAGCCTCATCCCCAGAGATACGGATAACGCAAACCCCAGCACGCCCTTGCGCTGTCGCTTGGGCAAAAATCGTGTCCATTGGTCTAACCCACTGTTATAATTAATAACTTAGGTGTTCATCGAGTCGAAGAAATCCGAGTTCGTCTTGGTCTGCTTCAGTTTCCCGATCAAGAATTCAATGGCATCTGTTGTGCCCATCGGATTCAGAATGCGACGCAAGACAAAGGTTTTCTGCAGGTCAATCTTATCAACCAACAAGTCCTCTTTGCGAGTACCAGATTTCAGAATATCAATCGCTGGGAATACCCGCTTGTCTGCAATCTTGCGATCAAGAACAATCTCAGAGTTACCCGTACCTTTGAATTCCTCAAAGATGACTTCATCCATGCGGCTACCCGTATCGATCAGCGCCGTTGCGATAATGGTCAACGAACCACCTTCTTCGATGTTGCGCGCTGCACCAAAGAAGCGTTTTGGGCGCTGCAAAGCGTTTGCGTCAACACCGCCCGTCAATACTTTGCCTGACGATGGGACTACAGTGTTAAATGCGCGGCCCAGACGAGTGATCGAATCAAGCAAAATGACAACATCGCGCTTGTGTTCAACCAGACGTTTGGCCTTTTCAATAACCATCTCGGATACTGCAACGTGACGGGTTGCTGGTTCATCAAAGGTCGACGACACAACCTCACCCTTAACCGAACGCTGCATGTCCGTAACTTCTTCGGGACGTTCATCAATCAGCAGAACGATCAAATAGCATTCCGGATGGTTTTTTTCGATCGAATTGGCAATATTCTGAAGCAGAACTGTCTTACCGGTACGCGGTGGCGCAACGATCAGGCAACGCTGGCCCTTACCAATCGGCGAAACCAGATCGATAATACGCGCTGAACGGTCTTTAACTGTTGGGTCTTCGACTTCCATCGTCAAACGCTCATCAGGGTAAAGCGGCGTCAGGTTCTCAAATGCGACTTTGTGCCGTGCCTTTTCAGGATCCTCAAAGTTTATTTTTGTAACTTCTGTCAGGGCAAAATAACGCTCTGTATCATCAGGGGCCTTAATAAGCCCTTCAATCGTATCACCTGTGCGCAGCGAATGCTGTCGGATCATTTCAGGTGAAAGGTAAATATCATCGGGGCCCGGCAAATAGTTTGCTTCGGGCGACCGCAAAAATCCAAACCCGTCTTGCAAGACTTCTAACACACCATCGCCAGAGATTTCCCAGCCCTCATCCGCGCGTTCCCGCAGAATTTGGAACATCATCTCGCCTTTACGCATTGTCGACGCGTTTTCGATCTCAAGCTCTTCGGCCATTGCCAGAAGGTTCTTGGGGGTCTGCGCCTTTAGATCAGCGAGGTTCAGCGTTTCGATTGTCATGGAAGTATCCTGTACCGGCCCAATTAAATCGGGCGGGTCGTATCATTAAATTTGGCAGACGGGTGCAATCCCAGAACAGGGTGCGAGGGGATACATAGTCAGATCAGGTGCTTTCGTCAATCCGCTTAGAATTTCACGACAACCGACAAGACAATGACAATCATCAAGACGGTCGGTACCTCGTTCATCATGCGGTACTGTTTGCCCGTTAATGTATTCTGCCCTTTACCGAAGCCCTTGACCCGTGCGTACAGCCATTCATGGAACCCTGTCATTGCGATCACGGCGAATGCCTTAGTCCAAGGCCAGACCATGCTCCAATCGACGATGCCGGGCGTAAAAACCAGACTAAGACCAAAAATCCAGGTGGCAATCATTGCCGGACGCATGATCACGTTCGCTAGCTTAAATTCCATCATCGTAAACAGATCATGAGTTTCGCCAGTAAGCCCGACCCGTTCTGTGTGATGGACCAACAAGCGAGGAAGATAGAACAACGCAGCCATCCACGAGATCACCGCCATGATATGGATCGACTTTGTCCAAGGGTAGGCAAGGGCAAGAAGGTCAGACATATCACACTCCGTTCATTGCCTCCCTTCTAATATAAATAAGAAAAGAAGAAAGATGATGATGTAAGTAGGGAGACAGATTTCTGTGGATTATCCAGATATACCAGTGCTTATCCACCTGTTAACTTTACGGCATGGGCTGTTCGGATAGAATTGATTTCAAAAATATTAATTATAACTTACAGTACGTTAATATTAAACTATCTCACATAGCGACTGTACAAATCTGTGGATAATCAGGGCCCAGATGTAAAACACATCATTTCCAAGTTATCCTTATCCCACGACGCATAAAATTGGATAGATGCGACGAAAATTCCGAATATCCCGAGGGTCTGCACTGACCCTCGCATTCTCGGGGATAAGTCCTTAAAAACTCCTTAACATCGCACACAGGTTATCCACATGGTTCAAACCCTCATTCTTGCTTCGGGCTCCTCTATCCGGACAAAGCTGCTTCAGCAGGCGAATATCCCGCACCAGGTCAGCATTGCGCGGATAGATGAAGAAATGATCAAGGCCGCCCTCCTATCCGAGGGCGCACCACCCCGCGATATTGCTGACACCTTGGCCGAGATGAAAGCCCGTAGGGTCAGTGATAAGAACCCCGGCGCGCTGGTTCTGGGCTGCGATCAGGTTCTTGATCATCGTGGCACAATTTTGTCAAAACCGAAAACGCCCGATGACGCTATAATGCAATTGACGAGCCTGCGCGGTGATCGTCATAGCCTGTTATCTGCAGCCGTGATTGTTGAGGATGGCAAGCCCATATGGCGTCATGTGGGTCAGGTGCGCTTGCGAATGCGCGATGCATCTGACGCTTATATCGCAGATTACGTTGACAGAAATTGGGATAGTATCCAGCATGCTGTCGGATCCTATAAGCTAGAAGAAGAAGGCGTGCGGCTGTTCAGCGGGATTGAAGGTGACTACTTCAACGTCCTAGGACTGCCATTGATTGAACTTATTAATTATCTGACTATCCGAGGGGACCTGCCCGCATGAGTTTGCCAAAAATACCGCTTGCTGGTGTTATCGGATCGCCGATCGCGCATTCGAAATCACCACAAATTCACGGGCACTGGCTAAAAACCCTGGGACTCAATGGGGCGTATATCCCGATGGATGTCGCGCCCAAAGATCTGGAACAGGTCGTGCGCACCTTGCCCAAGATGGGGTTTGTTGGCGCAAATGTGACGATTCCCCACAAAGAGGCAGTGTTGGATATTGTCGATATCATAACCGATCGTGCGGCCATGATCGGCGCGGTCAACACATTGACTTTTCGCGCTGATGGAAAAATCCAGGGTGATAATACAGACGGTTATGGGTTTCTAGAAAACCTGCGAAGCGGTGCGCCGGATTGGGATCCCAAGGCCGGTCCGGCAGCGGTATTTGGGGCTGGTGGCGCAGCGCGGGCTGTAATTGCGTCGCTTTTAGATGCAGGTGTGCCAGGAATCTTGCTTTCCAATCGCACTCGTGTGCGTGCGGACAATCTTGCGTCGGTTTTTGGATCACGTGTCACAGTTTATGACTGGGTGAAGGCTGGCAATATGCTTGATCATGCTGCGCTTTTGGTGAACACGACATCACTTGGGATGCTGGGGAAACCGGAATTGCGCGTGCCTTTGGATGGATTGCGCGCGCAGACGGTTGTTACTGATCTGGTATACGCACCACTCAAGACAAATCTGCTGCAAACGGCCGAACATGTTGGCTGCGCTACTGTAGACGGGCTTGGCATGCTGCTGCATCAAGCAGTTCCCGGATTTGAACGCTGGTTTGGCACCCGGCCCGAGATTGACCGTGCCACCCGTGCGGCGGCGCTGCGCTAATGTTTCTACTAGGGTTGACCGGTTCAATCGGCATGGGAAAATCGACAACTGCCGCCATGTTCGCAGAGGCCGGATGCGCGGTTTGGGATGCTGACGCAGCTGTTCACCGCCTGTACGCCAAGGGTGGTGCGGCTGTGCCCGCATTTATGGAGGCGTTTCCAGAAGCTGTGATCGAGGGTGCGGTATCGCGCCCGGTGCTAAAAACGATCATCGGCCAAGATCCGGACGCATTGAGAAAAATCGAAGCGATCGCGCATCCGCTGGTCGGCCAAGACCGCGCCGAATTTCTTAAGAATGCGTCTTCTGATATTGTTGTTCTCGACATTCCACTGATATTTGAAACGGGCGGCAACAAACGGATGGATGGGGTTGCATGTGTCTCTGTTTCAGCGGAAATCCAGCAGGAGCGTGTACTGGCGCGGGGAACGATGACGTTGGAACAGTTTGAAAATATTCGGTCCAAGCAGATGCCAAACACTGAAAAATGCGCGCTTTCTGACTATGTGATCGAGACTGATACCCTTGACCATGCGCGCGCCCAAGTTTTGGCCATCATCGACGACATAAAAGGAAAAATGAATCATGCGTGAGATCGTACTTGATACGGAAACCACTGGCTTTGATCCCGAAAGCGGCGACCGCATCGTAGAGATTGGTGCAGTTGAGCTGATGGGTCACGTGGCGACCGGCGAAACCTATCACCAATATATCAACCCGGAACGCGGAATGCCCGACGAAGCATTCCAGGTGCACGGGCTTGGCGACGAGTTTCTGCGCAATAAACCCAAATTTGCACAGGTCGGGCAAAAATTTCTCGATTTTATCGGAGATTCGAAGCTAATCATCCACAACGCGGCATTCGACATCAAGTTTCTGAATGCCGAACTGAGATGGATGGGTTTGCCGCTGATCCCTTGGGAGCAGGCATTGGATACGCTGGCGATTGCCCGCAAACGGTTTCCCGGGTCTCCGGCATCACTGGACGCGCTGTGCCGCCGTTTTGGCATCGACAATACGTCACGGACGCTTCACGGCGCATTGCTTGATAGTGAAATTTTGGCCGAGGTGTATCTGGAGCTTATCGGCGGGCGTCAGCCTGACTTTGGTCTATCATCGAAGCCTGAACGAAAGGCAGGTGATGTATCTCAGGAATGGACACCAAAGCCGCGGCCAGATTCCCTGCCCTCTCGGATTTCGCAAGACGAAGCCGCCGCCCATGCTGAATTTGTCAACAATCTGGGCGACGGCGCGGTCTGGAAGGCGATTTAAGCGTCAGCTTTTGTAGGGTTCTCCGCCTGACGGCGAGAGATTTCATTGCGATAAAGTGCAACGAAATCAATGTTTTCAAGGTTCAGCGGCGGAAAGCCACCATCGCGCGTGATATCGCTGACAACGCGGCGCAAGAACGGAAAGATCATGCGTGGGCATTCGATCAGCAAGAACGGGTGCATCTGGTCTTCTGGCACACCTTCGATGTGGAAAATACCGACATAGTCGATCTCAAGCAGGAACAGCATTGCATCGCCGTCTTTTGCCTTTGATGTCACCTGCAGTTTGATTGCGGATTCATACTGGTTGTCTGCCGAACGTTTTTTGGCGTCCAGATTTACCTGAACTTGTACGTCGGGCTGCACATCAGTTGGTGCACCCTTTTGAGCCATGATATTCTCGAAAGACATATCGCGAATGAACTGGCCCAGAATGCGCATTTGCGGCTGGGGTGCTTGTGTCGGTTGTGGTGCTGCTTCTTCAGCCATGTTGCGGGCTCCTTGAGAGTAAAAAATGCGTTTGGCTGGCCATATCAGACCTGACGGCGGCGCTCAATGCTTTGTCCAGCCCGATGGACGTTGGGCTTTTTTCTCGTCCTCAGACAATTCGTGATATTCGCCATCAATCACATCCCCTTGCATGGGCCGGTGGGGCTCTTTGTTAGTATTGGTGAACTCCCCTTCAAAACTCATCGAACCGCTTACGTTGACGCGCGACCGCATGGCTTGAAATGCGGCTCGCCGAATGCCCGGCACCAACAAGGCAAAACCAACTGCATCAGTGAAAAACCCCGGCGTGAGCAGCAATGCGCCTGCAAACAGGATCATCGCACCGTTCACCAGGGGTTCAGTGGGATCACGTACTTCTGAAAGGGACGATTTGATCTGGCTCATCGCGATAGCCCCCTGCGCGCGCATCAATGACGTGCCGATAAGCGCCGTCAAAACAACAATCGCAAGCGTCCAGCCGAGGCCAATTGCCCCACCTACTTGGATAAACAACGCTATTTCTATCAATGGTACGGCAATAAATGCCAAAAACAGCCACATATCGTGGGTCCTTTCATAAGGGCCAGAGTGGACTTGGCCCGGTTCTCACCCTACATAAGGGCAACAACACGATGTTTCCATGTTTCTCACCAAGAGGTTCCTATGAATTCGCCTATGATACAGCTTCTGGTGCTTGCCGGCATTGCAGTATTCCTGATTTTGCGTTTGAAAAATGCATTGGGCACACGCGAGGGGTTTGAAAAACCACCTGAGGTCGAAGCGACCCCGAAGAAATCCGCCGGTCCCGCATTCGAAGTCATCGAAGGTGGCCCAGATCTGGACATCACAGATCACGCAGCAGAAGGGTCCGACACAGCGATTGCTTTGGCTAATATGAAACGGGTCGAACCGTCGTTTGGCGTCAGTGATTTTCTGGGAGGTGCGCGCGGTGCCTATGAAATGATCGTAATGGGCTATGAGCATGGCAATTTAGACGAGATCAAACCGTTCTTGTCCGAAGAGATTTACGAAAGCTTTGTTGACGGTGTTGCCGCCCGCGAAGATCAGGGCCTAACAGTTGAATCCCATTTCGTTGGCATTCGCGAGATGGAACTGGACAACGCGACAATGGACAACGACACCAACGAGGCAGATTTAACCATTCGTTTCGTTGCTGAAATGACCTCGGTCGTGAAGGACAAAGACGGCAGTGTCGTCGAAGGAAGCCCGACCGAAATAAAACGTCAAAAAGACACGTGGGTATTCTCGCGGGTCATGGGCTCGGATGATCCAAATTGGCTGCTCGTTTCTACAGACGGTTAATTCGTGCCTGTGCGGGTACATTGCTGTGGGCGGGCTTAACGGTGCCGCCCGCATTTGCAGATGTGTCCTATACGGTCATGGAATATGACCAGCTGGATGCATGGGAAACCGACGACCACGCGGCAGCGCTTAAGACCTTCCTGAACACGTGCCGAGATATGAAGGACGTGGATTGGCGCAATCTGTGCAAGTTTGCCAAAGCCAACCCAGACCCGCGTCAGTTCTTTGAGCTGCTCTTTCGTCCTGTCCTGATCGAGGATGGCCAAGATGCGATGTTCACCGGTTATTTCGAACCTGAACTTGATGGCGATCTTTATCCGTCATCGCGGTTCAAATATCCCATTTATTCCATGCCGGACGAAGCGAAAGAAAACAATCCTTGGCTGCCCCGCAGGGATATCCTGGATACAGACGTAATGAAGGACCGCGGCCTCGAGATTGCGTATGTAGACGACCCGGTTGAGCTATTTTTCCTCCAAATTCAAGGGTCTGGCCGTATTCGACTGCCAAACGGACAATTTGTTCGTGTCGGTTATCGTGGTGCAAACGGATATCCTTACCGGTCCATTGGCGTCGAATTAGTACGGCGTGGTGTTTATGACGCCCATCAGGTCAGTGCCGAAGTCATCAAGAATTGGGTGCGCCGCAATCCCGAAGACGGGCGCGATTTACTATATCACAATCCCTCGTATGTCTTTTTCCGCGAGGTCAGTCAGGTGCCCGCAGACAAGGGCCCACTTGGCGCGATGAACCGGTCAGTTACGGACATGCGCACCGTTGCCATTGATCCAAAGTTTGTCCCGCTTGGTGCGCCAGTCTGGATCGAAAAGGAAGGCACCAAGCCGCTGCACCGTTTGATGATCGCGCAAGATACCGGTTCAGCAATCAAGGGCGCGCAACGCGCGGATATCTTCTTTGGCACCGGCGACAAAGCAGGCCGCGCTGCCGGTAAGCTGCGCGATCCTGGTCGGTTGATGGTGCTGATGCCGATACAACGTGCCTATGCCCTTCTGCCTGAGCCGTTGCTATGACACGGAAACGGTTGAACAAGGATGATCTGTCGCTGTGGCGAAAAGTGACCGAGCGGACTGAGAGACTGGACCTGAACCAACTCTTTCGCCCAGAGATTGATGCACCAGCGCCTAGCGCACCGCAAATCCGCAAAACGACATCGGTTGTTTTGGGCAAACCCAAGCCCAAACCGCGCCGCTCTACCCATGATCTGATGCCGTCGCTGCCTGACCAAATCCGCAAGGTGCCTGTTCAGATGGACAGCAAGGCCTTTACCAAACTGAAGCGCGGCAAGCTAAGCCCCGAAGGCCGGATCGACCTGCATGGGATGACCTTGGACCGCGCCCACCCTGCCCTCACGCGGTTCATTTTGAATGCGCACAAAAATGGCAAAAGGCTGGTGCTGGTAATTACTGGCAAAGGCAAGCTGCGCGACGAAGGCGGCCCAATCCCGGTGCGACACGGGGTATTGCGGCATCAGGTCCCGCAATGGCTGGCTATGGCACCGCTGGCCAGTGCAGTTTTACAGGTCAGCCAGGCCCACATTAGCCACGGTGGTGGCGGTGCCTATTACGTCTATCTGCGCCGTCATCGATGAAAGCGCACTAGCCTGCCCTGATATTTCAGGATGCCGATCGTCGCCATGACAGCTGCGATCACATAATAGATCGCGATCGGAATCATCTGTTCGGGGAAATTTACACCCAAATCAATGAACAGCCCCGTGATCCCAGGGCCAATCGCTGACCCGAACACCATCAGGGCTGCTGCGACCGCCTTGATCGACCCGATATAGCGAGTGCCATAGAATTCAGCCCAGAACACGGATGTCGCAGTTGCCTGCATTCCCTGCCCGACGCCAAAAATGAGCAATCCGACCCCCGCCATTGCAATCGTGTCGGCATAGGCCAATACCGCAAAGGACAGCGCAAAGGGCAACATTTGCACGGGTGTAACTCGGCTCACCCCAAAACGATCAACCGCCCAGCCCGACACGAATGTCGAGATTACAGAAGTAACGGTGTAAAGTGGCATTAGGGCGACAAAACTGACCAGTGACCAACCTTTGACTTCGGTGAGGTGGACCTGTTGGAAAAACAGCGCCGTTCCCCACGCACCAGGGCCAATAATCATCGGGATCATCAGCCAAAACAGCCCGTGCCGCATCATTTGCGTACGTGTCCAATGGAGCCCGTCCATCCCCGCCGCTTGCGTGGTTTTGGCCATCGATTGCGGGGTGCGTTCCTGACGTAGTAGCACCAGCATAATCGGCATTGTGATCAACACCAGAACAGCAGCCAGCACCCAAAGGCTGCGCCAATGAAAACTTGCGAAGAGCGCTACGAATAGAACTGGTAGAATGGCCTGCCCAGCCGCAAATCCCATAGAGGATATCGAAAGCGCCTTGCCCCTAGTCGCCTCGAACCAACGAACCATCGCGACCGCGCCTAGTTGCGACATCATTCCCTGCCCAGTCAGCCGAAGTGCATAAATGACAAAGATCAGCGCGATCCAATTCGGCACAGCGGCCATTGCCAAGCACGCCGTTGCCAGCGCGACCATCACCCAGAATGATAAACGTCTGACACGAAATCGGTCCGTCAGAACCCCTGCCCAAACCATTGTGACAGCGGATAGGGTTGTGCCAATCGTATAGATGCCACCCCACTGCCCGTCGCTTAGGTCAAATTCACCCTTAATCTCACCAGCGAACAGAGAGATGAAATAGGTTTGTCCATATGATGACGTGAAAGTCAGCAGGAAACCTGCCAACAAAAACAGCCAATTGGCGCGGATGAACTGAAGGTATGCCATGCGCCATCTTTTTCAGGCGCATGGCTGATTGGAAAGCGTTAAAGCACGTAGCGTGACAGATCTGTGGAACGAACAAGCTCACCTAGGTTCTTTTCGACAAAATCACCATCAACGGTAATTTTTTCACCGCTACGGTCCGGCGCGGTGAAAGAAAGCTCTTCGAATACGCGCTCCATCACGGTGTACAGACGACGCGCCCCGATGTTTTCAATCGATTGGTTCACATCTGCTGCAATCTTGGCCAGCGCTTTGATGCCGTCGTCTGTAAATGAGACCTCAACCTCTTCGGTGCCCATCAGAGCGGTGTATTGCAGCGTCAGCGCATTGTCGGTTTCAGTCAAGATGCGCACGAAATCTTCTTCGGTCAGCGCACGCAGCTCGACACGGATTGGAAGACGGCCCTGCAATTCTGGCAGCAGGTCAGATGGTTTTGCGATGTGAAAAGCACCTGATGCAATGAACAAAACGTGGTCGGTTTTTACCGGGCCATACTTTGTCGAAACGGTTGTGCCTTCGATCAAAGGCAGTAAATCACGCTGAACACCCTCGCGTGACACGTCACCTCCGCGTGCGTCAGAGCGCGCGCAAACCTTGTCGATCTCGTCCAGAAACACGATGCCATTCTGTTCGACAGCATCAATCGCTGCACGGTTCACGGTTTCATCATCCAGCAGCTTGTCGGCTTCTTCGCCAATCAGGATTTCATAGCTTTCGGCAATCGACAGTCGCTTCTTTGTCTTACGGCCCCCCATCGCTTTTCCGAAAAGATCGCCCAAGTTCATCATTCCCATGCCACCACCGGGCTGACCGGGAATATCCATTGTCGGGAACGGGCTAGAGGTGTCAGTCACCTCAAGATCGATCATTGTGGCGTCCAACTCGCCTGATTTCAGCTTTTTGCGGAACATGTCTCGGGTGCCTTCGCGGGCATCCTCACCGGCGATGGCATCGATTACACGTTCTTCGGCGGCTTTATGTGCGCTGGCTTTGACGTCTTCGCGCATATGTTCACGGGTCATCAGGATCGCACTGTCCACCAGATCGCGGATGATCTGCTCAACATCCCGGCCGACATAGCCGACCTCGGTGAATTTAGTCGCTTCGACCTTGAGGAATGGTGCACGGGCCAGTTTCGCCAAACGGCGGCTGATCTCGGTTTTACCGACACCGGTGGGTCCAATCATCAGGATGTTCTTGGGGTACACTTCGTCGCGAAGATCATCACCCAATTGCTTGCGCCGCCAACGGTTGCGTAATGCTACGGCAACAGCTCGTTTTGCGTCGTTCTGTCCAATGATAAACCGGTCAAGCTCGGATACGATTTCGCGGGGGGTTAGATCGGTCATGGTTTGATTTTCTCCACCGTGAGGTTGCCGTTTGTATAAACGCAGATGTCCGATGCGATCTTCATCGCGTCGCGAGCAATGGTCTCGGCATTCCGGTCGCTGTCCATCATGCCGCGCGCTGCAGCCAGCGCATAATTCCCGCCAGACCCGATGGCCGCGACATTATGTTCAGGTTCCAGCACATCACCGGCACCTGTAATAATCAACAACTCGTTTCCATCGGTGACGATCAGCATCGCTTCAAGCTTTTGAAGGTACTTATCGGTCCGCCAATCCTTGGCCAACTCGACGCTTGCCCGCGCCAGTTGCCCTGGCGTCGCCTCGAGCTTGACCTCAAGGCGTTCAAGCAGAGTAAAGGCATCTGCTGTCGATCCGGCAAAACCCGCGACCACGTCAAAACCGCCTGGATCTAACCTGCGAACCTTGCGTGCAGTCCCTTTGATAACGGTTTGGCCCAGACTGACCTGACCGTCGCCTGCAATGACCACTTCTCCGTCTTTCTTGACGCCGATAATCGTGGTCCCGTGCCATCCGGGAAATTCTTGGCTAGACATGCGCGGTCTCCTTTTCTGATCTTCTATATGGCCCCCGAAATCGCGAGGGACAAGGGCGCTGCCACTTGTGGCAAGGACCTGCCAGGGCTAGCGTGACCGCATGAGCGACGCATATCATCTGCACTTTCATCTGGAGCCCGATCTGCGACGAGCGGCATCCGCAGGTGAACATCCGTTTATCGCAAAAATGGCGCTTGTGCTGGAATCTGCGGGGTTTAGGGTCGAATATCGCGAACATGGGGATACGAACCGTAGCAGCGATACGTATGTTCTTAGCCATATGAAGCCGCCGCCGGAGAAGCGTGGCTTGGCATTCCGGCGCGTCTATGAATACCCGTTTTGGCAAATTGATGCCTCGGCCCACCGTTGGGAGTGGGACGTTGCGAAATCTGTATTCGATCCGGCGGTGATTTCCGGACAAGAGGCGGCGCAATTCTATGAGTTCTGGCAAAAGCGTCAGTATCAAAATTTACCACAAACCACTTCTCGTGATGGTTTTGCGTACATTCCGCTCCAAGGGCGTCTGACTGAACATCGGTCTTTTCAGTCATGCAGCCCGATATCGATGATTGAACATTGTCTGCAGCATGACAAAACCCGTCAGGTAATTGCCACGATCCATCCAAATGAAACTTATACTGACACAGAGATCGCTGCCCTTGAGGCGCTAGAGCGGAAGCACCCGCGGTTTTGTGTTGACGTGGGTGGTATGGTCCCGCTGCTGCAAACCTGTGATTACGTCGTCACGCAAAACTCCAGCGTCGCCTTTGCTGGATATTTCTTTGGCAAACCGGCCCTGTTGTTTGCAGGCATCGATTTTCACCATATTGCTGTGCGCGCAGATATGGAAAAGCTGGCACACAGCTTTGTCCAAGTGCAAGAACTGCGGCCTGACTATGCGAAATACCTATACTGGTTCTGGCAAGTTCAAAGCATCAATGCTGGGCGCGATGACGTTTACGGCAAGATTGCAGCGCGGTTTCGGCGATTTGGCTGGCCCATAGACTAAGGGCGCCCCTGTTCTGGTGCGCCCTCATAAAAAACCGTCAAATTTGTTTTAGATCGACTCTTCGATCCAGCTTTGAATCTGGCCTTTTGGACGTGCGCCGGACAGGTTCGAGACAACCTCTCCACCTTTAAAAATGAACAAGGCAGGGATACCGCGAACGCCCATTTGCGCAGGGCTGTTTGGGTTCTCGTCAACGTTTACTTTGACGATCTTTACCTTGCCGTCCATCTCTTCGGACAGAGCTTCCAAAGAAGGGCCGATTTGCTTGCACGGGCCGCACCATTCAGCCCAAAAATCCACCACTACGGGGATATCGGAATTTTTTACTTCAGCGTCGAATGTTGCGTCTGTGACTGCGACCGTGGCCATGATGCTCTCCTGCACAAGGAATGATTAGAGTGGGAACCTATGTAGCCGCCGTGCCTTCGTCAAGATCGACAGCGCCGGACAAGGCATTTGTGATCAGATCGTCGGGCAGTTCCATCAATGTTGCGTTGCGCGTCCATAAAATTGCCGCGCGAATTCGGTGATTTGGAAACACCTGTGCGAGACTGGCAGAATAAGCGCCCATCTGCCGCAATATTCCGTCGGGGCAGGCGACAGCCGTGGTCGGCACAACGCGGTTCGTCTTGTAATCAATCGCTAACACTTCTGTATCTGACACTAGCAATCGGTCGATCGTGCCGTGAATACGCCCAAGCGGGATGCTGGCAGTGATCGGCACTTCGACCAAGGCGTCAGGCGCAAATATGTGTCCGATCTCAGTATTGCTCATCACGCCTACGGCTTCTTGCAGGGCGCGATTGGCGGTTGCTGGATCATACGCATCGCTGATGCTGTGCAAGAGGTCATTCCAAGCGCCACTTTGAATAGCGGGCATGGTTTCAAGCAGCTTGTGGACCAGGTTTCCGTATGATTTTGCGTCCGCTTCAGTCATTCCATCCTCTCCAGCCAGCGCTTTGGCCGCGCCTAGGTTTGAGGGAGAAATTGTTTCCAGTCGCTGGGGGATTTCCACGATTTTGTTTCGAAAAACAGGCTCTAACACTAATGAAGTTTGTGTACCGGCTTTGTGATCCCGTATGGGCAACCCATCCCAGTCACCATTTTGAAATCGCAGTCTTCCACTTTTTCCGACAGGCACGGCACCCGCTTGACCCATCGCAGCGCCGATCATCTGGTACCAACTGCTGTCATCCTTTGGCAGGTCACCGGCGGCAGCCACAATAAGCCATTTTTCGGCCCGGGTCATTGCCACGTAAAGCAATCGTAAACGTTCGTCGCGTTCTCGGTCTTTGCGCGCCCCCAGCGCATCGCGCATCGCATTTGGCATCTCGGGATCGGACATCTTCCAGACGGGCGTGTCGCCCATTTTGATAATCTCGTTGCGGATGACCAGATTGCGCTTGCCTGTATCCGGCAGGATCACAATAGGTGCCTCAAGCCCCTTGGCACCGTGTACCGTCATCACCCTGATCTGGTCTGACGCATTGTCAATCTGGCGCTTGATCTCAAGGTCGTCGGTTTGCATCCATACCAAAAACCCTGTCAGACTAGGGATAGCACCCCGCTCGTAAGACAACGCTTGGGCAAGCATAGCATTTATACCATCCTCGGCTTCTGGCCCCAACCGTGCCAGCAATTTTTGCCGACCATCATGACGGGTGAGGATACGTTCGATCAGATCATAGGGCCGCAGAAAATCAACTTTTTCGCGTAAGTCGCGCAGGATCTCGGCAGTCTTTTGGTGATCAGTGTTGTCGCGCAGGGCCTGCCAAAGGTGATCCTCGGTCCGGTAGTGCGACAGCGTGAACAGCATTTGTTCTGTCCATCCGAACAAGGGTGATTTCAGGGCCGTAGCCAGTGAAAGGCTGTCCTCGGGGGTGGCAAGGAACGACAACAGCGCCGCCAGATCCTTGACTGCAAGTTCGGCACCAACCTTCAGGCGATCTGCGCCTGCAATGGGCAAACCGGCTGTCTTGCAGGCGCGAATTATCTCGGCGAACAGGGCGCTGCGCCGTTGGACAAGGATCAGAAAATCACCTGCGCGAATGCGTCTGCGTTCGAACCCGCCGGGAACATCAGCATCGATTGGAATATAATGCTCGTCGTGGATCAGGGTTTTGATCTGCGCCGCGATTTTGTCTGCCAGAATGACAGTGTGATGGTGACCGGATTGCTGGTCGACCGGATCAGACCACTCGCGATCATCCGGCTCTTCTGATTTTTCTACCAAGGGCCACAGATCAACTCGGCCGGGCAGGGCAGATTTAAACGCGATATGCTTTCCATCTGCTGCAAATCCAGCACTGGCGTGGGGCACAAAGCTCGTGTCCACCAGTTGCAAAATCGCTGAGGACGACCGGAACGAATAATCTAGGCTACGCCTTTGGAAAATCTGGCCGGCTTCGGTGATCTTTCTCTCGAACAGTGTTTGCTTGTGATCAAACTCGCGTGGGTCAGCACCTTGGAACGAATAGATTGACTGCTTTTTGTCGCCCACTACGAACAGGGTGCGCGCATCGTCTTCGCGGGCACCGTCGCCGCTATAAAATTCGTCTGTAAGCCTTTCGATCACATCCCATTGGCGCGGGCTGGTGTCCTGCGCCTCGTCCACCAGAATATGGTCGATACCGCCATCAATCCGGTACAGAACCCACGCGGCAACGGCGGGGTTAGTCAGCAATGCCCGTGCTTTCAAAATCAGGTCATCAAAATCCAGCCAACCACGTTTCTGTTTTTCCAGCGCATATCGTTTAAGGAAGGCATGCGCGAACTGATGCAGGACGAACGTCTTTTGCGCCGCCTTCAACGACAGGCGCGCATTGCGAGCACTTTCAACCCGCGCCATCAGATCGTCAATTTGCGGCATAAGATGCGATAAGATCTTTTGCGTAGCCTTGGTGGGAACACTGCCAATTTTCGCACTAAAGGGGGATGCCGCAGACCCACCGGTCAGAAAGATACCCTCAAGAACGGGCAAAGCGGTGATGTCCAATGCGCCAACCGACCGCAGCTTGTCAGCGTTTTTCTGATCCGTGACGCTCTTGTCTTTCATGGTGGTGATCATCTCGTCGATGATGCTGGCCTCTGACCCAAGGAAAACCGAAGCGGCGATGCTTTCTTCGGTCAGTTCGGGGGACTGATCAAATAGCGCCAGAACATCACCCCACGCCAGCGGCGTTTCAAAACCTTCGCGTTCGCCGACAATGGCGCTGGTCAGCTTGCTGAAATCTTCGCCTGTATAGTGGCGGGCCAAGACAATAACTTGCTGCCCATCATGCCCATCGACCATTTTATCGACAATCTCGGCCCGCAACAGATCAGCAGCGCGGTCTTCGATTTCAGTAAACTGCGGACTTACCCCGGCCTCTAGTGGAAAGCGCCGCAGCAAAGACGCGCAAAACGAGTGGATCGTTTGAATTTTTAATCCACCAGGGGTCTCAATCGCGCGCGCAAACAGCGTGCGCGCTATCCGCAGTTTTTCGGGGGTAAATGCGTCTGTCACGCCCAATTCAGCCAAGGATTCGCGCAACTCGTTGTCCTTTAGCATCGCCCAAGCGCCCAAGCGTTTAAACAACCGGTTCTGCATCTCTGACGCGGCAGCTTTAGTATAGGTGAGGCACAAGATGTGCTGCGGCTCTACTTCGTTCAACAGCAGGCGCGCTACACGGTCGGTCAGTACCCGTGTCTTGCCGGACCCAGCATTTGCACCCAACCAAGTCGATGCATCGGGCCGGGCGGCATCAATCTGCGCGCGCGTTGCATCGTCAAATTTCGTGGTCATGTCAGATCCTCCGGCACGGGGTCGTTCGTGCCGTCCCATTCGCCAAAACGGGCAAGCTGATCGTAATCGCCCGCGAAATCGGTGGTCTTCACCATGCGGCGGGATGTGAACCCCTGATCATCCGACAGATAGCTGGTCATCAGCGCATGCAGCTTGGCCAGAACCTCGTGTGGGGGCTCTTCTTCAAGCGGAGCGGAAAGTTCGACAGGGTTGCTCCCCAGCCCGATATAGGCCGCATTGGCAACATGGGCGGCCCCAATCTGCTTGAAGCCGCCTTCCTCGACCATCGCGGCCTCAAGGAGCAGTTGTTTATCAAAGGCTTTTTGTTCTGACTTGCTGGGCGGTGCACCTGTCTTGTAATCATAAATCAAGATGTCGCCATCATCCGTCCGGTCAATCCGGTCGGCAAAACCAGTCAGGGTAAAGCCAAGATCGGCAAAGCTGTGGCTGCCCTTTGCGGCTTTTTCAAACGCGGCGGGGCTGGAATAGCTTTGTCGTTTGATCTCGTTTTCCACAAACCAATCCGCGATGCGCTCGATTTTGGTTAACCACATGACGCGGGCAGCAGGCCAAGGGGCTTCGGCCTCCAGAACTTGGGCAGCGGTTTCGAGCAAATTCGCTTTGGTCAGAGTTGCAGGGTTTGCGGATACCGATTTGATGAACCTCTCCATGATCTCGTGCACGATAATACCGCGCACGGGCGCGTCAGGTGATTGGACCAGCGGATTTAGGGCACGCAGTTTCAAGCTGTGCTTGGCATAAACCGCGTAGGGATCACGGATGAGGCGTTTGATTTCAGTCACCGACAGCGCATGTGGCCGAGCAGCCCGTGGCGGCCGTGGCGAGGGGCGGGTTGCGGGGGGGACACGGGTGACGGTTTCCAAGGCGCGCGCCTGTTCAAGCCAATGATCGCCGCGTTTTATCATGGCAGACCACACAGCTTTGCCGCCCTGTTCGGGTAATCCGTTCAGCAAGTTCCCCAATCGGTTCAGCCATCGCGATGGTACGGTTTCGGCCTCGTCAGACCGGATGGCGCGGGTCAGGCACACCTCGGGCGCAGCGATCGACTGCTGATAGTCATGCGCAGATAGACCGATGCGCCGCTCAGGCAGCAACAAACCGGCCTTCAGCCGCATTTGGCGGTTAAGCCAAGGATCTGGCGGCGGGGCCTCGGGCCACGTGCTGTCATTAAGTCCCCCCATGATGATCAGGTCGGCACCTTGCACGCGGGCCTCCATTGTGCCCCAGATCATCACATGGGGGTGGGGTGCATCCCTTTCCCGGACTTCACTATTTTGCAATAATGCGCTCAGTAACTCTGCATAATCCGATGCGGACATATCGCCGCCGTACTGGGCGTTTTCAGCCAGATCGGTCATCACCTTGTCGGCCTCTTCGCCCGCTGTTTGCTGCCACAACCTGCTTACCGATGTCGGATTTGATCCGTCTGCTATGGCTTTTGCTTGGTTCAGATGTTGTGTCACCCATGTTTCAAGCGGCTGGTCATCGGGCCCTTCAAGATCGGTAAAATTCTCACCGACCCAAGTTGCCCATGCGTCCATCTGATCGGGCTGTTTTGACCGCGCCACCGATTTGCGTGCTAACCGCAGGATGCCTTGGGCGTCAGGATAGGGCAAACCGTCACGGCGAAGCTGCAATTCCAACCGTTGAGTGTTGAGCTGATGTAGGTTCCGGTCGCCGCCGCTGTGGGTCAGCGGATGCTTCAGGATGGTCAGCAGCGCCTCGGAATCCAGCTTGCGCAGGAACAGATCGCCAATGTGACGCAGAAATCGACCGGGGGGCGATAGGTGCAGGGGCGATCCGGCACTGTCATCGGGCAAGATATTCCAACGGTCCAACGCGGACGTCACCTGCCGCGAAAGCATCCGGTCTGGCGTGATCAACGCTGCGGTCTGCCCGTCCTCCACTGCTTGTCGCAGGCGCATCGCAATCGCAATCGCTTCGGCGCGGGGGGTCGGGGCCTGAATGAGCGTCAGCCCCTGTGTCGCGGCCCCAAGATCCGGCAAATTCGGCCCTTCGGTCAGCCAGACATGCGTGACCGGGGCAGGGCGCAGTGACAGGGATACCAACGCATTGCGTTCCGGCGACGGGGGCTGTCTGTCTGTCCAAGCCGTGACTTGTCGGTGCGACATATCCAGCGCGCGCAGCATTTCGCGAAACCGGTATTGCGGGTGGTCCTGAGACAGCTTTTCCTGATCTTCCCCCAGATCTGTCCAAACGCTGCCGGGCATGTCGAAATCATAACCCGGCAAAATTACAGCCCCCTGAGGCAATCGTGAAACTGCATGCATCAACATTGCTGATGTCCCACGTGATCCTGTTGAACCCGCAACGATCACAGGGTGCTGTGGCGGTGATTCTGCCCAGCTTGCAATCAACTGCGCTGCAACTTGGCGTTGACGCGCGCGCGGGTCGGGGCGGGTTATGCTTTCTCCAAGATAACGATGGGCGATGTCCAAAAATTGTTTCGCGCGTTCCCAATGTCCCGACTGGTCGCTGACATCCAGATTTGTAATTGCCTCAACCGACACCCCTTCGCCCTGCATTTCGTCCATCAGGCCTGCCAAGCTGTCGGATAGATCGTAGAGCGATGCGCGGGGGGCCAGATCAGGTGCCTGATCCAAAAGCTTTGACACCAGCGTGATCAGCTCTAGCCGCCGCCGCAGCGCTGGGCTGGGGCGGGGTAGGGCGACGCCAGACGACAAGGTGTCAAGGTTATCGATCAAGTGGATACGGGGCAGAAGGCTGGCAGGGCCGGTATCAAAAAGTTCGCGCAACCGGCGCTGCATGCGGCGGGTGTTTACGATCAGATCGATCTGCGCAATCGCATGTGGTGGTTGGCTTTTCAGTCGATCAAGAAGGCCGTTCAGCAACTCCTGGGGGAAATCAACACCGGGGGCGAGGCCAAAGATGCGCGGCGTGTCGGTTGGCTCAAACATCGGCATCCCTTAGCATGTTTTCCGCAAGGGTGACCCCCTCGGGGTGACCAACATCACACCATTGTCCTGTATAGCCAAGACCATACAACCTGCCTTGGGCAAGCATCTTGTCCCACAGTAGGTTCAAGGAAAAGGCATGATCTGGAATGGTCTCTAGCAGGTCCGTTTTGATAATTTGCACGCCGCCATAGATCACGCCGGGCCCTCGGGTTAGGTGACCGTCTTGCCCCAATGCAAAGTCACCTTTGCCTGAATGACCCACAGCTTGCCCTGTCGGAATTCCGATCAGCAGCGCATCCATTGTGTCGGGGTTCCAAGCATCCAGCAGCATCGTCAGCGGGTTCGGCCCCGCCCAGATCGCATCGGTGTTCATGGTGAAAACTGGGCCGCTTCCTAACAACGGCAATGCATTGCGCAGCCCGCCGCCGGTTTCAAGGATATCTGGTTTTTCGACGATGGTTTGAACGTTGCGCCCCCTAAGATGGTCCAGCAACGGTTCAGGTTTATAATGCAGGTTTGCGACAATGCGATCCGGTGCGATACCAGTCGCCAAATCAAGTGCATAATCAATCAAAGGGCGTCCAGCGACCTTTACCATCGGTTTGGGTTGATCTTGTGTCAGATGTTTCATTCGCGTGCCAAAGCCCGCAGCGAACATCATTACGGCGTTGGGCGTGTCGCGCATCGTGCTTTCAAATCCTCAAGGAAATCGGGGCTGGGGTAGGGAAGGGTTTTGCCCAGAAACTCGGCTAAATCGGCTAGGTCGGGGCGATCAAGGTTGCGCTGCAGATAACCCCAGACCCGCGGGATATAGTTCACATATTGCGCTTTTCCGTCCCGCAGACAAAGCCGGACGAAGATACCCAAAATGCGGAGGTTTCTCTGCGCACCAAGAACAGCATATGCGGTACGAAATGCGGCTGGGTCGGTGTCGGTTTCAGTAATGTAATGCGCAATCATCTCAGCTTCGGTTTCGGGCGCGACGTCTCGGCGTGCGTCTTGAAGGATCGACACCAGATCATAGGCTGGATGCCCTAATAATGCGTCCTGAAAATCAAGCACACCGACCCGCGCAACGTCTGGCCGGTCTGGTAACCACAACAGGTTCTCAGCGTGGAAATCACGCAAAATTACGACGCGCACAGTTTGATCAAGCTTCTGGGCCAGCGGTCGGAAAAATTTGTCAAACTCAGCGAATGCGGGATTGTCATGTGCGTACCAGTCAAATGCCAGATCGGTCATACCGACCAGCCAGTCGGAATCGCAGACAGGCAAATCTAGAGGTGCCGCCTTGTGCAGAGCGACGAGCATATTTGTGGCTGCAGTATACAGGGGGGCGGTCATGTCGGGCGCGTCGACCATCAGGCGTGCAAACAGCGCGTCCCCCAGATCTTCGATCAGCAAAAAGCCGTTCTCGGGATCCTGCGCCAAAATGCGCGGGGCGCTTAGCCCGTTCTGTATTAGGAACTCAGCAATGCGCACAAATGGTCTAGCGTCCTCGCCCTTATCTGCTGGTGCATCCATGAGAACAGCGGTGGTGCCGTCGGAATTTGTCAGCCGGTCATAGCGGCGGTTCGATGCGTCCCCGGCCAGCAGCGATTGCCGGGCTTTTCCCCACCCAGCACCCTTGATAAAATCCTGTGAAGCAGTGATCCGGCTTGTCATTTGCGCCAGCATTTCAATTTCGGGCCCCATTTATCGGCGTCCCAACATGCTGTCAAAATGCGGCTGTTTTCGCCCGTTGTTTCAAGAGCAATTTCCAATGCGGAGTCGGGTTTGAGCGACCCCAGTCGATCGGGCCATTCCACCAGACAGATTGCATCTTCGAACGCGTCAGAAAGACCAAGCTCCTCGATCTCGAACGTAGATGTAAGGCGATACAAGTCAGCGTGCCAAATCGGCCCCGCGGACGTTTCATAGGTTTGCACCAAAGTAAATGTCGGCGATGGCACGTCTTCGGGTGTGGTAAGCAGAGACTGTATCAATGATCGTGCAAAATGGGTTTTGCCCGCGCCAACATCGCCGCTCAGCAAAATGGTATCGCCAGCAGACAAAACAGCACCAAGGGCGCGCGCAGCTTGGCTGGTGTGTTCCGCGTCTTGCAGGTCAAGAGTAAGGGTGCGTTCAGACATGTGCCCAAGCTACTTGGCCGGGCAGGTGCGCCGCAAGGCGAAAGCTACCCCTAAGTGTGTTGTGTCGTATCTTGGGCCGAAGCGGGGCGCACGATGGTATCCACTCTTTTATGAATGTGAAACCTAATCAATGTCGCCCCTGAAACGATGGGTGAAATCAAACATGTCATATGGGTCCCGTCAGTCAGATAAACCGGAATGCTCCAGCTTTTGCGATCTATGAAACTGCGAACGAAGCTTTCAATCTCTGACCACATGGGGTTTTCAGCGGCCTTTCGTTTCCAATCCTGAATGGCATCATGGATCGTTACATCGGCAAAGCTTGTATTCGGGTCGACCTTCCAAAGAGTTTGGTAAGCCGTGTTGGAAAATGTCAGAACACCGGTGCCGGAAAACACCGCAATGCCGTCATCCAGTGTGTCCAGCATGGATTGCCCAAGCTCAAGCTCGGCACGGAAATTTCGGGTCAGACTGACCTCGGCGCTGATGCCTTCGATCAAGAATGCCGTGGCCCCATCAGGGTGCGGGCGGCCCTTAACGCGAAAGGTCTGACCTGAATCCAGCGACCAAATATCATCATATCGTCCGTCATGCGCGGCGTTCACCAATTCAGAAATCGCTGTGCGCCAATCTGCATAGTTCTTTGGTTCGGGCATTTTTCGGGTTTCGCGCAGGCGGTCAAAGAAGGTCTGCAAGGCCGGCCGGGCGCTCAAAAACTCTGCCCGCAGACCCGTAAGATCGACCAGCGCTGGGTTAAATAGGGCAAGCTGCCCATTTCGATCAAAAATGGCGAGACCGATAGACAGCTGCGCGAATGTCTTGGTCAAGGTTTGTACAAAATTGCGCTGCGCTTCTTCGGCGTGGACAAGGTTGCTGATACAGATGGCCTGATAGTTAAGCATCCCGTCAACCTCGCGATACTGGACATCAAACCATTCTTTCTTACCGGACGTTGCGTCGCGCAACGATACGCGTTGGGTCGAGGCGTCAATCTCGGGCGCGAAAAGTAATTGCTTCTCGACTGAATCATTTGGGAAGATCCGCGCGTGCAGTTCTTCGTAGGCGGGGTTCCACCACAGCAATTCGCCGTCTTTAGTTGTTTGCCATACGGGCAGGGTCAGACTGGCGGTCAAACCATGCGACAATATCCGTCTTTCGACGGCATCGGCTTTTTGGTCATTTTCCAAGTTCAGGAAATGCACACGACTTAGCCCATTCTCCCAACTAATGTTAATTTGCGTCGGCCCATTCAGGTCTATCGCATCAAGGGTCAGAGTGCCTGATCCATCAAGCCTGGGTTGCTTGGGAAACAGGGTAAACCTGTCCACGATCTTTTCGCGCAAGTCTGCCCATTCATGAAAGCCAGCCTCTAGCGGGACAAAGTCTTGAGCCGCTGCAGATGCATGTTGCAGGACGCCGTGGTCAAAAAGGTAAACTTGATCGGACGCGCCTGCCATCGTTCGTGGTGCGCTTTGCTGGTTTGGAATATTGATCCAGGCAAAGGCAATCGCACCACAAACGATGGCGACACCAAGGATCAAAATGATATCGGACGGTTCGAGCAAGCGGCATTCCTTTTGACTTTAAAGAATGGTTGCGGCGCAAAGATTAACTTTTCGTTAATCAGAGAAAATCGGCATAGCTGGGGACTCGGTTCTATGCGGTAATCGGTAGGTTTTCGCCCTGTGGGACCGGCGTTTCCCCCCACACAGCATCAAGCTTGCGACGTGGCCATACAACCTCGACCACGGCACCTAATTTAGATTGGCCCGCCTGCGAAGCACGATTCGACCCATTCGCAAATTTTAGTTCAGCGCCGGAACGTTCCAACAGGGTTTTTGCTATGAACAAGCCTAACCCCATCCCCTCGTATTCGGGACGCTCTGTGGAAACCCTTTGCGACCGCCGTCTGCGCATCAATGGGTCACCGATCCGACCCAAAAGATGCGGTGGAAACCCCTTGCCGTCATCGAAAATCCGTATTGAAATCAGTGTATTGGACCAATTCGCTTCAATCCAAACAGTGCTGTCGGCAAAATCGACAGCATTTTGTATCAAATTACGCAGACCGTGGATGATCTCGGGTTTGCGCAGGATAGATGGTTGTTCAATCATCGCCCTTGCATTTTCCCCAAGGGAAATTTCGATCAATTTTCCGCGGTCTTTATGTGGTTCTGCTGCTTCTTCTATTACGGTGATCAAGGGGGCCTGCCGCAGATGTAAATCGTCTTTGCCTGCACGGCCCATGTCGCGCAGGATGTCACGGCACCGGTCTGCCTGATCCCTGATCAACGCGGCGTCTTCTGCCAGTTCAGGGTAGCCTTTTAGTTCGTCCAGCAGCTCTGCGCTGACCAGCTTTATTGTGGCAAGCGGTGTGCCAAGTTCATGCGCGGCTGCGGCAACCACCCCGCCCAAATCTGTCAGCTTTTGTTCCCGAGCCAACGCCATTTGCGTGGCGACCAAAGCGTCTGACATCGAATGGATTTCGGTTGTTACGCGGCGTGAATAGGATGTCGAAAATAAGATCGAGATGACGAGTGCGATCCAGTGGCCAAACACAAAGATGCCGGGGATCATCAGAACCCCGTCGTTCTGGGTCTTCAGCGGCAAGTGGTACTGTGACAACAGACTGACGAGCACGATTGCAGTGCTGCACAAGATCACGGTTGATCTAAGGCTAAGTGTCGTCGCAGAAATTGTTACCGGCCCCAAAAGCAACAAGCAAAACGGATTATGCAATCCGCCCGTCAGGAACAGCAAAAACGCAAGTTGCAGTAGATCGAAAAGCACCATCGATAGGTTCTCAAGCTCTGACAGGCGCTTGTTTTCGGGAAACACAAAGATAGCAATCAGGTTGCCGACAACGGACACGCCAATCGCAAGATAGCAAAGCCCCAGTTCAAGTTGCAGGCCAAACAGACGGTCCGCCACAGTAATCGCCGTGAGCTGTCCGGCAATTGCAACCCAACGCAACACGATCATTGTGCGCAGTCTTATCCAGTTTGCCCGGGTGCGATCCCCCAAGGGTGTGATTGCAGCCTGCGTCATCGGCGCACCTTTTCAAGTTGATCCATTGCATAGATAGGTCAAAAGCGTAGGTCTGCTGTACGCAGTGATCAATAGCCCCATTTGGCGCAGGAGAATGAAGATGACCAGAATTGTTGCAATATGTGCCGCCGTTGTTGCGCTCGGCTTTTTGGCGATAACCCTTTTTTTAGGCTTTGGCGATGATGGCGACGACAAATATGCACAATGTAAAAACTCCGCGGTGGCAGGAGGCGGTGATTTGGGCGGCCCGTTCGAACTGGTGAATTCTGTCGGTCAGACTGTGACCGATACAGATGTGATCACCGAGCCAAGCCTGATCTATTTTGGCTACACATTCTGCCCCGATGTTTGCCCTCTGGACGTTGCCCGCAATGCCGGTGCAATTGATGTTTTGGCAGAGCGCGGCATGTCGGTCACACCCGTCTTTATTTCGATTGATCCTGCGCGGGACACACCCGAAATTGTTGGTGAGTTTGCCGATAATATGCACCCCAAGATGATCGGTCTGACCGGTTCCCCCGAGCAAGTAAAAGCGGCAAGCATGGCATACCGCACTTACTACAAGGCGCATGAGGCTGAGGATGAATTCTACCTCGTTGATCATTCGACCTTTAGCTATCTGGTGATGCCCGGCGAAGGGTTTGTCGATTTTTTTAGGCGTGATGT
>RCMY010000994.1_pt1 | contig 33676 bp, 31 predicted proteins | sample 2041341 | NCBI WGS metagenome assembly RCMY01 (sample SAMN09708234, study PRJNA481090) | Marine sediment metagenome, whole genome shotgun sequencing project. | reverse complement strand
AGCAGAACACCTTTAACGACTTCATCGACGTCACCCGGTTCCTGGTCGGTCAGGGCTACGCGGCCAAGGATCGTGTCGCGGCCTACGGCGGCAGCGCCGGCGGTCTGCTGATGGGGGCGATCTCCAACCAGGCCCCGGACGACTACCGGGTGATCCTGTCGCAGGTCCCGTTCGTGGACGTGGTCACCACCATGCTGGACGCCAGCATTCCGCTGACCACCAACGAGTACGACCAGTGGGGCAATCCGGAGGACAAGGCGTTCTACGACGTGATGCTGGCGTATTCGCCGTACGACAACCTGGTCGCCCAGGACTACCCGGCGATGTTCATCGGCACCGGCCTGTGGGATTCGCAGGTCCAGTACTGGGAGCCGGCCAAGTATGTCGCCCGGCTACGTGACTTGAACACGAGCAGTGCGCCGGTGTTGTTCCGCACCAACATGGACGCCGGCCACGGTGGCAAGTCGGGCCGCTTCCGCCGTTACCGCGAACTGGCCGAGATGTACGCCTTCATGCTCGACCAGTTGGCGGTCGAGCCAGCGTCGGCGAAGTAGACACGGTGTCGACGCGCCGCCCACCGCCCAAGCCTGGACGGATGCGCTGGGCGTGGCTGTTGCTGGCGTACGTCAGTCTGGGATTGGCCGTGGCGGGCGTCGTTTTACCGATCCTGCCCACGGTTCCGTTTGTCCTTTTGGCCGCTTACGCGGCGGCGCGCGGGTCGCAGCAGCTGCATGATCGGCTGGTGACGCACCGCGTGTTCGGGCCCATGATCCGAGACTGGCAGCGCTACGGCGCGGTGTCGCGCCGGGCGAAGTGGTTGGCCAGCGCGTCGATGCTGGTGGCCGCCGCCATTATGTTCCTGACCGTCCCGCGGTGGTGGATGGCGGCCACTGGCAGCGGGATCATGGCCATCGTGGCGTTCTGGCTGTGGCTGCGACCCGAGCCGGAGTCATGAGCGGTATCGCCACCGTCATCGTCGCCGTTACACTGCGGCGATGAACGCACGATTCCCGATTTGCCTGATCGCCCTTGTCATCGCCCTGCCGCTGGCTGTCGCCGGTTGTGGCAACAGCGGCTCGCTGGTCATGCCCGACGCCCCCGAGCCGGTTCCTTCTGAAGCCGACGTCGGCATCGAGGCGCAGGACACCAACGCAGACGAGGTCGATACCACCGTCGATGACTCGATTGAAGAACTCGGCGCCGACCCGATCCCCGCCGTGAGCGGTGACGAAGCAGGGAATGACTGAGGCGGCGAGCGCGATGCCGGTTTCGTCCATGCACTTCAGCAAGATGCACGGCGCCGGCAATGACTTTGTCGTGCTGGATCTGCGCGGTGGCATGAGCGCACCGTCGCCGGCACTGTGCCGGGACATGGCCCAGCGTCATCGCGGCGTCGGCTGCGACCAGATTCTCACCATTGAAGTGCCTCACACGGCGTCGGCCGTTGCCAGCTATCGCATCTGGAATGCCGATGGCTCGCCATCGCAGCAATGCGGCAATGGCGCACGTTGCGTTGCCGCATGGCTGGTGCGCGAGGGCAGCGCGCCGGATGCCGGCACGTTCGAGCTGGACAGCCCGGTGGGCGTGCATGCGGCAGAACGTCTTGACGATGGCCTCTACCGCGTCGCAATGGGCGTGCCGGAGTTCGATCCGGCGAAGATTCCCATGGAAGGCTTCGACGCCCAGCGTGACCCCTACATCCTGCCGGTGCGCGGGGCGATTTTGCCGATCGGCGCCGTGTCGATGGGTAACCCGCATGCGCTGATCGAGGTGGACGACATCGCCGAGGCGCTGGTTGACGTCACCGGACCCGGCCTGCAGGACCATCCGGCATTTCCGGAGTCCGTCAACGTCGGCTTTGCGCAGGTCATTTCGCGTGACCACATTCGCCTGCGCGTCTACGAACGCGGCGTCGGCGAGACGCTGGCGTGCGGCAGTGGTGCCTGCGCGGCGGTGGCAGTGCTGGTAATGCGCGACCGCGTAGACCGCCAGGTGCGGGTATCGCTGCCCGGCGGCGACCTGCAGATCACCTGGCCCGGGGACGACCAGGCCATGGTGATGACCGGCCCGGCCGCATTCGCATTTGAAGGAGAATGGAACGCATGAGCCAAACTACCGAAACCCTGGGCGCGCACGAAGTTGCCACCTGGCTGCGGCGCCACCCCGCGTTTCTGCAGCAGTTCCCTGACCTGTCACTGAGTCTGGTGGTGCCACGCGAGGAAGGCTCGGCCGCGTCACTGGCCAGCTACCAGCTGGAAGTGTTGCGCGACAAGAATCGCGAGTTGTCCAAGCGCCTGCGCGAGTTGTTCGCCAACGCCGAGGACAATGAGCGTCTCGCCGTTCGTACCCACCAGCTGGCGCTGGCCCTGATGCGTCAGGACACTGCCGCCGACACCGTGCGCGCCATGGCGGCCACGCTGGCAGAAGACTTCAACGGCGACCTGGTGCGTCTGGTGCTGTTCCATCCCATCGACGGACTGGATGAGGACGACTGGCTGCAGGTGGTCAAGCGGGAGGATCCGCGTCTGCAGCCTTTCCGTGATTGCCTGACCGATGGCCAGCCGCTGTGCGGCCGCCTGCAACCGGAAAAGCATGCGCTGTTGTATGGCGACAATGCCGAAAAGGTGCAGTCCACCGCGCTGCTGCCGCTGCCCAGCCTCGGCTTGATCGCGGTCGGCAGTCGCGATCCCAACCGGTTCTTCCCCGGCATGGGCACCCTGTTCCTGCAGATGATGGGCGAGGCGCTGGAAACCGCGCTGGCGAGGTATGCCCGCTGATCGCGACACCCAGGCTCCCGCCCCTGGTCCCGGCATCAAGGCCGGTCCGGCGGCGGAGTTCCTCGACCACCTGCAGGTGGAGCGGGGCGTGTCGGTGCACACGTTGGACGCCTACCGCCGCGACCTGACGGCGTTGTCGCAGTGGTGCGCCACGCAGGATTTGGATCTGGTCGGGTTGGAAGCCGGTTCGCTGCGCAGCTTCATTGCCGCCGAACACCGGCGCGGCCTGTCGCCCAAAAGCCTGCAGCGCCGACTGTCCGCCTGCCGCAGCTTCTACGCCTGGCTGCTGCGACATGGACGCATCACGGCCAGTCCCGCCTCGGCCATCCGTGCCCCGAAGGCACCACGAAAACTGCCCCAGGTACTCGACGCTGATGAGGTAAAGGTCCTGGTCGAGGTGCCCACGGACGTCCCGCTGGGCCTGCGTGACCGCGCGCTCCTCGAGCTGTTCTATTCCTCCGGCCTGCGTCTGGCGGAGCTTTGCTCGCTCCTCTGGCGCGATCTGGATCTCGAAGACGCCCTGGTGACGGTGCTCGGCAAGGGCAGCCGCCAGCGCAGCGTCCCGTTGGGGTCGTATGCCCGCATCGCATTGGCCGAGTGGCGCGCGTCGACCGGCGCAGGCAGTGACAGCCCGGTATTCCCCGGCCGCAACGGCGCGATCACGCCGCGCGCCGTGCAGTATCGCCTGCGCCAACTGGCACAGCGCCAGGGACTGACAAAAGCCGTGCATCCGCACATGCTTCGCCACAGTTTCGCCAGCCACATCCTGGAATCCTCCGGCGACCTGCGCGGTGTGCAGGAGCTGCTTGGCCATGCCGACATCGCTACCACCCAGATCTACACCCACCTCGATTTCCAGCATCTGGCGACGGTCTACGATGCTGCACACCCGCGCGCCAAGCGAAAGCCTTCTGCCAAAGACTCGTAGGCGTAAAGCACGAGGGGGCAGGTCGGGGGGCCCGATTCAAGTCGCTCCACGAAATTCGCTTGGTTGAACCGAGTCCCCCGACCCGCCCGGACGGGTTACCTCGGTTGTCCGGGAGGGCAGTGGACGGGAAAGAGCGCCCAAACCTCCACCAGCGGCTGTCGAGTGCCGTTTTCACAAAGCGAATTTCGTGGAGCGACTGAAAACCGCACTTGATAGCCGCGCTACCAATTTCCACAGTCTTGAACGCCGCCGGCCGCATCCCCATCCATGGGGTTCGACCACGGAGGCCTTCATGGACCCCAGCCACAACCCCAGCATTTTCTACGCCACCACCATTGTGTCGGTGCGCCGCAACGGCCGCGTCGCCATCGCCGGTGATGGCCAGGTCACCCTCGGCAACACGGTGATGAAGTCCAACGCCCGCAAGATCCGTCGCCTCGGCCGCGATGAACAGGTGATCGCCGGGTTCGCCGGCGCCGCCGCAGATGCGTTCACCCTGTTCGAGGTATTCGAGGCGAAACTGGAGAAGCATGGCCAGCTGACTCGCGCCGCAGTCGAGATGGCGAAGGACTGGCGCACCGAGCGTCGCTTTGGAAAGCTCGAGGCGCTGCTCGCGGTTGCCGACAAGGAGACCTCGCTGATCATCAGCGGGACCGGCGACGTTATCGAACCCGACGACGGCATCCTCGCGATCGGCTCCGGCGGCATGTACGCACTGTCCGCCGCTCGCGCGCTGTATGCCCACACGGAGCTGGACGCCCGGACCATCGCGACCGAGGCGATCAACATCGCCGGTGACGTCTGCATCTACACCAATCGCAATGTCGTGGTTGAGGAGCTGTGAGCATGAAATTCAACAACACCAGCGCCAGCATGACGCCGCGCGAGATCGTGCAGTCCCTCGACACCCACATCATCGGTCAGCAGGACGCCAAGCGCGCCGTCGCCATCGCACTGCGCAATCGCTGGCGCCGCAGCATGCTGGATGACGAGTTGCGCAACGAGGTCATGCCCAAGAACATCCTGATGATCGGCCCCACCGGCGTCGGCAAGACCGAGATCGCGCGTCGCCTGGCGACGCTGGCCAACGCGCCATTCGTGAAGGTCGAGGCGACCCGTTTCACCGAGGTCGGTTACGTCGGCAAGGACGTCGAGCAGATCATTCGCGACCTGGCCGATACCGCGGTCAAGCTGTATCGCGAGCAGGCCAAACAGAAGGTCCGTACCGAGGCCGAGGAACGCGCGGAGGACCGTATTCTCGACGCGCTGTTGCCCAGGCGCACCTCCGGACTCGGCGGTGGCATCGGCTTCGACCCCAAGGCCGCGGCCGAGGAGCCGTCCGCGCAGGAGTCGGAGACGCGCATCAAATTGCGTCGCCAGTTGCGCTCCGGCGATCTGGACGAGCGCCAGATCGATATCGAAACCGCGGTCAATGTCGGCGTCGACATCATGGCGCCCCCGGGCATGGAGGAGATGGGCCAGCAACTGCGGCAGATGTTCTCGCAAATGGCCGGTAGCAAGACCAACAAGAAGACCATCTCGATCAAGGCGGCGCGCCCGCTGCTGATCGAAGAGGAAGCCGGCAAGCTGGTCAACGAGGAAGAGGTTCGCGAGGCCGCGATCGAGGCCTGTGAACAGCACGGCATTGTGTTTCTGGACGAGATCGACAAGGTTGCCAAGCGTGGCGAGAACGTAGGTGGCGGCGATGTCAGCCGCGAGGGCGTGCAGCGCGACCTGCTGCCGCTGGTGGAGGGCTCGACCGTCAGCACCAAGTACGGGTCGGTGAAGACCGACCACATCCTGTTTATCGCTTCCGGCGCGTTCCATATGGCCAAGCCCTCGGACCTGATCCCTGAGCTGCAGGGGCGGTTCCCGATCCGCGTCGAGCTGTCCGCACTCACCAAGGAAGACTTCGTCCGCATCCTGACCGAGCCCAAGGCGGCGCTGACCGTTCAATACATCGAGCTGATGAAGACCGAGGGCGTGACCCTGGCGTTTACCGATGACGCGATCGAGCGCCTCGCCGAGATCGCCGCTCTGGTCAACGAGCGTCAGGAAAACATCGGTGCGCGCCGTCTGCACACCGTGCTTGAGCGGCTGCTGGACACGCTCAGTTACGAGGCGCCCGACCGGGATGGGCAGGCGGTCACGATCGATCGCAATTATGTCGATGCGAATCTGGGTGAGCTGGTGAAGGATCCGGATTTGAGTCGTTACATCCTGTAGTCACTGCGGAAGTTGCAGCGTTCGGAGCGGGTCGTGATCGTGAGGTCACGGCCCGCCTTGCATTGCCGGAGCCATTGCATCCACTTGCTGGCGGCAGCCGCCCGTTCCTGGCACCCTGCAGGTGTATCCGATCAAGGATTTCGGCGCGATTTCGCGGGGGACGCACCGCTTCTGCTCGGCCGGTTCCGGGAATTGCGAAGGCATCGCAGATTTCGTGCTGGTCTGGCAACAGGACCGCGATCAGTGGCGCATCACCCGCTCATTGAGTTTCGGCCATCAGCCGAATCCCCAGAAATAGCCGTTGCTGTTGAGCCGATGTCGATGGCCTGTGTCAGGTTTACGCCCTCCTGTACGTCTATTGGAAGCATGTGGACGAGTACGAGGTGGGCATGGCGCTCGCAACCAGTTCCGAACGGACCAGTGCCGCCAACATGAGCGCGAGCCAATCCAAGCCTGATATCGAGGCGGTCCTTCGCGAGCACGCGGGGATGCTGTTTCGTATTGCGACGGGCTATACGCGGACCATCGCCGCGCGCGATGACCTGGCCCAGGAAATGTCGGTGGCGATATGGAAAGCCCTGCCGGCCTATCGCGGCGAGGGCGCTTTGAAGGCGTTCGTCGCGCGCACAGCCCAATTCACCGCATTGGATCACGTGCGCAAGCGGTCCAACCGCCTGGACGGCGACCTCATCGACGAGAGCTTCGAGACGACCCCCGCCCGGATGAGCACGCCGGGCAGTCACAGAGCAGGCAGCAGTTGTTGGTGGCGGTACGCGCCTTGCCCGCCGGTCAGCGCGAATGCGTCCTTCTGGTGCTGGAAGGGTTCAACACCCGCGAGATCAGCGACATCCTCGGGGTGGCCGGCAACACCATCGATCAGCGCCTGTCGCGGGCGCGGCAACAACTGCGAACGATCCTGGAGCAGCGAGCATGAGCAACCACGAATGGGACGCGTTGGCGGCGCAGTGGGATGGGCTTGAGGTGGGGGATCCCGCGCTGTTGCAGAAGCGACTGCGACGCCACGTGCGCTGGAACCGCCTCGGGCTGCTCGGTGAAGGGTTTGCCCTGGTGGTGGCCTTGGGGCTCATCGCAGTTGCGTGGAACGATGCGGTCGAGATGCGCACCTGGCTGATCGCGGCCGCACTGGCACTGGTGTTCTGTCAGGCGGTGTTCGTGCTGCTGCGCCACCGCTATCGCCTCTTCAGTTCACCTGCAGGGGGATTGGTGGGTTTGATCGACGCGGAGATAGCGCGCGCGCGGTTTGTGATCGCGACGCAATGGGTAGGCGTTGCGTTCGGCCTGGCGATGCTGCCCATGGCGTGGGCATGGATCCCCGCAGAACAAAACGCGCGCTTGCTGGTTGGCGCTCTGCTCGGCGCGGCGCTGGTTCTGCCGTACATGGCGATGCGTACCTGGCAGATGCTGCGGCGCATTCGCCGCCTTCGCGCAGAGCGTATCGGGCTGGTGGAGTGAGGTGTGAAAGAGCCTACCTGCGTCAGATGCTTGCGGCCGTGGTTGACGGGCAGCGGTAGCGGACCACCGGTTCGCCTGGAACGCTGTACTCGTCAATCAGTCGTTCTCCATCCGGCGAAATACTGAGCTGCAGGGTGCCGAGCCAGACCTCTCCCTCACCGGAAAAATCCAGAATCATCGCAATCTCGTCGTCGCCGTTCGCAACGATCGCCCTGAGGGCACCAAAACTCTCCCAATAGGCGACCCGATCGCTTTCCAGTCGCAGTGTCGAGTCGCTACCCAGGGCGCCGCACTCTTCGAGGCTGCCAGCCCATGTGCCCAGGAATTGCACTGGAATGTGCGGTATTACGTCACTTGCTGATGCCGAGGATGCCAAAAGCACCAGGGAAATTGCGAGCGTGCGCATCATGGAATCTCCTCGTCTCAAAAAAAAACGACCAGCGGCCCCACGCGCGGTGGGAGAGGGCGAGCGACCCGGTTCTTCTCTGTCGCAATCAACGTGAAATCGGACGCCCATGCTCCTCCACTACGTGCCGGACCCAGCATGGCTCGCTTGGCGAGACGTGTCAGGTTGCGTGAACCCAGCGGTGCATCGGTGGCGACGACGATCATGCAGGAACCGTCAGGCGAATCATTCAAGGCATCGCAGCGCGTTGCCGAGTCATTGCGCGTTGCGCGAATGAAGTCAGGCGTGAGGACAGCTTCTACGCAGTCGGCCGGACCTGCACCACAGCTGTTGCCCCCCGGTCGCGTGGACCACGTGGCACGACATGCGCTGCGTCGAAACGGATAGAGAATGTGCTTCCCTTGCCGACCTCGCTGGTGATGTCCAGCCTGGCCTGATGCATTGCAAGCACATGCTTGACGATAGACAGGCCCAGGCCGGTGCCACCGGAGTCACGGGAGCGACTGGTGGAAACCCGGTAGAAGCGCTCGGTGATGCGCGGCAGATGCTGTGCTGGAATGCCGTAGCCCGTGTCGCGAATAGCCAGCACGGCACCATCGCCATCCGGCGTGAATCCGATCCAAATGCTGCCGCCCGCCGGGGTGTACCGGATCGCGTTGCTGACCAGGTTCGAGAACGCGCTATGCAGTTCCTTGGTTGAACCGATCAGGTCCAGCGACGTCGTGTCTTCGATGGTGATCGAATGTCGGCCTTGGCTCAGGGCTTCGCCTTCGCGGCGCAGGGACTGCAGCAGCGAACGCATCAGCACGGGTTCTTCGGGCAGCAGTTCCTGCGCTTCAAGGCGTGACAACGTCAGCAGGTCTTCCACAATCTGTGCCATGCGCTGCGATTGCACCCGCATCTCGTCGAACATCGGCGTCCACTCGGGCAGCTCGTCGGTATCGAAGAGCTCCAGGTAGCCGTGAATGACGGTCAAGGGTGTGCGCAACTCGTGCGAGACGTTGGCGACGAAATCGCGACGTACCTGTTCAAGGTGCATGAGTTTGCTGATGTCGCGCGCGACCAGCAGCCAGTGCTTTTCGGAGTACGGGATCAATCGCAGGTTGAGGCGAACGTGCGGGTCGTGCGGAGAGGGTGCGTCGACCAACGGTTCGGCGTGCTGGCCCGCGGCCATCCAGACGGCGATCGGCAGCGGCTTGAGCAGCTGCGCGACCGGCATGTTCCTGTCGCGCGGGTAGCGAAACCCCAACAGGTGTTCGGACGCTTCGTTGAACCACAGAACGCGCTGGCTGTTGCGGTCGATGATGACCACGGCATCGGGCAACACTGCGGCCGCAGTCCTGTAGGCGCGCAGCATACCCAGCAGGCGACGCTTGCGATTGCGGGCTTCGTGCTGGCGGTTGTAGAGCAGATCCTCGACGCCAGACCACACCCCGTGCCGGTCCCCAGGTGGCCGCCGACGGTGTCCGGTGAGCTGCTTCTGCAATCGCCACAATCGCCAGTAGTGCCAAAGCACAACACCCGTCGAAACGATCGCGATCGGCAACCAAGCCTGCCCGATCGCCCAGCCAAACACCGCTGCCGCGAGATAAAGCGCCAGCAACTGCGCGATTGCCCGTTGCCATGATTCACGTCGTGAAATCGGCATCGGTCGGACGTCAGACCGAGGTCGAAAAGCGATAGCCGGCGCCGCGCACGGTTTGCACCAGTCCTTCCAGTCCCCACGGCTTCAGGGTTTCGCGCAGGCGGCGGATATGAACGTCGATGGTGCGCTCCTCGATATACACATTGCCGCCCCACACATGGTCAAGCAGCTGCGAACGCGAATACACCCGCTCGGCGTGGGTCATGAAGAAATGCAGAAGTCGGTACTCGGTTGGACCAATGGGCACGGGAGTGTTGCCTGCATAGAGCCGATGCGCTGCCCCGTCGATCCGTAGTCCGCCCGTTTCAATGCTGCCGTCGGCGTCGTCTTCGCGCGAGCGCCGCATGACTGCGCGAATGCGTGCCAGCAGTTCACGCGCGGAAAAAGGCTTGACGACGTAGTCATCGACGCCCGAATCAAGTCCGTTGATCCGATCGTTCTCCTCGCCGCGCGCGGTGAGCATGATGATTGGCACATCACGCGTCATTTCGTCCTTGCGCCAGCGCCGCGCCAGTTCGATCCCGCTCATCCCAGGCAACATCCAGTCGAGCAGGATCAGGTCGGGCAAGCGGTCAGCGATCGCGACCTGTGCTTCAAGTGCGTCGCCCGCATGCACCGGCTCGAAATCTTCTTTGCGCAGCGCGAACGCGACCATGTCGCGGATAGCGGCTTCGTCCTCGACGATCAGGATGCGTTTTTTCACTCGTGACATCGTCCCATTGCACCCCGGGGGGCGTATGAAGGCTTCATGCTGAGGATGCTACCGGAGCGTGGCATGTGCGCATCAAGCTGACGTGGTGAAATCGCGATTCTCGCGAGCCGGCATGGCTTCATCGGCATGTACCAGAAACCAGACGTTCTCGGCGATATTGGTGGCGTGGTCGCCGATGCGCTCGATGTTCTTGGCCATGAACAGCAGGTGCGTGCATGACGTGATGTGGCGCGCATCTTCCATCATGTAGGTCAGCAGTTCGCGGAACAGGCCGGTGTAGAGCGTGTCGAGTTCGGCGTCCCGGGCGCGCGCTTCCATTGCACGTTCCGCATCGCGATCCCGATAGGCGGCGAGCACTTCGGTCATCAGTTCCGATGCCAGTTCGGCCAAAGGTGGCAAGCCACGTGCGGGCGTGACCGGTGGAGCGAGGTTCAGCGCCATCGAGCGCTTCGCGAGGTTGGTCGCGTAGTCGCCAACGCGTTCGATGTCGGATGCGATGCGCAGGGCCGCGAGCACTTCACGCAGGTCCCGCGCGACCGGGGAGCGCATCACCAGCAGATTGACCACGTCCTGGCCGATGGCACTTTCAAGACTGTCGATCGCGTCGTCGTTGTGGATCACGCGCTCTGCGGCGCGGCTGTCGCGGCGCTCGATCACGTCCATCGACGCCCGCAACTGGGCGACGGACATCTCCCCCATGCGCACGATCTCCCCGGTGAGGCGGGCAAGTTCAGTATCGAAGCTCTTCACGATGTGTTTGTGGACGCTGGTGTTCATGGGGTTCCTTGCTGATGCGATGGCGTGACGCTCGCCTGGATCGAGGGCAGGACTGGCCTTCAGCCAAAGCGACCGGTGATGTAATCCTCGGTCTGCTTTTTCACCGGATTGGTGAACACCACCTGCGTGTCGCCGAACTCCACCAGCTCGCCCAGATACATGAACGCGGTGAAGTCGGACACGCGCGCGGCCTGCTGCATGTTGTGGGTGACGATGACGATGGTGAAATCGTTCTTCAGTTCACTGAGCAGCTGTTCGATCTTGCCGGTCGCTATCGGATCGAGCGCCGATGTCGGCTCGTCAAGCAGCAGCACCTCGGGTTTGAGGGCCACCGCGCGCGCGATACACAGTCGCTGCTGCTGGCCTCCCGACAAGCCCAGCGCATTCTGCTTGAGTTTGTCCTTCACCTCATCCCACAGCGCAGCCTGGCGCAACGCCTCCTCAACCCGTTCCTGCATCTGCGAGCGCGACAGCTTTTCCTGATGGCGAATGCCGTAGGCGACGTTGTCGTGGATCGACATCGGGAACGGCACCGGCTTCTGGAACACCATGCCGACCTTGCTGCGCAAACGGTTGAGCGAATAGCGCGGATCGAGGACGTTCTCGCCATCGAGAAATACTTCGCCGCGAGCAGCCTGCTTCGGATAGATCGAATAGATGCGGTTGAAGACGCGCAGCAGGGTGGACTTTCCGCAGCCTGACGGACCGATCAGCGCGGTGACCTGGCGCTCGGCGATGTCGAGGTCGATGTTGCGCAACGCATCGAAGCCACTGTAGGTAAAGCCGAGGTTTCGCGCGGACATCTTCGGCTGTGTCGCGACCGATGTAGCGACCGGCGCCGCGTAATTGCTGACCGTCGGGGCGGTCGCGAAGTGGGCCTCAAACATTGAAGTCTCCTTTTTCATATCGGTTGCGATGCGTGCCATGGACGCGGTCGTCATGCATCAGCCGCGGTCCTGTTTCGGAGCAGAAGGGTGCGGGCGATGATCGAGAGCAGCAGCACGAACAGCGTGATCAGGAGCGCTCCGGCCCAAGCCAGTGCGTTCCAGCCATCGTCCGGTGCCTGCGCGAACTGATAGATGACCACCGGCAAGGACGCGATCGGTTTGGTCGGGTCCACGCTCCAGAACAGATTGCCGAACGCGGTGAAAAGCAGCGGGGCGGTCTCGCCGGTGATGCGCGCCAGCGAAAGCAGTACGCCGGTGACGATGCCGGGCATTGCCGACCGGTAGAGCACCTGCAGCGTGACTTTCCACTGCGGAACGCCGAGCGACAGCGCCGCTTCGCGCATCGCGCTGGGCACCAGGCGCAGCATCTCGTCGGTCGTGCGGACGATCACGGGCAATGCAATCAACGCCAGCGCCACACCACCAGCGAAAGCGGAGTACTTCCCGGTCGGCAACACGATGATGGTGTAGACGAACATGCCCAGCACAATCGACGGTGCAGACAGCAGGATGTCGTTGACGAAGCGTATCGTCTCGCCGATCGGCCGCATCTTGGCGTACTCGGCGAGGTAGGTGCCCGCTGCGATGCCGATGGGTGTGGCAATCGCCATCCCCATGAAGCTGAGCATCACAGTGCCAACGATGGCGTTGAGCAGTCCGCCTGCTTCGCCGGGGGGTGGCGTTATTTCGGTGAACAGGTCGAGGTTGAGTGCGCTGATCCCTTTGCTCGCCGTGGTCCACAGGATCCACGCGAGAAAGAACAACCCCAGCAACGTCGCCAGCCCGGAGAAGACGAGGGCGACGGCATTCGCGACGCGGCGGCGGCCATAGAGGCGTGCGTTCATCAGTTGCCCTCGCGTCTGGCAAGCTGACGCAGCATCAGCTTTGCGCCGGCGAGCACGATGAAGGTGAGGAGGAACAAAACGAACGCGAGCGCGATCAGTGCGGAACGGTGCATGTCACCGCTGGCCTCGTTGAACTCGTTGGCAATGGTCGACGCGATCGACGTTCCGGGCATGATCAGCGACGAGCTCAAGTTGTAGGAATTGCCGATCACGAACGTGACGGCCATCGTCTCGCCAAGTGCGCGTCCCAGGCCGAGGAACACGCCGCCGATGACCGCCGTACGGGTGTAGGGAAGCACGATGTCCCACAACACTTCCCATCGCGTCGAGCCCAGTGCATAGGCGGATTCCTTCAACCTCGACGGCACCGTGAGGAACACCTCGCGCATCACCGAGGAGATGAAGGGGATAATCATGATCGCCAGCACAATGCCGGCCGTCATCAGCCCGACGCCGATTGGTATGCCGGAGAATATCGACAGGCCGAGGCCGGTCGGATTGCCGGCATCGTCCGTGCCGTCGCCGAGATGGTTGATCAGCCATGGCTGGATGTGACTGCTCATGATCGGGGCGAACACGAAGAAGCCCCACATGCCATAAATGATGGAAGGGATGCCTGCCAGCAGTTCGATGGCGGTACCGATTGGCGCGCGCATCCATTGCGGCGCCACGTCGGTCAGGAACATTGCGATGCCGAAACTCACCGGCACCGCGATCACAATCGCTATCAGGGCCGTGGCGAGCGTGCCGAGAATGGGAACCAGCGCGCCAAACTCGTTCGCGTTGACATCCCACGTGGACGAAGTGAAGAAGCTCCATCCGAACTCGCCCAGCGCGAGACGACCACCCCAGAAGGTGGCGCCTGCGACGGCAATCAGCGTGGCCAGGACGAGCAAGGCGCAGAACATCATCAACCGCTTGAACCCAAGGTCGTTGCGACCATCGCGATCGCTGCTCGCACCGAGGGTGCGTGCAGAGATCATGTGGGCCGTGGCGATCGTGTTTGCCATGTCTGGTTCCGCGCTCGGTAGCTGGTTGATCAACGCTTGAAGTCGGACGTCCAGTAGGCTTCGATCTGCTGGACCAGAGGCGGTGGGAGCGGTACGTAATCAAGTGACTTGGCCTGTTCCTGACCGTGCTTGAACGACCACTCGAAGAACTCGAACGCAGTCTTCGCGTTGGCGGCGTTCTTGGGTTGCTTGGGCATGACCGCCCATGTAGTCGCGGTGATCGGCCAGGCAGCGGCTCCCGGGGCGTTGGTCATGATCAGATTGAAATCCTTCGTGCTCTTCCAGTCCGCAGTGGCCGCTGCCGCGGCAAATGATGTGCCACTCGGCTTCACAAATCGGCCGCCGGCGTTCTGGACCAGGGCATGCGACATGCGGTTCTGCAGTGCGTAGGCGTACTCGACGTAGCCGATCGAATTTCTGGCCTGACGCACAAGGGCGGCGACACCTTCGTTGCCTTTGCCACCGACACCGGTGGGCCATGCGACGGTGGTCGCGAAGCCGAGTTTGGCCTGCCAGTCCTTGTTGACCTTGGACAGGTAGTTGGTGAAGTTGAACGACGTGCCGGAGCCGTCGCTGCGATATACGACGATGATCTTCGAGGCCGGCAGTTTCATGCCGGGATTGAGCTTTCCGATCGCCGGGTCGTTCCAGGTCTTGATCTTGCCCAGGTAGATGTCGGCCAATACGGTGCCGGTAAGTTTCAATTGCCCGGGCTGCACCCCGGCGACATTGACGATTGGCACGATGCCGCCGATGACAATCGGGAACTGGCCAAGCCCATGCTTTGCGAGATCGGCAGCGGACATCGGTGCATCCGTCGCACCGAAATCAACCGTCGCCGCCTTGACCTGCGCGATCCCGCCGCTCGAACCGATCGACTGGTAGTTGACCTGGTTGCTGGTCTTCTTGTGGAAGTCGGCTGACCATTTGGCGACCACCGGATAGACGAAGCTGGAACCGGCGCCGGTGATATTGGTGGCGTGTGCGCTGACGCTCAGCAGAAGGGCGGCGATGCCGACGGCGACTGCGCGGACTTTGATCGGAGTGGACAAGTGTTGCTCCCAGGAAGTGCGTGTGTGAGTGCCGGATCGGCAATTTCGGGGACGTGATGTCTGGTGGATCGGGGCGATTAGAACGCACGCATATGACAGCGATATGACACCCGCCGCGACCCAGAGCGCAGGCGCTGCACTGTCATCGGCCGGTCATAAATCCGCCACAGAGCTGTAAACAAACGCCTGCAAGCTGCTGCCGTTCCCCGCTGGACGGCTGCACGCAGAGCACCCCGGCGGGTCGGCGAATCAACATCCCATCCCCGAATCCGGAGAAATCCATGAAGTCCAACTTGGTTGCCATGGCCGTCGCCATTGGCCTCGGCGCGCTCAGTTACGGCGCCAACGCTTCCACCGCCGCCACGCCTGCTAGCCGTGAACTTGCTGAGCTGGAGAGTGCCCTTGCGAACCTCCGCGCCAGAATCGACGAGCTAGAGCAACGCACCGATGCGCAAACCGACGTCAACATCGGTAGCGCGCAGGCTGTCGAAAAACTGCAGGACGATGGAAAGAAGGTGGACAGGCTGAGCAAGCTGGTCAACAACACCACGCTCTCCGGCAGGCTCTACATCGATCTCAGCACCCTGAGCCAGGAGACCAATGGCGTAGAAACCGGCAACAGCGGATTCGGCTTCGACGTGAAGCGCGCCTACGTGGGTGTCACCCACAAATTCGATGACACCTGGTCGGCCAACGTCACCACCGACTTCACCTACGTCGCGGCCGATGGCCAAACGCAGGTGTTGATCAAGAAGGCATATCTGCAAGGCAATTTCAGCGACGCCTTCGAGTTCCGTGTCGGTTCGACCGACATGCCGTGGATCCCGTTCGTGGAAAAGCAGTACGGCTACCGATATGTGGAAAACACGTTGGTCGACAAGCAGAAGCACGGCAACTCGGCGGACTGGGGACTCAATGCAAACGGCAAGCTGGCTGGCGGCGCCGTGGACTATTCGGCTTCAGTGGTGAGCGGCGGCGGCTACAAGAATCCGTCGCGCAGCAGCGGCATGGATGTCGAAGCCCGCATCGGTTTCTCACCGTTGGCCAACACCGTGATCGCGATCGGTGGCTATTCCGGCAAGTTGGGCAAGGACACGGCATCGGTCGACGCTTTCCACACGGCCACGCGCGCCGACGCGATGATCGCCTACGCGAACGGCAACAACCGGATTGGCGCGGAGTACTTCCAGTCGAGCAACTGGAGCACGGTACTCAAGCCGCTTGGCGACAAGGCCGACGGGTACTCGCTTTGGGGCAGCTACGGCATCAGCGATGCGCTATCGATATTCGGGCGCTATGACAGCGTCAATCCAAGCAAGGAGCTGGAGCCGAGCCTGCAGGGGACGTACTACAACGCCGGCCTGCAGTGGGCTGTGGCCAAGGGAATCAAGGTGGCGGCCGTTTACAAGAGCAACGAGTTGAAGAGCGCCGTGACCGAGCAGAAGACCCGGGAGCTCGGCGTCTTCGGTGAGGTGTCATTCTGAGAGACACGCCACTCGGGGGGCACGCTGCTGCCCAGCGTAAGGCGTTCAGCGACCTCGCTGGCAGGCCATGAGCTCGACTGGACGCCGTTTGCAAAAACAGCCAAGCGTCACTTCGCGTGCTGCACCCGCTGCTTTTCGACAGCCGCTGATGAAATACCTGCAAGCAGCTTGCTGATGGTCGATGTGACTGCGGTGGCGCAGCCGGAGATGTCATGACGTTCCGCAAGATATGCGGGGTCGTTGTACCCAAGCCAGACTTGACCTGAAGCGTCCTCCCAAACGAGAGCCTTCAGCGGAAGGTCAATACCTGCCGATTGCGCGCACTCCATGAAGGGGGTTCCGCCTTTCGGGTCTCCAAAGATCAACAGCTCGGTTGGACGAAGAATCTTGTTGATCCCGGCCGCTCCGGCCGCATGGTCGATTCTTGCGAAAACCGTAAGGCCACGTTCTCTGACCAGGCCCTCCAATCGATCCATCGTTTCCTCGACACCCTGTGGGCTCTTTACCGAAATCAGGCCGCCTGCTGCTTGGCTCATGAAAGATACGGACAAGATCGCGGATGCGATCAGGGTGCGGACAACGGTCATAAGCTGCCTTCCAGATTGGGAATGCCGAGGTTGGTTTATGCCCAGTAACACCGGAATTGAGCGATCACAGGAAGCGTTCTCGGCCGATGGGTGTTGTCGCCGTTGGTAGTGGGATTCACCCTGGTGCTACAGCAGTCTCGTGCCGAGCGGTACAGATTGATCAGGTACACACAGCGCAACATCTCCATCCTGATTATGGAACCCGGTTACGAGGCATTCTGACATCAACGGGCCAATCTGCCTGCTCGGGACGTTGACTACAGCGACAACCAACTTGCCTACGAGCTCATCGGGCCGGTATAGCGCAGCAATCTGAGCGCTGGACTTCTTAACCCCGAGGTCATTGCCGAAGTCAACATGGAGCAAATACGAGGGCTTTCGTGCTTCTTTGAAAACAGACGCACCAACGATGCGCCCCACTCGAAGCTCTACCTTCAGAAATTCATCAAAGGTGATGGGCGGTATTGAATCTGTCATATCTGCTAACACCCGTTGGACATCAAAGTGACGTCTATTCATTGTGTCTAATTCTGTATCGCACTCGCTGCGTGCTGAACCCTCTTTCCAGCCACCTTCCACACCGCAACGTCGATCCTCCTCTCAGGCAGCCGCTCCTCCATTACTCCCCAATGTCCTCATTCCACACCTCGGGATTGGCCGCAATATACCCCTGCATCATCTCGATGCACTCCGGGTCCGCCAGGTCGATCACCGTCGTGCCGTTCTCGCGCAGCCAGTCGATGCCGCCGCGAAAGGTTTCCGATTCGCCGACCACCACGGTGCCGATATTGAACTGTCGCACCAGGCCGCTGCAGTACCAGCACGGCGCCAGTGTGGTCACCATGATCGTGTCGCGGTAACTGCGTTGCCGGCCGGCCTTGCGAAACGCGTCGGTCTCGCCGTGGCTGGACGGGTCGCCGTCTTGCACACGGCGGTTGTGGCCGCAGCCCAGCATCCGGCCATCGCGGTGATACAGCGCGGCGCCGATGGGAATGCCGCCTTCCGCCAGTCCCTGGCGGGCTTCGGCGACGGCGGTGGCGAGCAGGGCGGGGTAGTCGGGTGTGCTGAGCATCTGGCTGACCGGAAACAGAGTGGATGTAACGATCCTCGCCGTCCTCCCTTCCGGTGTCGAGCGCGCGACGACAACGCTGGCGAGGCGGTGCGATAATCGCCCCATGAACGATCCGAACCCGAACGACACGCGCGCGCCCGACGCATCGACTACATCAAGTGCACCGAAAAGCGCGGACGGCCATCGCCCTGGCACGACCCATTTCGGTTTCCGCGACGTCCCCACGGGTGACAAGCAGAAGATGGTCGGGGAGGTCTTCTCGTCGGTGGCGAGCAGCTATGACCTGATGAACGACCTGATGTCGATGGGCATCCATCGGGTGTGGAAGCGCTTCTTTGTTGCCACCGCGCAGGTCAAGCGCGGCGACCGGGTGCTCGACCTGGCCGGCGGCACGGGGGATATCGCGCTGCTGCTGAAGGATCGTGTCGGCGATACCGGCTCGATCGTGCTGGGCGACATCAACGGCGCGATGCTGCGGGTCGGTCGCGACCGGATGACCGACAAGGGCAAGGTCAGCGGCTTTGAATACGTGCAGATGAACGCCGAGAAGCTGCCCTTCCCGGACGCCAGCTTCGATCTGGTGACGATCGCTTTCGGCTTGCGCAACGTGACCGACAAGGACGCCGCGCTGAGGGAGATGCATCGTGTGCTCAAGGTCGGCGGGCAGGCGCGGGTGCTGGAGTTTTCCGAGGTAAAGCCGGAGTGGTTCAAGCCGATCTACGACTTCCACTCCTTCAAGATCCTGCCGCGGCTGGGCAAGCTGTTCGCCAACGACGCTGACAGTTACCAGTATCTGGCCGAGAGTATCCGCAAGCACCCGCCGCAGGACGAGCTGAAGACCATGATGGAAATCGCAGGATTCGCGCGCTGCAGCTACCGCAACATGTCGGCCGGCATTGTCGCCATTCATACCGGCTACCGGATCTAGGACCGACGGCACTTCGCGCCCCCGGCGGGCGCGGCTACACTCGGGGATTGAACTGCAACCCTTGGGCCCGCCAATGCGTTCCTCGATCCTGACCCTGTGTTTTGCCGCCGCCGTCGTACTGGGTGGCTGTTCGCGCGACAACGCGCCGGCTGCGGAGTCCGCCGCCACACCCGATACTGAGGCGGCTGCGGCCGTGCCTGCCGAGTACGACTCGCTGTCCTATGCCGAGCCCGACAAGGTCCGCATCAAGGATCTCGCGCTCGCACTCAACGTCGACTTCGACGCCAAGGAGATCAGCGGCAGCGCGACCTACGATCTGGACTGGGTGGACGAGCAAGCGACCGAGCTGGTGCTGGACACGCGTGACCTGACCATCGAGAAAGTGGTCGGTGAGCGCAGCGACGACAAGTGGATCGACCTCAAGTACGCGCTGGCCGACGCCGACAAGCAGCTGGGCAGCAAGCTGACGATCGATTCCCCGGAGCGCAATGAGCGCATCCGCGTGACCTATCGCACATCCCCAGAGGCGTCCGGCCTGCAGTGGCTGACCCCGGCGATGACGGAGGGCGGCAAGCAGCCCTTCATGTTCAGCCAGTCCCAGCAGATTCATGCGCGCTCCTGGGTGCCGCTGCAGGACACCCCGCGCGTGCGTTTCACCTACACCGCGCACGTGACCAGCCCGGCGGACGTGATGGTGCTGATGAGCGCCGACAACGATCCCAAGGCGGAGCGTGACGGCGACTACACCTTCGCGATGCCGCAGGCGATCCCGTCCTACCTGCTGGCCATTGCAGCGGGCGATCTGGCGTTCAAGCCGATCTCCGAGCGCAGTGGCGTCTGGGCTGAACCGGCCATGGTGGACAAGGCCACTGCCGAGTTCGCCGACACCGAGAAGATGATCGTCGCCACCGAGGCCATGTACGGCCCGTACCGCTGGGGCCGCTACGACATCCTCGTGCTGCCGCCGTCCTTCCCGTACGGCGGCATGGAGAACCCGCGCATCACCTTCGCCACGCCGACCGTGATCGTTGGCGACAAGTCGCTGGTGTCGCTGATCGCGCACGAACTGGCACATAGCTGGGCCGGCAACCTGGTGACGTTCTCCAGCCCGAAAGACCAGTGGATGAACGAGGGCATCACCAGCTACGTCGAGAATCGCATCATCGAGTCGCTGTACGGCAAGGATTTCGCCAACATGGAAGCGGCGATTGCCCAGAACGAGCTGCGCAAGACCATCGGCGACATGGAGCCGCAGGCGCAGTCGCTGGCGATCCGTCCCGACGTCCGCGTCAACGCCGGCGACACCCTGACCGAGGTGGCCTACGACAAGGGTGCGTGGTTCATGATGTTCCTGGAGCACCGTTTCGGTCGCGAGGATTTCGACCCGTTCCTGCGTGGTTACTTCGACCACTTTGCGTTCAAGTCGATCCCCACCACGACCTTCCTGCAGTACGCCAAGGACAACCTGCTGGCCAAGCATCCGGGCAAGGTCACCGAGGCCGAGCTGGACGAGTGGGTCTACGGCCAGGGCATTCCGGAATCCGCGCCGGTCACCAAGTCGCCGCAGTTCGACGCCGTCGATGCCGTCCGAACGGCGTGGCTGGATGACGGCACGGTCCCGGCCACTGACGCGACCGCCAAGTGGAGCACCCAGGAATGGCTGCACTTCCTGGAAGGCATGCCGGAGACGCTGACGCACGACCAGCTGGCCGCACTGGACGCCGCCTACACGTTCACCGGTACGCCGAATGGCGAAATCGCGATGCGCTGGTACCCGCTGACCGTCCGCAGTGGCTATCCGGAGGCCCATGGCGCCATCGCCGATTTCCTCAACCGCGTCGGCCGCCGCAAGCTGATCATGCCGACCTATACCGAGCTGGTGAAAACTCCGGAAGGTCTGGCCATGGCCGAGAGGATCCTCGCCAAGGCGCGACCGGGCTACCACCCGATCACCACCGGCTCGGTGGACTCCGTGATCGCCACGGCCAAGGGCGACGGTTCGGTGGCCAAGCCGCGCGACTGATCACCAACGAGAGCCCGCTATGACACCTTCGCGTATCCACGCCGCTTTCCATCCATCGCGCTCACGCCGGTTCGTGGCACCGGCGCTCACCGCGCTGGTCTGCGTGATGCTGCTGGGCGGGTGCCAGCCGGGGCCGGATCCCGAAGTGGTCCGCGCCGAACAGGCCGCTGCGCTGGAGGCCCAGGCCGAGGCCAAGGAGACGGAGTTCAACACGCACTTCGATGCCGGCAAGTGGGACATGGCCAAAGCCCACGGCGATGTATTGATCGCCGACTACCCGGACAGCAAGGCGGCCGGACGCATCGCCGGGCGTCATGCCGAGGCGGTCGCCAAGTCGGAGGAGATCCGGCATGAGAAACGCGTTGCGGGTTTGTGGTCGTACCAGAGCCAGCCGGTCGGTACGAAGGAGCAACTATCGGCGGCCATCTACGCACGCGAGAACGTGGAGACCGATGGCAAAGCCGTTCGCCCGATCCGCCTGATCTTCCGCGACCATCCCGACTGGGGCCGCAGCAGTTATCTCGTGCTGGAAGCCGGTGACTTCGATTGCTACAAGGGCTGCAAGCTGAACGTGGTGGTCGACGACGCCACACCACGCAGCATGGCCGGCAGCCGACCGAAAACCGACGAGGCGATCGCGATGTTCATCGACGACGAGAAAACCCTGTGGAAACTCGCCAACGACGCCGACGTGCTCAGCATCGAATTTCCGGTCAAGGCCGGCGGCACCCGCACCGCGACGTTCGAGGTCGGTGGTCTGGATCCGAAGCGTCTGCCGAAGTGGGCGCAGGAGTAAGCGCCCGTAATCTGCCGGCTGATCAGGTCAGCGAATAGCCGAACTGCTGGGTGAACTGCTCGGCGAACGCTTCGTAGTCGAAGCGCTGGTTCTGGGTCCCGGGGTGCTCGACCTTCAGCGCGCCCATCAGGTTGCCGATGCGACCGATCGTGGGCCAGTCGTAGCCTTTCTGGATGCCGAAGATCAGCCCGGCGCGGAACGCGTCTCCACAGCCGGTCGGGTCCGTGATGCGGCTCTCGTGCGCGGGCGGCACGTCCAGCACCTCACCGTCCGCGTAGATCGTCGCGCCCTTCGGGCCGCGGGTGGTGATGTACGCCTTCACCTTCCCGGCGATCTCGGACTCGCTCCAACCGGTGCGTTCCTGCAGCAGGCTGGACTCGTAGTCGTTGACGGTGACGTAGTCGGCCTGCTCGATGAAGGCGCGCAGCTCGTCGCCGTTGAACAGCGGCATCGCCTGGCCGGGATCGAAGATAAACGGGATGCCGGTCTCGGCGAACTCGCTCGCGTTCTGCAGCATGCCCTCGTAGCCGTCCGGGCTGACGATCCCGATGGTGACGCCGGCGACGTCGCGCACGTGGTTCTCATACGAGCGCATCATCGCGCCCGGATGAAACGCGGTGATCTGGTTGTTGTCCAGGTCCGTGGTGATGAACGCCTGCGGAGTGAACAGCTCATCGATGACCTTGATGTGCTCCATCCGGATCTGCTGCTGCTCGAACCACTCCCGGTAGGGACCGAAGTCCTGACCGACCGTGGCCATGGGGATCGGGTCGCCGCCCAGCAGTTTCAGGTTGTACGCGATGTTGCCCGCGCAGCCACCAAACTCGCGCCGCATCCGCGGCACCAGGAAGGAGACATTCAGAATGTGCACCTTGTCAGGCAGGATGTGGTTCTTGAACTGGTCGGGGAACACCATGATGGTGTCGTAGGCCAGCGAGCCGCAGATCAGGGCTGACATCGGTAATTGCACTCCGGGAAGCCCCGCCGCAGTAATCCCGGCAAGGGTGATGATGTGGCGGATGGTGGGCGGACAGGCGGCAGTCGCCGGACGGCGCGCGCACCATAGAATATCCGCTGCCCGGCATCGGGGCCAGTCGGCTCCGGCCGTGGGAGCGTGGTCCGCTGCCCGTCGCGCAGCCGCCGTCACTGCCAGAGCGTGCCGCGCGGGCGACCAGAACTGTCTGGAATTGACCGGGTACGGCATTTTTCCTTGCCCGGCAAGGGGGGCGTTGCTAATCTAGTCGGCCGATCCCGGCACCCCTCCCACGGCCCATTAGACGATGTTCAAGAAGTTTCGCGGCATGTTTTCCAACGACCTGTCCATCGATCTGGGCACGGCCAATACGTTGATCTACGTGCGCGGTCAGGGAATCGTCCTCAACGAGCCATCGGTGGTTGCGGTGCGCCAGGACCGTGTCGTGGGTGGCAATCGCACCGTCGCCGCGGTGGGTATGGAGGCCAAGCAGATGCTCGGTCGCACCCCCGGCCACATCACCACCATCCGGCCGATGAAAGACGGTGTCATCGCCGATTTCACCTACACCGAGGAAATGCTCAAGCATTTCATCCGCAAGGCGCACAAGTCGCGGTTCCTGCGACCCAGCCCGCGCGTGCTGGTGTGTGTTCCGTGCGGATCGACGCAGGTCGAGCGCCGTGCGATCAAGGAATCGGCCGAGGAGGCCGGTGCCCGCGAGGTCTATCTGATCGAGGAGCCGATGGCGGCGGCGATCGGTGCCGGCATGCCGGTGGCCGAGGCGCGTGGCTCGATGGTCGTCGATATCGGCGGCGGCACCACGGAAGTGGCGGTGATCGCGCTCAACGGTATTGTGTATGCGGCGTCGGTGCGCATCGGCGGTGACCGGTTCGACGAGGCGATCATCGCCTACGTCCGTCGCACCTACGGCACGCTGATTGGCGAGGCGACGGCCGAGCGCGTCAAGGAAACGCTGGGTTGCGCGTACCAGCAGGAAGAAAACGCCAGCATGGAGATCACCGGTCGCAACCTCGCCATGGGTGTGCCGAAGATGATCACCATCACCGCCAACGAGGTTCTGGAAGCGCTGCACGAGCCACTGGCCGGCATCGTTACCGCGATCAAGCTGGCGCTGGAGCAGACACCGCCCGAACTCGGAGCCGACGTGGCCGAGCGCGGTATCGTCCTGACGGGCGGCGGCGCGCTGCTGAAGGATTTCGACCGTCTGGTGAGCGAGGAGACCGGCGTCCACGCGCAGATTGCCGAGGATCCGTTGACCTGCGTCGCCCGTGGCGGCGGTCGCGCGCTGGATCTTCTGGACATGCACGGCAACGAGTTCTTCGCCCCCGAGTAATGTCTGTGCGGTAGCCGGCGCGCCTTCCCGCAACACCGGGTTTCACGCGTCAACGAAGCATGCCGCGGCGGGTGGGCCGGCGGCCTGTGACACCATGACGGCCTGCCACGCCAGACGATCCGGTTTCCGAACCAGTGCCCTCCTACGCCAGTCCCTCAACCCCCAGCCGTCCTGGTGATGTCGCCGCCACGCTGTGGTTGTCGGCCTACCTGGCGCTGGCGGTGGTGTTGATCGTGCTGGACCATCGCGGCGGTTGGCTGACGCAGGCGCGCAGCCACGCAACCATGCTCGTGCAACCGCTGTGGATCGCCGCCGGCTGGCCGGGGCGCGCGGTCACGCGTTTGTACGACGACGCCGGCACCTTGCGCCAGCTCGCCGGGGACAATCGCCGCTTGCGCAACGAGTTGCTGGTCAACAGCGCGCGCATGTCCCGGCTGCAGACGCTGGCCGCGGACAACGAGCGATTGCGCGGCCTGCTCGACGCGGCAAACAGCAACCAGCTTGACGTCCAGTTGGCGCCCATTCTCGACATCGATCTGGACCCGACCCGCCAGCGCCTGGTACTGGGCAGCGGCAGCAACGACGGCGTCCACCTGGGTCAAAGTGTGATCGACGCCGGCGGCCTGCTGGGCCAGATCATCGACGTGCAGCCGGTCCTCGCCACCGTGCTGCTCGTCACCGATGCAGCGCACGCGGTACCGGTCGTGATCGAGCGCAATGGGGTCCGGCTGGTCGCGTATGGCGAGGGTCGCAGCGACGTGCTGCGCCTGCACAGCATTCCCCTGTCCAGTGACGTGAAGGTGGGCGACCGTCTGCTGACGTCCGGGCTGGGCGGTCGGTTTGTGGCCGGGTTCCCGGTGGGCAGCATCGTATCGCTGAAGCCTGACGACAGCCGCGCCTTTTTGATCGGCGAAGTGGTGCCGGCGGCGCAACTGGACCGTGGCCGCGATGTGCTGCTGTTGCGGGGCAGTCCGGGCGAGCGGCGCGCGCCGGCAGCGCCGTCTGAAAGTGCGGATCCCGGTGCCGAGCCGGCCGATCTGGCGCCAGCGGGGGCGACGCCATGAGTCGGCGCTACTCGGCCTGGTTGTTGCCAGCCAGCGTGCTGGTCGGTCTGCTGCTCGGTCTGCTTCCGCTGCCGCTGGGGTTGCAGCCGCTGCGCCCGTACTGGTTGGCGCTGGTGGTCGCGTATTGGGTGATCGAGGACCCGGAACGCACGGGCCTGGGGTTCGCTTTTCTGGTCGGCGTGCTGGCCGATCTCGCTTACGGCAGCCTGCTGGGCGAACAGGCCCTGCGGCTGGTGGTGATGGCGTTCATCCTGATGCGCTTCCGGGCGCGGCTGCGGTTTTTCATGCTGTGGCAGCAGGCCCTGGCGATTGGCGGGCTGCTGCTGAATGACCGCATCGTGGTGGCCGCGGTGCATGTCGGCCTGGGGATTCCGTCCCTGCCGACCATGTTCTGGCTGGCGCCGCTGACCGGCATGGCGCTGTGGCCGCCGGTGTTCCTGCTGCTGGACGCACTGCGTCTGGGCAGCTGGCGCAAGGGCTGAGTGATGGGATCGTTCCGGCGCCGGCCCCGGCGAGCACTCAAGGACGCGGCGGCGGAAGTGCGCCAGTTCCGCGCCCGCGTCATCATCGCGTTCGCCGGTGTGGCGCTGGCCCTGGGTGGCCTGGCGCTGGGCTACTACCGCCTGCAGGTCTGGCAGCACGACGAGTACGCCACGCGCGCCGAACAGAACCGGATCAAGCTGAAACCGGTGGTGCCCGGGCGCGGTCTGATCTATGACCGCAAGGGTCGGATCCTGGCCGACAACGTGCCGGCGTTCCGGCTGGAAGTGACGCCGCGCGAAGCCGGCGATCCGGACGGGTGGATGCCCGGTCTGGCCGAGATCATGGACCTGTCGCAGCAGGAGATCGACGATTTCCATGCCGCGCGCAAGGTCACTCGCAGCTACCAGCCAATCATCCTGAAAATGCGGGTGAAGCCCGATGAACTCGCGCGTCTTGCGGTGGATCGCTGGAAATACCCCGGCGTTGAGGTGGTGTCCTACCTCCAGCGTCGCTACCTGCATGGTGAACTGTTCGCTCACGTGATCGGCTACGTGGGTCGGATCGACGTCGACGACCTGAAGGCGATGGGCGAGGCGGGCAGCGCCTACAGCCATACCGGCAAGACGGGCCTTGAGCGCTCCTACGAGGCCGAGCTGCGCGGCAAGGTCGGCTACGAGAAGGTGGAGACCAACGTCGACGGTCGACCGATGCGAATGGTCGGCCGTGTGCCCGCCGTACCCGGCGCGGACCTGCGGTTGTCGGTGGACCTGGACCTGCAGCGTGCGATGGTCGCGGCCTTCGGGGACGCCGACGGGTCGGCCGTGGCGGTGGACGCGCGCACGGGACAGGTGCTGGCGATGGTCAGCCTGCCGTCCTATGACACCAACCTGTTCGTCAACGGCATCTCCCATACCGACTACGACGGCCTGATCAAGAACCCCTCGCGGCCGCTGTTCAACCGCAACGTCCTTGGCGGTGGCCCACCGGGCTCCACCATCAAGCCGTTCATGGCATTGGCGGGCGTCGACAGCGGCCTGCGCACGCCCTCCGACCGCGTCCTGTCCACCGGCGAGTTCCGCATTCCCGGCCAGGCACGCGGCTACCGTGATGCGGCGCGTGGCGGGCACGGCTGGGCCGACCTGCGCGACTCCATCTCGAAGTCTGTCAACACGTACTACTACCGGTTGGCCCTGGACATGGGCATCGACCGGCTTTCGACGTACATGCACCTCTATGGTTTCGGCGAGAAAACCGGCATTGATCTGGTCGGCGAGAACGTCGGCGTGGTGCCTTCTCGCGAGTACAAACGCACGATAAGCACGGAGTCCTGGTATCCGGGCGAGACGGTGATCTCCGGCATCGGCCAGGGCTTCTGGATCGCGTCCGCACTGCAGATCGCGCGTGGCACCGCGGCGCTCGCCAATGGCGGCGACCTGCACGAGTTGCGGTTGCTGGAGTCGCGTCGGGACGGTTACGAGTTGCCATGGCAGACGTTGCCCCCGACCGACAGCCGCCGCATCAGCGAGAACCCGTCCAATCTGCGGGCGGTACAGGAAGGCATGTTCGCTACCGTCAACAGTCCAGGCGGCACCGCTCGCCGCATTGCGATCGGCGCGCCGTACACGATGGCCGGCAAGACCGGGACCGCCCAGCGTTCCAGCCGCAAGGGCAACATCAGCCAGAATCCGCACTCCTTGCCCTATCACCTGCGGCATACCGCGCTGTTCATGGGCTATGCACCGGCGGATGACCCGCAGATCGCGGTAGCCGTGGTGGTAGAACACGGCGGCTATGGCGGCAGCGCTGCAGCGCCGATCGCGCGCACGATCTTCGATGCGTGGTTGCTGGGCAAGATGCCCGAAGGCATGGAGCCTGCCGACGATGCGGTAACCGATCCGCTGGAGGCGACCGCAGAGGACCCGCAGGCCGAGAGCGGTACCGATGACGCCGACGTCGAGCCGCCGCAGTGAGTACGATCCTGCGTTGGCTGCTGGACATGCTGCGGCGTTTCACCCGCACCCTGGACCTGCCATTGCTGGCCGCGTTGCTGGCCCTGATGGGCATCGGCCTGGCGGTGCTCTACAGCGCCGGCGGCAAATCCGGGGCGCTGGTGATCGCGCAGGGTTCGCGGTTCGCGATGGGGCTGGGGGTGTTGTGGCTGCTGTCGCGGGTCTCGCCGATCCAGCTGCGCAACTGGACACCCCTGGTGTATGTCGTGTCGCTGGTGCCGTTGCTGGCAGTGCTGTTTATCGGCCAGGGCAGGCACGGGGGGCACTGGATCAACCTTGGATTCTTCTACTTCCAGCCGTCCGAGCTGCTCAAGCTGAGCTTGCCGATGATGGTGGCGTGGTACCTCAACCGCGGCCCGTTGCCGCCACCACTGTTGTCGGTGATCACCGCCGCGGTGCTGATCGGCGTGCCGACGGGAATGGTGCTGCTGCAGCCCGACCTTGGCACCGCGATGCTGGTGGGTATCACCGGGGCATTCGTGCTCTATCTGGCCGGGCTGTCGTGGTGGTGGTTCGCGGCCGCCGCCGGCGCCGTTGCGGCCATCGCACCCGCGGCGTGGTTCTGGCTGCTGATGCCCTACCAGAAGGACCGCATCCTGACGTTCCTGGAGCCGGAGCGCGACCCGCTCGGTGCCGGCTGGAACATCATCCAGTCGAAGATCGCCATAGGCGGCGGCGGCATGTCCGGCAAGGGCTGGGGGGATGGCACCCAGTCGCACCTGAACTACATCCCCGAGCACACGACCGACTTCATTTTCGCCGTGCTCAGCGAGGAATTCGGCTGGATCGGCGTGGTGCTCACGCTGGGGCTCTACCTGTTCGTGGTGGCGCGTTGTCTGTGGATCGCGGCAGAGGCGCGCGATGGCTATTCGCGCCTGCTGAGCGCGGCGCTGGGTCTGGCGTTCTGTGTCTACGTGCTGGTCAACGGCGGCATGGTCGCCGGGCTGCTGCCGGTGGTGGGGGTGCCGATGCCTCTGCTCAGCTACGGCGGGACCTCGGCGGTCTCGCTGTTGGCGGGGATGGGCGTGGTGATGGCCGTCCGTGCCCACCGGCCCGTGCACGGACATTGAAGTGGATCGCCACGCGCGAGTGACAACCTTGCATGACTGCGCCTGCCCCAATGGCCAAAGGATCGGTTTTGGCATTTGCGAACAAGTGCTAACCTCACATTGATGAGCCGAATTCTTGCCAGTCGCGCCCTGCTATGTGCGCTCCCGTTCGCCCTCGTGGCCTGTGCCACGCCGGTCCAACCCACCGATCAGCTGCTTCCGCCGACGTCTGCGCCTGTGGCGCAACCGCCTGCGCCACAGGCGGTCTCCAATGCCCAACCCATCTCGGTTGCGGTGCCCGAATTCGTGCGCACCACCTCGGCCAAGTACGACGTCGATGCCGCCTACGTGGCTTCCGTGATGGCCAAGGCGCAGAAGCGCGACAGCATCATCAACGCGATGTCGCGGCCGGCCGAAGCCAAGCCGTGGAAAGACTATCGCCCGATCTTCATCACCCAGCAGCGCATCAGTGCCGGAAAGGCGTTCCACGCCAAGCACCGTGCAGCGCTGTCGAAAGTGGAAGCGCAATACGGCGTACCTGCCGAGATCATTGTTTCCATCATCGGTGTGGAGACCAGCTACGGCGGCAACGCCGGCAGCTATCCGGTGGTGGACGCGCTTTACACCCTGGCGTTCGCGTATCCCCGCACCAACCAGCCCGCATTGATCGCACGCGAGAACATGCGCGAGCAGTTTTTCCGCGACGAGCTGGCGCAGCTGTTTGCCCTGGGCCGGGAAACCGGTTTCGATATCACCACCCTCAAGGGCAGCTACGCCGGCGCGATGGGCTGGGGTCAGTTCATGCCATCCAGCTACCGTGACTATGCGGTCGATGGCGACGGCGATGGCAAGGTCGACCTGTTCAACAACCTCGACGACGTGTTTGCCTCGGTCGCCAACTACTTCGTCAAGAAGGGCGGCTGGGTACGTGGCGGCCCCGTTACCACGCGCGCCATTCGCACCAAGGGTGCGGCAGCGTTCGAGCCCGAGGGTCTGGAGCCACGTTACAGCGCCGAACAGCTTGCTTCTCGCGGCTACAAGGCCCAGCCGCCGATGCCGGGCGCGGGCAACGCCACACTGCTCAACCTGGAGGGCGTGAACGGGCCGGAGTATTGGCTGGGTTACCAGAACTTCTACGCCATCACCCGTTACAACATCTCCAAGCACTACGCCATGGCGGTCTACCAGCTCTCGGAAGCGATCGCGGGGCGCGAGAATCCGCTTGCCACCGTGCCGGCCGCGGGTCGCCCGGGCGCATGAAACGGGTGCTGGCGGCAGGTCTCGTCCTGGGCCTTGCGGCCTGCGTCGGCGGCCCCGGCAAAAAGTCCGAAACGCCGGCGGCCGTTGGAAAAGCGACCGCTGCCCACCCGGCCACGTCCGGGCCGCGTGGCAAGTCGCCGTATCCGCCCGCACAGGAAGACCTCTCCAAACGCGGGCACTATCAGGCCGGCGGACTGTATGCCGCGCATATCAAGGATTCCGCGCCTGTCATCGACATCGACGTGTCGCTGATTCCGGAACCCGAGGTGGTCGCCGAAACGCGCTCCGCTTATGGCAACCGCCCCAACTATGTGGTGCTGGGCAAGAACTACCGGGTGATGGATGACACCACCGGTTTTGTCGAGCGCGGCACCGCCTCGTACTACGGCAACAAGTTCCACGGTCGTCGGACCTCCAACATGGAGATCTACGACATCTATGCCTTCACTGCGGCACACAAGTCGCTGCCGTTGCCGAGCTATGCCCGCGTCACCAATCTGGACAACGGGCAATCCGTGGTGGTGCGCGTGAACGATCGCGGTCCGTTTCACGACGGGCGCGTGGTGGACCTGAGTTACGCCGCGGCGGTCAAGCTGGGTATCGATCGCGCCGGTACCGGACGGGTTGAGGTCGAGGCACTGCAGCCGGGCCCGCAGGCACCCCGGTTGGCGTCGACATCTGACGTCAGTCCGGCTGCCGGCGCTGCGGCGCCACCGGCCTCCACCTCATTGGACACGCTGCTGTCCACGTTGCCCGCCGGCGTTGCCGACACAGCGGTGGCGATCAAAGCGCAGCCCCGTGCGCGCACCTCCAACCGCAAGGTGAAGGCGAGTGGCGCAGTCGGTGCGACGTCTGTCGCGGCCACCGCGACACCGGTAGTCGCAGTCTCGACCGCGACTGCGGGTGAGGCAGCCGAAAACTGGCGGTTCGACATGTCCCGCGACGGCCGCACGATGACCGCCGACGAGTTTGATGCATGGATGGTCGAGCGCAAGATTCGCGTATCCAATGGGCGTTTCTACTCGTTGATCGACGATCCTGCCGGTGCCGGTGCCGGTGCCGGTGCCGGTGCCCCGGTGCCGGTCGTTGCCGCCTCGGGGACGGCAAAGGCACTTGCACAGCCATCAGCACCTTCAGCGACTGCCGCGGTGAGGCCGGTGGTTGTCACGAACGTTCCGGTGCCCGTTACCAGCGCCTCTGGCGTGGTGCTGCAGGTTGCCAGTTTCTCCGCACGCGACAATGCCGATCGCGCTCTGGCAATGCTGCGCGGCGCCGGCATTGATGGTGCCAACATTCATGACGGTACGGCCAATGGTCAGCGGGTCTGGCGCTTGCGCGTAGGGCCGCTGGAATCCGCTGCCGCCAGCGGCTTGGCCAGTCGCATCGTCGGGCTGGGCTTCGGCCAGCCCCATCGCGTTACCGAATAATCCGTTCCTCATCCGACCTTGATACGCCTCGGCCACGCGCCGACCCGGAGTTGTCCACCAATGAAGTCCCCTGCAGTCCTCCGCGCCATGGGCGTTGCCGCCTTGACCACCTTCGCCATCGGCGTGGCGTTTGCCCAGTCACCCGCACCTCAGCCGGCGTCACTACCGCAGCCCGCTTCGCAACCGCTGCCCACACCGGCCGCGGTTGCGCCTGCGAGCGAGTCGCTGCCCGTGCCCCCGGCACCCGAAGTCGTCGCCAAGGCCTGGATCGTGATGGATGCGACCAGCGGCAACGTCCTGGCCGGCGAGAACATCGACGAGCAGCTTGAACCGGCCAGCATCACCAAGGTGATGACCAGCTACGTGATCGCCGCGGAAATGGCCGGTGGCAAGGTAAAGCCAACCGATCAGGTGATGATGACCGAGAACGCCTGGCGCAAGGGCGGGGCGGGTACCGACGGCAGCTACTCGGGTTTCCAGGTCAACCAGACCGCTCCGTTGCTCGAGATGGAAAAGGGCATGGTGGTGCAGTCCGGCAACGATGCCGCGATCGCGCTGGCCGAGCACGTGGCCGGCAGCGAGGATGCATTTGCTGCGTTGATGAACCAGTACGCCAAGCGTATCGGCATGAAGAACAGCCACTTCGCCAACGCGACCGGCTTGCCCGACGCGGGGCATCTGTCGTCCGCGCACGACCTTGCGTTGCTGGGAAGTGCGCTTTCGCGCGACTTCCCCGAGACCTACTCCTACAACAAGATCAAGGAGTTCACGGTCGGCCCGATCACCCAGCCCAACCGCAATGTGCTGTTGTGGCGCGACAGCACCGTGGACGGCATCAAGACCGGTCATACGTCCGGTGCCGGCTACTGCCTGATGGCATCGGCCAAGCGTGACGAGCAGCGTCTGGTCTCGGTGGTGCTGGGTTCGACCTCCGAGAAGCAACGCGCCAGTGACAGCCAGGCCCTGCTGAACTGGGGCTTCCGTTTCTTCGAGACCCACAAGCTCTACGACGCGGCTACTGCGGTGGCCACGCACAAGCTGTGGAAGGGCGCCGCCGATGAGATCCAGTTGGGCGTGGCGGAGCCGTTGCTGGTCACTGTCCAGCGCGGACGTTACGAGCAGTTGCAGCCGACCATGGACGTGCCCGCGATGCTGGTCGCCCCGATCGAGAAGGGTCAGGCGATTGGCACGGTCAAGGTGATGCTGGACGGCGAGGTGGTGGCCGAGCGGCCGCTGATCGCGCTGCAGGCGGTGGAACGCGCGGGTTTCTTCAAGCGTCTGTGGCACGAACTGCTGATGTGGTGGAAGTCCACCTGAGGTGATTCCCAGACACCATTGGCACGAGTGTCGACATGCGGCGCCTCGATGGTTGGGTTGGCGCCTACGAGTACCCATAATCGCAGTATGGAAATCAAATCAGACAACCCGGAGCACGGCTTCCAGTTTCCCGGTGAGTTCCACCTCAGCGCGATGGGCACGGCGGAAGCGGGATTGGAGCGGGAACTTCCGCAGCGTCTGATGGAGGCCGGCATCGAAGTGCTCAGCGAGCGCATCGACTGGAAGCATTCGTCCAACGGCAAATACGTCTCGGTGCGGCTGGTGTTCCTGGCCGACAACCGTGAACAGTACGATCGCGCCCATCAGTTGCTGCGGGACCACCCGGAAGTGAAGTGGACCCTGTAGCGACACCGCTTTGTTCAGTCGACGCCGTCGCCGGCGCACCGCCCACAGCGGCGGGGAACGCGGCGCGCGTTGTCGCGACAACGCAAGCGTTGCGGGCCGCACTGGTCCGCGACCTGGGTCGTCAGCCCTATGAACCGGTATGGCGGGCGATGCAGGCCTTCACCGATGCGCGCGACAGTGAGACCGCCGACGAGTTGTGGCTGGTCGAGCACGATCCGGTCTTCACTCTGGGCCAGGCCGGCAAGGCGGAGCACCTGCTGTCGCCCGGCGACATTCCCGTGATCCACGTCGACCGCGGCGGGCAGGTGACGTACCACGGCCCGGGTCAGCTCGTGCTGTACGCGCTGCTGGACCTGCGACGGCTCCGTATCGGGGCGCGCGCGTATGTCTGCCGGATCGAGCAGGCCATCATCGACACGCTGGGTGATTGGAATATCGAAGCGCGACGTCGTGAGGGCGCCCCCGGGGTGTACGTGGCAGACGCCAAGATCGCCGCGCTCGGGATCCGCATCCGGCGCGGGTGCAGCTTCCACGGGTTGGCGTTCAACGTGGACATGGACCTGTCCCCGTTCAACTGCATCAATCCCTGTGGTTACGCGGGGTTGCGGGTGACCTCGATGGTAGACTTGGGCGGTCCTTCGGGGCTGCAGGCGGTCAAGCCCGGGCTGGTCGAGCACCTCGCCGCG
>RCMY010000675.1_pt1 | contig 33727 bp, 27 predicted proteins | sample 2041341 | NCBI WGS metagenome assembly RCMY01 (sample SAMN09708234, study PRJNA481090) | Marine sediment metagenome, whole genome shotgun sequencing project. | reverse complement strand
GTACCTGACTGTGAGTATGTCCTTGAGCCCGATCCATGATGGGCTAGGAACTACCACCAGGTGTGGCCCCGTACCTGACTGACTACCAACCGGTATGTCCTATTGGTGACTTGCCCACCCGGCGGTGATTCCCGACCCGACCCCAAAGAAACTGACCTAATCAGGAGCATGACCACCGAAACACCACCAGTGTTTCGGTGTGTCCCTTCACAGTCTTGTCGTTCCCTTGAGGACGGGCCGAACCTAAACGCCCAACCCCAAAAGGAGCTGAACACAATGACTTTAGTCGCCGACCTCACACGCCATGCAATAGGCGTCGACACACACCGCGATTTCCACGTCGCAGCCATCATCACTTCACCGACCGGTGCGGTCACCGCCGAAACCAGAATCACTGCGGACTCCGCTGGCTATCAACAGCTCCTTGACCACGCGAATTCGCACACCACGACGGGAGAACGTGTCTGGGCGATCGAGGGTTGCGGCTCATACGGCGCTGGCCTCACAACCTTCCTACTCGACCATCAGGAATGGGTTGTCGAGGTCGAACGGCCGGCCCGACCGAAGCGGCTGTCGGCAGCGAAAACAGATGAGCGAGACGCGATCCGTGCTGGCCGCGAAACACTGGGTTGTGACATTGTCGACACTGCATCTCCACGCAATAGCTCAGATCGTGACGCGCTTGCAGTGTTGTTGATGGGCCGTTCTGGGGCTGTTGATGCGGCCACCCAAGCAGTAAACCAGTTTCACGCAGCGGTCTTGGTTGCGCCGGCGAGGCTACGCGAACGTTTCTCTGGGTTGTCAACAACCCGGAAGTTGGCGGCTGCCCGCCGTCTTCGACCAGATAGTTACAAGGACCTGGTTGAGGCCGACGCGGCGACGGTGTTGCGGTCAATAGCGGTGCGCCATCAGGCCGAAACTGGCGAAGCGAGACTGTTGGCGAAACGGATTGTTGAGCGGGTCAAGGCGTGGAAGCCTGAGTTGTTGGAGATGGCGGGTGTCGGTCCGATCAGTGCTGCCGCCATTTTGGTTGCGTGGTCACATCGGGGTCGGTGTCGAAACGAGGGTGCGTTCGCGATGTTGGCGGGGGCTGCCCCGATCCCGACAGGGTCAGGGTTGAGTGGGAATAGGGTTCGTTTGAATCCTGGTGGGGATCGTCGGTTGAACGCGGCGTTGTATGTGATTGTGATGACGAGGATGCGGTGTGATCCGGAGACGATCGCGTATGCGGAGCGTCGCTGCTCGGAGGGTAAAACAGTTCGTGAGACCCGTCGTTGTTTGAAGACCTATGTAGCTCGGAGGATGTTCAAGCTTCTTGAGAATGGGGGTTGACGAACATAGGAGCGTCACCAAAAAAATGCGCTTCGTAGGGAAAAGTGTTGCGCTGTTACGTTCGTACCTGACCCCAGTGTTACGCCCGGCCGCACGACGTGGGCGTTTTGGAGCGGAGCGAGAAAAGGCTGTGAGTGCGACTTGCTCTGCAAGTCGAACGACGTGGGCGTTTTGGAGCGGAGCGAGAAAAGGCTGTGAGTGCGACTTGCTCTGCAAGTCGAACGACGTGGGCCCGGTGGGTATCGAACCCACGACCGAGCGATTATGAGTCGCCTGCTCTAACCACTGAGCTACGGGCCCCGGAAGGGATGCACCGTAGCGCATTGTGGCTCAACTTACGTCGACTGCCGCATCGGACCTAACGTGTCTGGTATGTCTGATGCCGTAGTGAAACCCCGCCCGCTTGACGGAGTCAGGGTTCTCGACCTGACCAGTGTCGTGATGGGCCCGATGGCAACCAGAATCATGGGTGATCTCGGGGCAGAGGTGATCAAGGTGGAGCCGGCAGAGGGCGACTTCATGCGCAGCTTCAACCCAAAGCGTTCTGAGGGCATGAGCGGCTTCACGCTCAATCTCAATCGCAACAAACGCAGCATCGTGCTGGACCTCAAGTCCGCGGCCGGCAAGCAAGCGGCGCTCGATCTTGCGGTCACCTGCGACGTGTTTGTTACCAACATGCGGGCGGCCGCCATTGACCGTCTTGGGCTTTCGTACGAGGCGGTTAGAGCGGTCGCCCCAAACATCGTGTACGTGAGCGCCAACGGGTTTGGCAGTGACGGCCCTTACGCCGCCAAGGCCGCGTACGACGACGTGATCCAGGCCGCCTCCGGTCTGGCGTCGATGTTCGGCTGGATGGGCGACGAACCTGCCTATATGCCGAGCATCATCGCCGACAAAGTCACCGGTCTTCACATCGCATACGCGACGATGGCCGCCTTATATCGGCGGGCGGTCACTGGCGAAGGCGACCATGTTGAGGTCCCGATGGCTGAGGCCCTCGCCGCCTTCAATCTGGTGGAGCACCTCAACGGCCACACGCTCATTCCGAAGGAGGAGCCATTCAGTTACCAGCGCCTACTGACGAAGCATCGGCGCCCTCGCCGCACATCAGATGGTTGGGTTTGCGTTCTGCCGTACACAAACAAGAACTATCGCGACTTCTTCACAATCATGGGCCAGCCCGAGTTGGCTGACGACCCTCGGTTTTGCGACGTCAACGTGCGAATCGACAACGTCGACGAGCTCTACGGCCTGCTCGACGAGATGGTGAGGACGAAATCAACGGCCGAGTGGATGGACCTGTGCGACGAATACTCAATTCCAGGAGCCCCAATCGTCGAGTTGGAAGACATCGGTGACGACCCGCACTTCAGCGCAGTGGGATTGCTAACGACACAGACGCACCCGACTGAAGGGACCTATCAGGTCGTCAAGGATCCTGTCACCTTCGCTTCGTCACCAAGCGTTGTTACGCGCCACGCACCGAAGATTGGGCAGCACACGCAAGAGGTGCTTGCCGAGCTTGGCTACTCGGACGAACAAATCGCTGCGGCTGCACCTGACTAGAGCGGTGCCGCCAACAGCGAGATTTCTTTGCTCCGGGGGTGGGGTTCGAACCCACGACATTCTGATTAACAGTCAGACGCTCTGCCAGCTGAGCTACCCCGGAAGGACTGTTGGAGGATAGCAAACGATTCGCCAGTCGACTCCATTTTTACGAGCGGACCTCGACGATTTGTAGGTTCGCTAGTCGAGATAATCTCGAAGGCGGTCGCTACGCAGCGGGTGTCGCAGCTTGGCGAGTGTCTTGGACTCAATCTGGCGAATTCGCTCACGGGTCACGCCAAAAGCCTTCCCGACCTCTTCAAGCGTGCGTGGACGCCCATCATCGAGACCGAAGCGAAGCCTGACTACCTCGGCCTCACGATCGGATAGCTCGTCGAGCACACCCTTGATCGTTTCCTCGAGCAAATGGCGAGCGGCGATGTCGAGAGGCGCCGCCGCTTTGTCGGGTATGAAATCGGCCATTGAGGTGTCGTCTTCATCGCCGATTGGCGTGTCGAGCGACAAGGGGTCTTGTTGAGAGACCCGGAGTATCTCGGCCACCTTCTCTTCTGGCATGTCGACTTCGGCCGCGAGCTCGGTAAGCGTTGGCTCACGCTCGAGCCGTTGCATCATCGACCGTTGAGCTCTTACGACCTTGTTGATTGACTCAACCATGTGCACGGGAACTCGAATTGTTCGTGACTGATCAGCGATGGCACGGGTGATCGCTTGGCGGATCCACCACGTGGCATAGGTCGAAAACTTGAACCCCTTCGTGTGATCAAACTTCTCGACCGCGCGCATCAGACCAAGATTTCCCTCTTGGATCAGATCGAGAATTGGTACGCCACGCCCGATATATCGCTTGGCAATGGAGACCACAAGACGCAGGTTTGCCGACGTCAGCTCAGCCCGCGCCCGCTTACCGTCGGAGAGCGAGCGTCGCAGCTTGACCTGAGCGGTTCGATCGAGATCGTGCCATTTTTCGTCGGCGATGAGTTCGGTGACCTCGGCGGCCGAGATGCTGCCCGCCTCGATGCGACGAGCGATCTGCACTTCTTGGGCCGCGGTGAGCAGCGGCACCTTACCGATCTCTTTCAGGTACATGCGGACTGGATCTGAAGATCCACTCGCCCGAGCCATCGCAGTTGCGGCAACGGCGACTGCATCTTCAGCTTTGCTCCGCCGGGCTCGCCCGTACTCGTCGTCTTCGTCTGGTGGATCTTCGAAGACTTCTTCGTCGAATGGAATGTTCTGTTCGGCGAGGAAGTCGCGGACCTCAGCGAGCACGTCAGGGGTGAGCTCGACGCGACGCATCACGGCGACAACGTCGTCTGGGGTCAGCGGGCGGCCGCCCCTGGCCCGCAAGACCAAACGGTCACGGTGTTCTGGCGAGAAGACGTCGTTCGGAACCGGCGCGGCGACGTCGATCGACTGTGGATCGGTCACGTCACCTCCTGCTGTTCCTGAGTAGTTGAGCCGTCGGGGGAACTCTGATTGATCCAACCTAGCAAGGCTTGCACTGCTGAGCCTGTTCGCGCCCGGTTATCTAAGTCCTCGAACTCTCCGAGTTGGCGTCGATACCAAGATTCGTTTGCCACCATCTCGGCGAACACCGTCATGTCGGCACCGGCGTCCATGGTGCTGCGCTGATATGCGAGGTCTTCGAGCTGTCGCTGAAGGAAGGCTTTCCACATCAGGGCGGCGATGATCGCCACATCGGGACTCGGGTCTTCGACCGACAGTTGGATGAGAAGATCGGCGGTCTCTTCGTCCGTTTGCTCAACGGCTTCGGCCACGCTGTTGGTCTGCGCAATTGCCTCGTAGGCGGCGATGCTCATCGCTTCGTTGAACAACTCGATCGGAACGAGCTCTCGAATTTCGCCTTGGCCGTGAATAAGTAACTTCAAGACCTCGCGATCCACACTTTGTCGCGACTTCGTGTTGGCGCGAGGCATGGCCGCGCTTTGTCGATTCGAGCGCTGTTGAGGGTTGGACCCGAGCTGTTGGCGCAGCAGATCGGGGTTCACACGGCAATGGCTCGCGATGGTCATGACATATTGGTCCCTGACAAGCGGGTCAGGGTGCTCCTGAACGAGCTCAAGCGCTCGTTCAGCCGTTTTGGCTCGCCCTTCGGCAGTTCTCATGTCGCCCGCAGCGAGTGCACGCTGCACTCGGAAACCCAGGAAACTCTGGGCATTCTTTACTGCCTCGGCGAGTCTCTCGGGGTCGCTTTGAGCGAGTTCACCGGGATCTACCCCATCAGGCAGGTCGGCAACGACGACATCAAGGTCGTGCGCCTTCTCCCACTCGTAGAAGCGAGCCGCGGCATTCTGGCCGGCCGCGTCGGCATCAAATGCGAGTACGACGCGACGGGCGAACCTTCGCAGAAGCTTGACATGGTCTTCGGTGAGGGCGGTCCCGCAGGTGGCGACAGCTCGCCCTTGTCCGGCGCGAGCGAAGCCAATCACGTCGGTGTAGCCCTCACAAACGATGACCTCGTCTTGCGCGACGATCTCGGTTTTGGCCCAGTTGAGCCCATACAGCACTCGGCTCTTTGAGTAGACAACCGAATCGATTGAGTTCTTGTATTTGGGGCCATCGGCACCAGGCAAGATGCGCCCGCCGAAGCCCATAGCGCGGCCTTGCGCATCGAAGATCGGAAACAGCACTCTGGCCCTGAAGGCGTCTTGCTGGCGACCCCGACTATTGACGAAACCAAGCCCGCTGTCTTTCAGATCATCGGCAGGTAGTTTCAGGTGCTTTGACAGCTCATCCCAGTTGTCGGGGGCCCAGCCAATCTTGTAGTGGCGCACCGCGTCGCCGTCGAATCCGCGTTGACGAAGATAACTGCGGGCCGGCGCCGCATCGGTACCGCTCAGCAAACGCTGGTGATACCACTCGACCGCGACACCGATGGCATCGTGCAGCTTGGTCTTCCTGGCCCGGTCGGCGCCCTCGCTCTTGTCCGTGTAGCGGAGGGTAATGCTGGCTTTGTTAGCGAGAAACTCAACCGCACCAACGAAGTCAAGCTGTTCCTGTTCGCGGAGGAACGTGATTGCATCGCCCTTGGCCCCGCACCCGAAGCAGTAGTACAAACCCTGCTCGCTATTGACTGAGAACGACGGCGACTTCTCGGTGTGGAAGGGGCAGAGGCCAGTGAATCGCCGACCAACGCGCCGAAGTTGGGTGTAGTTACTGATGACACCGACAATGTCAGTGACGTCTCGCACCCTAGCGATGTCTTCGTCGACGATTCCCACAGCGTGAAGCTAGCAGTTAACCGTGGTTCGGCGGCCTCTGGGGGTCTTTACAATCGGTCGGGATTGGCAATAATGGCCTGAGCGACTGCCAATCGTGCGATCGGCACGCGATATGGCGAGCACGACACGTAGTCGAGGCCCGCAGCCCAGAACACGGCGATTGAGGCGGCGTCGCCCCCATGCTCGCCGCACACACCGATCTTGATGCGGGGATTCGCCTCTCGAGCGGCCGCTGCTGCAGAGCGGACAAGCGCTCCGACTCCTTCAATATCGAGCGATTCGAACGGGTTGGCGTCGAGCAAGCCCTCTTCGATGTAGACGCTCATGAGTTTGCTCTCGATGTCGTCTCGACTGAATCCGAGGGTCATCTGAGTCAGGTCGTTTGTCCCGAAGCTGAAGAAGTCGGCGTGCGACGCAATTGTGCCAGCCTGGATCGCGGCCCTTGGCGTCTCGATCATCGTGCCAACGGTTACCGAAGACTCGCCGATGGCCTCAGGCCCAGCCGCTGCGATCTCGGCAGCGATCCACGACGAGGCGAGATCGAGTTCGCGTTCGTTGATGATCAAGGGAATCATGATCTCAACCTTGGGCGTGCCGCCCTCGCTGCGACACGCGGCGACGGCATCGAGCAATGCCTTCACCTGCATCTGATAGAGCCCACTGCGTAGGATCCCGAGACGGACCCCGCGAACCCCAAGCATCGGGTTCTCCTCATGCCAGTAAGAGGCTGCTGCGAGAAGCGCCTTCTCCTCAGCGCTAAGACCGTCAGTCGCTTGCTTCACCAGCATCTCGTCGACACTGGGCAGGAACTCGTGTAGCGGTGGATCAAGCAAGCGGACAGTGACGGGGAACCCATCCATTGCCTTCAGCAGTGCAAGGAAGTCGCTTCGCTGGGCCACTGCGAGTTCGGCAAGCGCCGCGGCCTCTTCTTCGGCCGTGCTCGCAAGAATAAATTGCTGAATGAGCGGCAGCCGCTTGCCGAGGAACTGGTGCTCGGTTCGGCACAAACCGATTCCTTCGGCCCCAAACTGGCGCGCCTTTTTCGCATCGTCTGGAGCGTCAGCGTTGGCGCGGACCCCGAGCTTGCCGGCCCGAACTTCGTCAGCCCACTTAAGCACGGTCTCGAACTCTTCTGGGGTCTCGCTCTCGGACATATCGACCGCTCCGAGGTACACGAAACCGCTCGAACCATCAAGCGAAACGACATCGCCCTCGGCGACCACGTGGCCGTCGACTTCAAAGCTTCGTTCAGAAACGGTGACGCCAGCGGCGCCACAGACTGCGGGCTTACCCCACCCCCGCGCAACGACAGCGGCATGCGATGCCAAACCGCCCTTTGCGGTGAGGATGCCCTCGGCAATAGCCATGCCGTGAACATCTTCGGGGCTTGTCTCGGTTGCGACGAGGATGATGTCCTCACCCTCGTCGTACGCGTCGACGGCACGGTCAGCGCTGAAGTAGACACGACCAACTGCGGCTCCAGGCGATGCACCCAGCCCTTTGGCGATCACAGCGTTTTCGCCTGAAGCGAACTGCTTATGTAATATCTGGTCGAGGTGATCACTTGTGACGAGACCCAGGGCCTCTTCCTTCGTCAGGCCGAGCGCATCGCCGTCTCTCAGGCCAACTGAAAGGCGGACGGCGGCGATTCCCGATCTGGTTGCGGCCCCAACGTCGAGAAAGAACAGCTCACCACCCTCAACCGTGAACTCGACCTCAACCACGTCGCGATACGACTTCTCGAGAGTCTCCAGTGCCGCAATTAGCTGTTGATGAACTGCGGGAAGCCGTGCTTCGAACGCTTCCAACGAGAGGGCATCAGTGGCGCCTGCATCATGTCCTTGCCCCCCGAAGACAAACGATCCGGCCGGGTTCATCGCACCATTGATCGTGTCGCGACTACTCGCGACACCTGTGCCTGACGATGCATCTCGGTTGCCAAAAACCATCCGCTGCACGACGAAGCAGGGTCGCACGGTGCCGTCATGGCTCGCCCTCGGCCGATGGATACGCCGAGCCGCCGCAACGGATAGTGCGTTGAGGCCAGCGATTGTGTCGTGGATTTGCTCGAAGGGGTCTTGGGGAAAGGGAGCACCAGTGTCGGCGACAAGCTGTTTGAATTGCTTGACTACCGCTTCTTGCGCGGTTGCATCGAGCTCCGACAATGACGAGGCACCTGATGTGCGAAAGACAACTTCGAGCGACTCAGCAAATAGGGACTGAGGAATCGAGCGGGCGACACGGCCATACGAGTGAATAAGGCGTTGGTAGGAGTCAAATGCAAACACCCGGTTGTCTGTCGATGCGGCGAGCGTTTCAACCGAAAGGTCATTGAGTCCAATGTTGAGCACAGCGGCTGGCGCGCCAGCCGTGAGATCGCTGCTGCTGCCCCGAAGGCTGACGAAGAACGGGCTAGCGCCGGTGCCGAATTCTCCCGCGATTCGGTCGCCTAGCTCGGCGATTGCAGCCCGTAGGTTTTCTTGCGCCTCGGCCGGAAGTTGCACCCCTACGGCACCAGGTTCAGGCTGGGTTCCGTCGTTGCACGCGAACACAAAGCCCGCCGGCGTTGGCAAACCAAGCTCAGCACCAAGACGACCTAAGGCCTGACCCTTGTCGCTCAGCGATGACACGACGCGAATCGAGTCAAGCGCCTTTGCGTCGTCCAAAAATGCCACGCTCGCCATCAGTCCCCTACATGTGTTGCGAATCGCTCAGAGCTTAGTTGTCAATCGAGGCGCTCGGCTAGCCAGGATTCGACCTCGGAGATCGGCAAGCGGACCTGCTCCATCGAGTCGCGCTCACGAATCGTGACCGCATGGTCATCGAGCGAGTCGAAGTCGAATGTGATGCAGTACGGCGTTCCGATCTCGTCTTGGCGTCGGTATCGCTTCCCAATCTGCTGTGTCTCGTCATAGTCACACATCCAGCGTCCCTGGAGCGAGGCCAGCAGTTCGAGCGCCGGACCAGTGAGCTCTGGCTTCTTCGACAAAGGAAGAACTGCGAGTTTGAAAGGTGCGATGCGGTGATGAAGACGCAGCACGACTCTTTTGTCGTCGTTGACGACCTCTTCGTCATACGCTGCCATCAGGAACGCCATCATGGCGCGTGTTGCACCGGCGGCTGGTTCGATCACGTGCGGCAAGTACCGGGTGTTGTTGGCCTGATCAAAGTATTCGATGCGGGCGCCGGAATGCTCCGCGTGCTGACGAAGGTCGTAGTCGCCTCTATTGGCAACGCCCTCAAGCTCACCCCAACCCCAAGGGAACAAGAACTCGACATCGGAAGTGTCAGATGAGTAGTGACTGAGCTCATCTTCGTCGTGGGCCCGCAAGCGCACGAGCTCTGGATCGACGCCGTGTTCGACGTACCATTCGAGACGAGTCTTGCACCAGTATTCGTACCACTCGTCGGCCTCGTCGGGCGGTACGAAAAACTCCAGCTCCATCTGTTCAAATTCACGGGTCCGGAACACAAAGTTGCCCGGGGTTATCTCGTTCCGGAAACTCTTGCCGATCTGAGCGATTCCGAATGGTGGCTTCTTGCGGCTCGTGTTGAGCACGTTCATGAAGTTGATGAACATGCCTTGCGCCGTTTCCGGCCGAAGATATGCGACAGCACCAGCGTCAGCGACGGGGCCGGCCTCGGTCTTGAACATGAGGTTGAATTCACGAGGCTCAGTGAATTGGCCGCTCATTCCGCAAGTCGGGCACTGATCGGGGTTGTCGAGGTTGTCTTGACGATGCCGAGCGCCGCAGTTGCGACAATCGACCAAAGGGTCAGAGAAGTTGGACAAATGGCCTGAGGCTTCCCATACCTGGGGCGGCGAGAGAATCGCCGCGTCGAGGCCGACGACATCGTGGCGCAGCTGAACCATCGACCGCCACCACGCATCTTTCACGTTGCGGAGCATGAGGACGCCAACCGGCCCGTAGTCATAAGTCGAGCGGAAGCCGCCGTAGATCTCGGCTGACGGGAACACGAAACCTCGGCGCTTGCAGAGGTTTACGATTTTGTCGAACAGCTCGGGCTGGGGGTCAGGCATGGCCACGAGCATAACGAGCCGACCCCGCGGGCGAACCCCATTTTCCAACTCATTCGAGCGAATCGAGATGCCGAGTCGAGACCGTGTCCCACTAGTCATAGCGGCTAGGTCCTAACATCAGGGGTGCAATCGGCCGAAAGGAACCGGTCAGTCGATGAGATACGTCGATCGGCCACTTGGACTCATGCTCGACCCAGACGCAACAAAGGTGCTCACGCGGCGAATACTGGCATCCCTGATCGATCTCGGCATCGTCGGGATTCTCGGCATCCTCGCGCTCAAGACCACCGCCCTCAAGTACGCCATCACCGAACGCGACAGCGATGGTAAATGGCAACAGACCGCAAGCCAGTTTCAGCAGTTGAAGGACCTGAGCTTTGCCCGTTTCGTTCGAATCCAGGAAATTGGCGACACCATGTACGTTTTTGGTGGGCGAAACTTCTGGTTGGGACTGCTTTTCACCATCCTCCTCGTGCTTCTCGTCTTTCTGCTGCTTCCCACTGCCATGGGCGCTTCGCCGGGCAAGAAGATCACTGGACTGGCGGTTGTCGACAATGAGGGCGAACCAGCGTCGTTCAGCCAGCATTTCATGCGAGCCGTCGTTGGCATCGTCGACTTTCCCATTTTCGGTCTACTCGGCTGGATTGTCGCCTCGCAAGATCTTCACACCAGACGACTTGGCGACATTGCCGCCAAGACATACGTTGTTGACGCAAAGAAGCCACTGCGCATGGTCGATGCCGGCGCGTGGCACCGTCGGAAGGCCGCCCTCGACAACCCGCTCCTCATTGAGAACCCTAGTGACCTCGACTCGATGGTCGCCCTCAACGATCGACTCGGCATTCCGGGCGAACCAACGGCCGACGACATTCTCCCTGGCGATCCTGCCACCGAAGACTTCTCGTTCGAGCCGGCTCCGATTGAGGAACTTGACTTCAGCCTCGCCGACGGATCGACCGACGACATCGAGGTTCCTGACATCGAAGTGGACGACGTCGAAGTGGACGACGCGGCCGCGATGTCGAGCGCTCAGCCGCTACCGAGTCGCAACCAAGCCGAGACCCAGTGGGAAGCTCCGGTCGGTACGCCCTCTCCCACCTGGTCCCCCGACGAGCTCGACGGGAGCGTGCACGAAAACGCCGCAGGGTCAACGATCACTGCAAACGAATCCACGGTCGATGCCTCGGCGGTCACCGCGGTGGACGACGACCAGGATGTAGCTGATGGCGGATCTGCCACTGACCCCATTTGGAACGCCGAATGGAATGCGTGGCTCTACTGGGACGCCGCTCGCGAACGCTGGTTGCGCCATGACCAGGTCGAGAACCAATGGCTCCCGATCGGCTAGATGTCGGCCCGCTTGCTGGCAGGCTACGCGTGAAGCTGCTGATAGAGCACCGAGACTGATCGCAGCCCGCGCTCGATGTGCTGCTCAATGAGCTTGCTGGCAAGCAACTCAAGTTCGTTGGCGACCTCGTCGGGCGTCTCGTCGAGTACCTGACGGACTCTGCCGTCGGCAATCATGATCAGCGCTTCTCTCGCCGAGTTGCTTATCGGCTCGCCACCGCCGCAGCTTTCGCAGCGCACACCACCACTGTGGATCTGAATCGTCATCAGGCGCTCCATCGAGCCACAATTCACACAGGCGTGCAGCATTGGCTGGACGCCTTCTAGGGCTAGCAGGCGGGCTACGAAGGCAGCGAGCACTAGTGGGTTGCCACTCCGTTCGAGCTCGGCCAACGCGCCGGTCGTGAGCTTGAAAAGCGCATGATTCGCCTCGCCCTCAATCGCGACCTGGTCAACGATCTCAAGCACGATCGCCGCTCTCCCCCATTGCTCAACGTTTGTCCGAAGCGCATCACGTATTTCGATGGTTTCGGCCTGGCGAACAATGTCGAGGTTGCGGCCTTCATGAAGCTGAACATGCACCGAGCATCCCGGCTCAAGCCTGGCTCCGAACTTGCTCTTCGTGCGACGAATACCCTTCGCTACAGCCCTCACCTTTCCCCGCTTCCGCGTCAGCAGCACAAGAATTCGATCAGCCTCGCCCAACTTGTACGTGCGAAGCACGACGGCGTCATCTCGATACTGGGGCATGGTGCTTTAAACCTAGCTCAAACCGCCAAAACGCCGGTCGCGATCCTGAAACTCAACGACTGCGTCGACGATATGTTGTCGACGAAAGTCAGGCCAATACGTATCTATGAAGAGCAACTCTGCGTACGCAGATTGCCAGATCAAATAGTTGGACATGCGCGACTCGCCTGAGGTTCGGATCCAAAGATCGACTTCCGGCATCTCGGGATCGTACAAGCGCTCAGTAATTGACTTCTCACTTACCGCGACACCATCGCTGACCAGCTGTTTCACTGCATCGACCAGCTCCGCACGACTGCCGTAGTTGAAGGCGATCGTCAGAGTGAGCTTGGTGTTGTGTTTCGTAAGTTCGGTGGTCTCATCCATCCGCCGGATGAGACGGCGAGGCACCCGCCAATCGCGACGGCCGATGAACCGAACACGGACGCCCATTTCGTTGAGCTCATCACGACGGCCGACGAGAATCGACTCGTTGAATTTCATCAGGTAGCGGACTTCGTCAGTCGGTCGCCGCCAGTTCTCCGTAGAAAAGGCGTAGACCGTCAACCAGCCGGCGCCCACATCGATTGCGCCGCGAACTGCTTCGAGCAGTGCTTCTTCGCCTGCCGCGTGGCCCTCAGTTCGCTTCATCCCGCGCTGGCTGGCCCAACGGCCGTTGCCGTCCATCACACACGCAATGTGGTGTGGGACTCGAGCGGGATCGATCATGGAAATATCCATCACCAGAACCTACCCGAGGAGACGCGTAAGCTCGCGGCACTCCCCCGCACCTCGGCCGCCGGCAGGACTGAATTACGGTGTGGTCACCGTCTCAGCTGCGGGTGCGGCTGTTGGTGCTGGCAATACTGTCGTTGTCACTATGTAGGTGGCGGGCGGCAGATCGAGGGTCGGGACCGTCGCCGCCTGCACCGTTGTTGGTGGTGCAGTTGCTGGCGCCGCGGTCGTACGAGGGCGGCGAGTGGTTTGCGGCTGGGTTGCAACTGGAGCGGCGGGCGCTGCGGTTGTTGGCGCCGCCGTGGTTGGCGCTTCGGTCGTGGCGGCCGCGGTAGGTGGCGGTGCCGTCGAAAGCGACGTTGCGATGCGAGCGGTCGTCGGCGTCGTGTTAGAGATCTGGGTTGCGGGAATCAGTGAGACGTCTGCGCTCGTGACAGGGGCATCGTTGGCACCGCCGAACGCGAAGGCCAACGCCCCGATTGTCGCAACGGCCCCAAGCGCGACGCCGCCGATGATTCGGTAATTGCGGGGCCCCCTGGTGTCTACCGCCGGGACAAACTCGACACTCGACGGCGCAGATCGCGCCAATGGGCCGAGTACCGACTTCACGACTGGCGTGGTGTCGTCCGCCGGGGTCGGTGGTGGGCCGAAGAGCCCAGCCGCGGTGCCACTTTGGCGCACGACCGTCGCCGACGTCGGGAAAAGGGGAGCGGAAGACCTAACCACGGGCTTCGGTTTCGCAGGCCGGGCGGGAAATAGTCGGCTCTGCAGAGACGGTGAATCTGTGGGGGCCAATGGGCTTGGATCGTCGGCGATCTCAATAGCTTCGGGCTCTACGACTTCGTCGGCTGAAGCCGCATCGGTTGAAATAGCGCGGGCGACCGCGAGCTCAGAATCTGCAGCGGCGAAAAGATCGGGAATCGAACTCTCGGGGACAATCACGCTTTCTCGCAGGTCAATAACCGCATCTGGTTCGAGAGCCGAGCTACTCTCTGGAACGTCGAAAAGCATCGCGGCTAACGCTTGGGCGACGTCGTCATCTAGCTCGATTTTTAGCTCGTCGCTGTTATTGCTCATCGATCCATGATCCCTTACACAGCGAGCCAACGGACGTCGCGTCTGACGATGGTAGTCCGTAGGCTCTTAAACGTGTCCAGAGCCGAACGACTTTTAGGTGCAGTTACCCACACGCTGCCCGGCGGCGAGGTCAGACCCGGTCAGCTCCAGATGACCCGTGGAGTCGAGGACGCCGTGGCCAAAAAACGGCCGTATCTCGTGGAAGCGGGCACCGGCACTGGCAAGTCTCTGGCCTATCTCGTTCCCGCAATTGCCGCCGAGCGAACGGTCGTTGTGGCGACTGCAACAATCGCGTTACAAAGTCAGCTCGTAAACAAAGATGTACCGCTCGTTGCCGCTGCGCTTGAGCGCGATGTCAGCGCAGCCGTTCTAAAAGGCCGCGGCAATTATCTGTGCCTCCAGCGGCTCGAAGAGCTCGGAAAGGCGGAACATAAGGAGCAGCTCCAACTTCTGCGGGGGCGATCTCCCGATGAGCACCTTGAGGACCTCAGGAAATGGGCGGAGTCGACGCTCTACGGCGATCGTGAAGAGCTAGATCCGGCTCCCCCGACCGAATTGTGGCAGGCCGTTTCGGTTGGGCCCGACGAATGTCCTGGCGCAGCCCGATGTCCGTCCGGCGACAAATGCTTCTCCGAGCTGGCTCGGAATGCAGCTAAAGAGGCAGACGTCATTGTCACCAACCACCACTACTACGGCCTCAGCCTCGCCTCAGGCGGCGAGCTCCTCCCCGAGCACGACGTCGTCATTTTCGATGAGGCTCACCACCTCCCTGCAGTCCTCAGCGCGACCTGCGGAAGCGAACTCGGCGGCGGCCGTCTACGAAACGCAGCCCGGCGAATCAGGGGATCGTTCACCGACGAAGTGCTTCCGGCCCAACTCGATCGGGTAGCCGCCGACTTCGACAACCTCCTTCGCACTCAAGTCGGGAAACTCGCCGAGGTAACGCCCGAGCTCGTCTCGGCCATGAGCACAGCTCGGAATCGAACCGACAAAGCGCTGGCCGCAGCAAGAAAGCTGAAGACCGCGGCGAATACTGACGTCACCGCGAAGCTCGAACGGGTGATGATCATCCTCACCTCTTTGATCGACGACATCGACGCCACGATGGCTGCGAATGATTCCGATGTGCTTTGGGTCGATGGCACCGAAAACAACCCCTACCTACGCCGCACACCGCTCGACACGGCCGACATCCTTGAGGCGAGGCTCTGGCCCAATCGGTGCGTTGTAATGACAAGCGCGACACTGCCCGATGCTCTTATCGGTGAGCTAGGACTTGACGAATCGGTCGTGATCGAGCGGGTCGGGTCACCATTCGACTACGAAAACCAGGGCATGCTGTATTGCGCTACCCATCTACCTAAACCGAGCAGCGATTCGTACCGGCAGGCCGTTCGCGACGAGATGGCGACGCTCATCAACGCCGCCGGGGGCCGCACGCTAGGGCTCTTCACCAGTGCTTCGGCCATGCGCGAGGCGGCTGAGCAACTCGTCGACGAGCTCGACTTCCCGGTGTTGACCCAAGGCGATGCCGCGAAGGGAATCTTGATCGAGCGGTTCATGGAAGACCCTCGAACGGTGCTCCTCGCCACGATGTCATTCTGGCAGGGCGTTGACCTCCCGGGCGACACACTCACTCTGGTCACTATCGACCGCATCCCGTTTCCCCGACCCGACGAGCCCGTTACTCAAGCAAAGCGCGACAAGGCGGGACGGTATGCCTTTAGAGACGTCGACCTCCCCCGAGCGCAAATCTTGCTCGCCCAGGCCGCTGGTCGGCTCATCCGCCGATCCGACGATCGAGGCGTAGTGGCCGTGTTCGACCCCCGCCTCGCAACGACAAAGTCCTATCGATGGGACCTCATCAACGCGATGCCGCCGATGCGCCGCACCTCGAAGCAAGACGAGGTGCTTGCGTTTCTACGTGAGCTCGATGAGGCGAGCACAACCCCAGCCGCGAGTTAATAGCCGAGACGCTCAACGGCGAGCGGGTCTTGCTGCCAGTCTGGATCGACAGTAACCGCCAGCTCGAGATAGGTGCCCTTTGGCAACTGGGAGCGAGCCTTCACTCCGACCTCCTTGAGCACCGCCCCCTTCTTGCCGATAACGATTCCTTTCTGAGAATCGCGTTCGACAAGGATCTCGACCCGGATATGGGGCCAGTCGTAGTCGGTCACCCTGGTCGCGACCGAGTGGGGAACTTCATCACGAGTAACCCGCAAAAGTTGCTCGCGCACAAGCTCGGCCACCCATTGAGGGTCGGGGGTGTCACTGATCTGCTCTTCGGGGTACCACATCGGCCCCTCGGGCATACGCGACGCAAGATGGTCGAGTAGCTCAGGAACGCCCTTGCCGGTGAACGCCGAGATCGGGAAGTAAGCCGAGGCATCAAGCGAACCGAGCCGGCTCAGCTGGGATCCGATGCGGACTGGGTCGAGGTTGTCGCATTTGTTCAAAACAACGACAGTGTTTTCGGGGTTTAGGCTCTTGGCCAAGAACTCGTCGCCGGTGCCGAATCCGGTGCGGCCGTCAATGACGAAACACACGATGTCGACACCCTTGCTGGCGTCTTCCGCCGTCGCATTGAGCTTCTTTCCTAGTGCGCTGCGAGGCTTTCCAATGCCCGGTGTGTCGACGAAGACAATCTGGCAACCGGTCTTGTTGTAGAGGCCACGAATCTGGTGACGCGTCGTCTGTGGCTTATCTGAGGTGATGGTGACCTTGGTGCCGATCAGTTGATTCAGCAGTGTCGACTTGCCCACATTCGGGCGGCCGAGCAACGTCACGAAACCGGACCGGAATCCGGCCTCGGGCTGTGTGATGGTCATTTCTCTCCTTCGGCTAGCTGCTCAACGATGCGCGCAACATGCACACGTGTGATCCGACGGCCGTGCACGCGATCGACACGTAAGCGGTAGCCGTCGACCTCGGCTGTCTCGCCAACCAGCGGCACTCGTCCGAACAGGTCGAATACGAGGCCGCCGACAGTATCGAAGTCGCCTTCGGGAAGGGTGATGGTGCCGAGGTCGTTCAGCTCGTCGATCAGCATGCGACCGTCGACCCTGAGCGAGCCATCGGTTTGCCTGACCATGAGCGGCTCTTCTTTGTCGTATTCGTCGACGATCTCGCCGACCAGTTCTTCAATAAGGTCTTCGAGAGTGACGAGACCGGCGATGCCGCCGTATTCGTCGACCGCCATGGCGAGATGGAAGCTCTCCTGCTGCATCTCTTTGAGCAGCGTAGAAACAGACTTGGTCTCGGGGACGAACCGTGCCACTCGGAGGTGCTCATCAGAGCGGTCGCGGCCCCGATCGTCGAGTTCGGCTCGGATGAGATCCTTCATGTAGATCAAACCAACGATGTCGTCGGTACCGTCACCGACGACGGGTAACCGGGAGAAGCCAGCGGCCGAGCAGATCTCGAGAGCCTCATCGACAGCAACTTCACGCTGCACGGTGGTCATGTCGGTCCGAGGCACCATTACTTCCCTCACGATTGTGGCGCCGAATTCGATGACCGACTCGATCAGGTCTCGTTCGTCTTTCTCGATCACTGCGTCTTCGAGGGCGGCGTCGGCGAGCGCAATGAACTCGCCTGGGGTCGAGAATGGCCCCTTGCGCAAACCCTTGCCAGGCACAAGCCAGTTGGTGAAACCAATCAAGGCCCGAGATACCAACCGGATCGGGTAGCTGCCGACAAGGCCCGAGATCGGCCCCGCCAGCGCAACGGCCAGGCGGTCGGCGTGCAAGATACCAAGGGTTCGGGGGCCAACTTCGGTGACGATGAAGAGCACGACTGCATTGAGCAGCGCAGGACCGATGAGGCCGGGCCAGCCAAGCCACTCATACGCCAGCACGGTGACAATGGTGACCTCGGTGACCTGGAGCATCACGACGACGAGGCGAAGCGGATTGAGCAGCGCTTCGGGATCCTTGAGTAGTCGGAGGACTCGGTCGCGCTTCTTGAAGGCCACGTCTTCAAGCAACTCGATTCGGCTCGGGCTGGTTTGAGCCAATGCGGCCTCGGCACCAACCAAGAATGCAGTCGCAATAAGACAAAGGCCGCTGAGGATGAGAAGGCTTGTGTTCACGGTGTTGGGTTCACGGTGTTGGGTTCACGGTGTTGGGTGGGCGATGCCATATCGCTCTAGATGGGCTACTTCGCGTGCTCGCATGGCGACTGTCTCGTCTGGTTCGGCGTGATCGTGGCCAAGGAGGTGCAACATTCCATGGACGAGCAGCAGGGTCACCTCGGCCTCATATGTGCCGACATGCTCTGCCGCCTGGCTTTGTGCGACTGAGGGACACAGCACGATGTCGCCGAGGTGGTGTGACAGGCCTGGCAGATCGAGTTCGAGGTCGTCAGCATCGTCGAGAGGAAAACTCAGGACGTCAGTTGGGCCGTCTTCACCCATATGGGTGCGATTGAGATCGGCAATCATGTCTTCGTCAACGAAGAACACGTCAATGTTGCCCGAGGTAATGCCCTCGTCGAGCGCCGTCTGGAGCACTACATCGCCCCAGTGCTCTGTATCGACGGCCGGCTCTAGTGAGACTCGCTCATCACTTACCGACACGGTAACGTCGCCCGCTGTTCGCAGCGTGCCGTCGTGTTCGTTGGCAACCGGACCCCGACTGATCACTGGGTATGCCGTTCGTACGCGTCGACGATGTCTTGCACGATGCGATGCCGAACGACGTCCTTCGAACTGAGGTGGACGAATCCGACACCCTCGATGCCAGACAGGATTGACTCAATCTCGTTCAGCCCGCTCCGTGCCCCACCGAGGTCGACCTGGGTGACGTCGCCCGTGATCACACAATGGGATCCGAATCCGATGCGTGTCAGAAACATCTTCATCTGCTCAGGCGTAGTGTTTTGCGCCTCATCAAGAATGATGAAGCTGTCATTGAGGGTTCGACCTCGCATAAAGGCCAAGGGCGCCACTTCGATCGACCCCTTCGCTAACAGACTGGCCATGCCTTCGGCTCCGACCATGTCTTGCAGAGCGTCGTAGAGCGGCCGAAGGTACGGGTCGACCTTTGACATCAAATCGCCTGGCAGAAAGCCAAGTCGCTCGCCGGCCTCGACCGCAGGACGAGTGAGCAAAATGCGCTCGACCTGCTTGTCTTGTAATGCCTTAACGGCGCACGCAACAGCGAGCCAGCTTTTGCCGGTGCCGGCCGGCCCAATGCCGAAGGTCACCATATGCTCACGGATCGCGTCGATGTAGCGCTTCTGACCCGCAGTCTTGGGGCGCACGACTTTGCCTCGTGATGTGGTCACCACGCGATCGGTCAGCACCTCTGACGGTCGTTCGTCGTCAGCGACCATCTCGATCGCACGACCGATCAACGTAGTGTCGAGGCTTTGGCCCCGTTCAAGCACGAGCACAAGCTCTTCCAGAGCCTTCGCTGCCTTCTCGGCTTCGGGACCCTCGACGGTAATTTCGTTGCCTCGCACGAGGATCGACGCATCGAACGCGTCCTCCACTAACCGCAACTGTTCATCGCGCGATCCGAGCAGGGCGGTCATCAAGTGATTTCCGGGGACGTGTATCTTCACTGGTGCAGTCATGGATTCGCCTCATCGTACAGCCGCCGCCGGATTCTGGTTAGGAATTCGCTCTTGGCACACAAGGCCGACTGAGCTACATTGAGCCGCTCGGGTAGGTCACACCCTCGATCGCCGCCGACCCTCGTGGTGGCAATCCAACACAGCACTACTCCTCAAAGGAGACTGTTTTGGCTACCCGGGTCACCCTGTCCAACAACGACGGACAACTTTTTGTACACAAGGTTGCGCTCAGCGGCGACCAGCACGATCGAACGGCTGAGGCCAAATGGTTGGCCGAAGCCCACCATCAGGGCGTTGTCCGCCTTCATCGATTCGAACCTGATCCCCTAACGATCATCACCGAGCACGCGGGCACCGACACGCTACGTACACAAGCGGGTGCTCCCGCTGAAGTAGCTGCTGCGCTGGCCCAAGTGTGTGCGACCCTCGCCGCGCTTCACTCCCGCTCACTAGTTCACGGCAAGCTCACCCTTGACCACATCGTGCTCGCCGGGAACAAAGCGGTGCTGTGCAGCCCCCATGGGATCAACGACGATCCGCTCGGCGACCTCGCGGACCTCGCCCAAATCATCGACACCCTTCTCGAGCGGTGGGATACGACAGAAACAAAGGTGCTCAATCGAGTTGTATGGGAACAGCTCACGAGCAGGCTCCGTCAGGAATCTGGGCCATACGGTGCCAAGCGAGCGATAGGCACGCTGGCAAAGCTGAGCGAACGACGGCCTACGCCCGCAAGTGTCCAAACGCCGCGAACAGCCCCTCAGCGCCGAATGCTTGGGATTGGGGTGGCAGCCACATTCGTGTGCCTTTGTCTCGCGGGCCTCTTTGCCCTGACGCCTGGCGCCGACCCAACCGCGATCACGACCGAGTTCGTTGTTGGCAACGAACGTTTCGGCGTTGGAGCCGACGATGCTGTCGCCGTTGGCATCACGGGCGCCTGCGACGAGGGCCCGGTTGCTGCACTTCTCAACAAGCAGACTGACACCGTCTGGGGATTCTACGCGGCCCAAGACGGCGAGACTGGAGTCGCCCTAGCGACGGTTGCAGGTGCAACCGGCATTGAAACTCGTGAGACCACTGAAGGAGATACCGCCAGCGGCGACGCCTGTGCCGAACTCTGGGTTGTTGGCCCCGCCGGAGCAATCAGAATTGTGCCGGCAGAGGCTTAGGAGACCGGAGCCTGAGCGAGGCCAAGGTCAGAAAGACGATCGACGGCGTGATCGATGTCGACGCCAAGGATGCAGGCGACGGCACGAAGGTCGTCTTGACGGACCGTAAGGACCCGACCGTTAAAGTCTTGGCGCTGCACCTGAATCATGCCGAGATACCGGGCAAGCATTTCGCCCTCTGGCCCAGCGACCGCATCGAGCTGCGTCAGATTAAGTGTGACACCGGAACGACCGGTGCGTTCGGTGAGATCGATGGCGCTCGGGGTCATACCAAGCGCGGACACCCGTGGGAGCAACTGATCGACGGGCACGTTGTAGAACTGTGCGAGCCGCTCGAGGCGTGGCACAGAAATCGCTCGCTCACCACGCTCATAGGCGCCGAGGACCGATGCCTTAAACTCTTGATCGGAGGTTGCCTCAACCTCTTGCAGCGAGAGCCGCTTCTGACGTCGGATGGCCCGAAGACGCTCACCAACCCGGCGGCCGTATACCGACCCCGCTTCATTGTGCTCGTCGTGCTCAGCGCTCATACGTCTCCCAGCGATCAGAACTTAGACCGGAACACCAGTGCGGTGCTGCTCGACCACGCGACACCCTTGGGCCCGTCGCATCGTGCAATACGTTAGGCGGCGCAGAGCGCAGGTTCAACCACTGTTGGTGAACTCTTTGTTTTCGGCTAACAATTGGCCCGGCGCGAGGCCAACAAAACCCCCGCCGCAATCGCCGCAGTTTCGGCCCGAAGGATCGTTCCCGGCAGCCCGACATGGTCGTGTCCGGCCAGCTCCTCATCACTCCAACCGCCTTCAGGTCCCACACAAATCAGCGAACCTGTCGACAACGGTCCAAGGTGCCCAAGAGGACGCCCTCCCGGCTCGGCCAGCGCTATCTGGTAGCCGTCACTGGCGAGACCAGCTAGCGAGACGGGGCCTTCAATAACCGGTCGATACAGACGCTTACTCTGCATACATGCTTCGGCTGCGACTCGGCTCATACGATCGATCTGCTTGGTGCCTCGGGGGCCGTCCCATCGAATAACAGAGCGTCTCGTCTCGAGTACAATAATTCGGTCGACCCCGAGCTCGACAAGTTTTTGCACGACAAAGTCGGGCCGCTCCGCTTTGACCGGAGCGAACCCGACACCAATCGGCGGTGTTGGCGCAGGCACCGTGCGAGTCTCGTCGGTCAGCTCAGCAACCTCGCCAAGCAAACCAGGAGCCCACCGACCGGCTCCGTCGCCAATGGCGATAGGGGCGCCGAGCGGAAGCCGGAGCGACTTCGTCAGATGACGCAGGTCGTGCTCGCTCACCACGGGGTGAGCGAGGTCATCAACAAAGACCAGTGGAGATCTCCGCAGAAACTCAGCGACCTCCATTAGCTCGCGAACCCGGTCCTAGGAGAACTTCGACTTGAGGCGCGACAGAAAACCGTCGCTGTGTTCGTCGATTGACTCGCCCCTGAGCTCGGCGAAGCGCCGGAGCAGCTCCGCTTGCTCGGCATCGAGTTCGGTTGGCGTGTCGACGATGAGCGTCAAGAGCATCCGCCCACGGCCACGACCCCGCAAACGGGGCACTCCGTGCTCTCGAAGAGTGAACACTTTGCCAGTTTGCGAGCTCGATGGAATCTCGACATCAACGGCATCGTCAAGGGTGTGGAACGAGATAGTCGCGCCGAGTGCAGCCTGGGCGACTGCGACATGCAACTCAGCGAGCAGATCGTCGCCGTCACGCGCGAATACGGGGTGCGGCTTGACCCTGACTTCGACATAGAGATCGCCGGCTCCCCCGCCTCGGGGGCCAACCGCACCGCGACCAGAGAGCCGCAAGGTCGAACCGTGCCCTACACCAGCCGGAATATCGACGGTGTACGTACGGTCTTCGACGTTGCGACCCTCACCGTTGCAGCGAGTGCAAGGATGGGAGATCGTGCTTCCTTGCCCTGCGCACCGAGGGCACGTTGTCGTGGTCATCATCTGGCCGAGGAACGACTGGCGAACCTGTTGCACCTGACCGGCGCCGTTGCATTGGCCGCATGTCTCGGCCGAGGCGCCTTCGGCTGCCCCCGTTGCCTCGCAGGTGTCGCACGAAACTGCGGTTCGTACGGTGACCTCTTTCGCGACGCCGTGGACGGTGTCTTCAAGATCGAGTTCGGCAACGACCTCAAGATCGACGCCGCGTTGGGGTCCTGCCGACCGACCTCCGCCACTACCACCGGCAGTGTTGAAGAACGCTTCGAAAATATCACCCAGGCCGCCACCACCGCTGAAGGGGTCGCCCCCGAAGCCAGCGCCTTGGCCGCCCGACTGACCAAACCGATCATAGTGGGAGCGTTTCTGAGGATCGCTTAGCGTCTCATACGCTTCAGCGACCTGCTTGAACTCGGCCTCGGCGGCCTCGTTCCCAGGGTTGGCGTCGGGATGCAGTTCCCGCGCTCGCTTTCGATATGCCTTCTTGATTTCATCTTGGCTGGCGCCACGCGAGACACCCACCAGATCATAGAAATCGCTCATACAGTTCTCTTCAACCTTCGCTAAGCCGGCGGCCCAGTTGGCGACCAACGACCGCTACCGCGGCCATCGCTTGCGGATAATTCATTCGGGTCGGACCAAGAACAGCAATTGAACCTGCATGCTCTCCATCGACCTGAAACGGGGAGACGACTACGCTACAGCCTGCGAGTGGCTCGACCCCGGTTTCCGCACCAATCGCTACGGTCATCCCTCGATTCACCACGTCGCCGAGCATGCTCACGACGAGAAGTTGCTGTTCGAGAATGCTGAGCACCTGGCGAACAGACTCGAGCGCTTCGAACGAAGCTGCAACCCTCGATCGTCCATCGACATACACGCGCTCAAGGTGGGGGCTGTCGTGCTTGATCTGCTCGACGATCTCGTCAATTGCGCCATCAAGCCTGGCATCACCAATGTGGCGGAGCGGACCTGGTTTGTCGATCGTGTGTCCGATCAGCGAGGCTGACAGCGCCTGCTTGATGCGATCGAGGTCAGGTTCGTCGAGCTCATTGGCGAGCGACACGGTGTGCTTGTCGATCACTCCAGTCGCCATGACAACGACGATCAGTAAAACCCTTGGACCGAGTCCAACGAGGGTCACTGATCGAACGTGTGCAGCCTCGACCGACCGGTCGACGACAACTGAGGCGTAATCGGTGAGGTTCGAGAGCAGGCCAGCGGTTTGACCCATCATCAATTCGATCTCGCCCTTCATGCCAAGGAAAAACTCAGACACTTGGCGGGATTCGGGTGACGGAAGCTTGGCCTCGCCGACATGATCGACGAAGTAGCGATAACCCTTATCGGTTGGCACCCGTCCGGCGCTCGTGTGCGGTTGATCGAGGTAGCCCTCGGCTTCAAGAGTCGCCATGTCGTTGCGCACTGTCGCCGACGATGCACGGATCTCGGTCGAGCGCGCGATAGCGCCCGAACCGACGGGCAATGCCGTCTCGATGTATTCCTGCACCACAGCGGTCAGGATGCTGGCTTTGCGTTCGTCGAGCATGGTGGAACCTGGTCCCTAGCGAGTGCGCCGAGTCTACCGACTCGGAGCAGCCACCTGCGTGACGGACTAGTCGTCGAGGCGGAGGGCGCGGATGAACGTGTCGGGCGGGATTTCGACCCGACCGATTGACTTCATGCGCTTCTTGCCTTCCTTCTGCTTCTTGAGCAGCTTGTTTTTCCGGGTCACGTCGCCGCCATATAGCTTCGCGGTGACATCTTTCCTGAACGCCCTTACGGTTTCGCGGGCTATGAACCGGCCACCAATCGCAGCCTGGATCGGAACCTCGAACTGCTGACGGGGAATGATCTCCTTCAGCTTTTCGGTCATCCGGCGCCCATATTCATACGCATTGTCCCGATGGACAACGGTCGAGAACGCATCGACCTGCTCGCTGTTGAAGAGAATGTCGACCCTGACGAGATCGCCAGGCTCATAACCGGTTGGCTCGAAACCGAGCGACGCATAGCCCTGGGTTCGGCTCTTCAACTGATCAAAGAAGTCGATGACGACCTCAGCCAGCGGCAACTTGTAAACCATCTCGATCCGGTCAGGAGAAAGATATTCCATCTTCTCCATCGTGCCTCGACGACTCTGACACAGCTCCATCAAGGTGCCGGTGTAGTCAGCCGGGGTGATCATTGATGCCCGCAGATAAGGCTCTTCGATCATTGACCAATCGCCCGAGGGCGGAAGGTCGGACGGGTTGTCGATCTCCCGAACCTCGCCGCTGTTCATTGTGATCCGGTATTGCACCGACGGCGACGTTGCGATCAGGTTGAGGTCGAACTCACGTTCAAGTCGCTCCCGCACGATCTCCATATGGAGTAGTCCAAGGAACCCGCACCGGAACCCGAATCCGAGAGCCGTCGACGACTCTGGTTCGAAGGTAAACGAGCCATCGTCAAGCTGCAGTTTGTCGAGTGCGTCTCGGAATGTCTCGTAGTCGTCGCCGTCGACGGGATAGAGCCCACAGAACACCATTGCCTGAGGGTCGAGATAGCCAGGGAGCACCTCGGTAGCGGCGCCGCTCGCCGTTGTGATGGTTTCACCCGACCGGGCTTGACGAACGTCTTTGATACCGGAGATGAGGTAGCCGACCTCGCCCGCAACCAGGCTGCTCACTGGACTGTTATTTGGCCTCCGGACGCCGACCTCTTCGGCCGGGTGCACCCCACCGGATTGCATGTACAGCAGTCGCTCGCCTTGCTTCAACTCGCCGTTGACGACTCGAACGCTCGACACGACACCACGATAGGTATCAAAGTGACTATCGAAAATGAGCGCTTGCAGAGGCCCGTCTGGCTCACCCTTGGGGGCTGGGATGCGCTCGATGATTGCTTCGAGGAGCTCTTCTACCCCGTCGCCGGTCTTCGCCGAGATCCGCATGACCTCTTCGGCAGGAATACCGAGCACGGTCTCGATTTCGCCTGCGTATTTGTCAGGATCGGCGGCCGGGAGGTCGAGCTTGTTAAGGACCGCCACGACCTCGAGATTCGCTTCGAGTGCAAGGTACATATTGGCCAGTGTTTGCGCTTCGATGCCCTGGGCGGCATCGACGACAAGGACGACGCCTTCACATGCGGCCAACGAACGGCTGACTTCGTAACCGAAGTCGACGTGGCCGGGGGTGTCGATCAGATTGATGACATACCCCTTCCATTCGAGGCGAACGCTCTGCAGCTTGATCGTGATGCCACGCTCGCGCTCGATATCCATCGAGTCGAGATACTGCGCACGCATTTCGCGCTCTTGCACCGCACCACAGATTTCGAGGAGACGGTCAGCCAGCGTGGACTTTCCGTGATCGATGTGGGCGATAATGGCGATATTGCGGAGTTTTGTGCGATCAACAGCCATGACGACTGGGAACGTTACCGCCATCGACGGCACTTGAGAGTGGTGTTCGTATCATGGGTCGCTATCATCCATCAGTCGATAGTTCGTCTCAGAGGATTCTTACGTGGCCAACATTAAGAGCCAGATCAAGCGCAACAAGCAGACCGAGAAGCGCAACCTGCGCAATCGCAAGATCCGCGCCGAAATGGGCACCCGGGTCAAGTCTGCCGAAGCCGCAGCTGGAACCGAAACCGAAGCCGAGGCCCTGGGTCTCGCCATCAAGCGCATTGATAAAGCAGCCCAGAAGGGTGTGCTCCACAAGAACACTGCAGCGCGCCGCAAGAGCCGCCTCGTGGCTCGGGTCAAGAAACTATCTGAGTAACTGGTCGGCCGAGTTAGCGGCCTGTCTAGCGGCTTAGGCGAGCAAGGCGGGCGACGAGCACCTCGGTGACCACCTCTGAAGGAATCGCGCTTCGGCCCCTCACATCGAGGTCGGCCTCGGCCAGCAACAGCACGGCCGACCGAACCCGCTCTCCCCCGAGCCGGCGCCCTAGCTGCAATGCTTTCTTCGCGGGAAAAGTCGACCCCTTCATTCCCAATATCGCGGCGGCCGCCTTCTCATCAGACACATTGGCGCCTTCAAGCGCAAGCGCACGCTGGTAGTGACCGTGCAAGGTTGCGAGAACCTGCAGCGAGTGCCGTTCGCCACCAGACATCATGCGCTTCAACTTCGAGAGTGAAGTTGCGATGTCACCTCCGTCAATTGCGTCGGTGAGTTCCCATGGCGGCACGTCAGAGGCTTCGCCAACGAAAGGCTGAACGTCGCTAACGGTAAGACGAGCGCCCTCGCCGTACGTTGACACGAGCGACTCGATAAGAGGCTGGGCTCGACCGACATCGTCACCCAACGTGTCGACGATGAGTCGTCGCGCCGAGGCGTCGAGCCGAATTGGCGCTTCAGACAAGCGCTCCTCAAGCAACATTCTGCGGCCCTTGCCTGCTGGAGCGGCGTCAATTTCGCGGCCGCCGCAGGCTTTGATCGCTTGCTTCAGCGTCTTAGGCATTGCGCCGAGCCGCTGTGAGCTCGCGCCTTTTTCCCAAACCAGAACCAGATCGGTCGTTGGAGCTGGTGACGCGAGCCAATCGACAAGACTGACCACCTGGTCTTGCTTAGTGAACAGAGCCATGTTGCGGCCGACAACCACACGACGTTCGGTGAGAAAGGGAGGTGTTTGGGCCGCGGTGATGAGCGGCACGAGATCGGGCTCTGACTTGCCTTCTGGCACGTACTGAGCCTCGCCGACCTCTTCGACCATGAGTGAACGGTCGCCGTCGCCAACCAGTTCTCGAACAACCGATTGGAGCGACTGCGCCAACAGGCTGGCGTCGTCTCCCTTAATTACGACAATCCGAGCGCCATCAGCCATGGATGAAAATCTACAGCCCAGGACTGACGCTGACTCGCTCGGCCCGAACCGGCGGGTCAGGGGGCGACGCGAACAAGAAGAAGAGCATCCCGGCACCAGCGACGCACGCGATGATCGTGAATCCAATCCGGTAGCTGCCAGTTTGATCGGCAATGATGCCAGCAAGGGTCGGCCCACCGAATGAGCCGATCGTCAGAATGATCGATGATGCACCCATGATCTGGCCAAAGTTCGTTACGCCAAAATAGTCAGCCCTGATGGCTTGCATCAGCGGACCTCGCACGCCCCAGGCGAAACCATGGATGGGGACAAACGCCCAGATCATCCATCCGCTGGTCGCGAACGTGAGAAGGAGGAGGCCAAACATGTGGCAGATCATTGCTGCTGAGGCAAGAAAGCGTTTGTTGAACCGGTCGCCGAGCACTCCCCCAGACAACATCCCCAACAACTGGACTCCTGGCAGCGCGCCGCCGACAAAGCTTGCTTGCTGGAGGGTGTAGCCATGCTCGGTCGTGAGATAAAGCGAGAGGTGCGCAATCACCGACACGACGACGAACAGTGCAGACATGTGTCCTAGTGAAATCATCCAAAAGGCCCGAGTTCTGACCGCCTCAGCCAAGGTGAAATCGTCGCCCCCAACACCTTCGGCAAGTGGCACTGCTTCCCGCTCGGCTTCGGTCGTGAACCCGTCGAGCATCTCGCCGCGTTCGTTGGGGGTACCTCCGAAATTATGAGTGAGGGGCATCGCCACTACGACCAACAAGATGGCTGAGGCCGCAGCGGTGTCGCGCCAACCAAAGCGACCAAGGGCGTACACAACCACTGGCACGAGGGCACCGCCAATGGCGAAGCCAGTTGCCGATAGAGCAAGCGCTCGTGCCCGCTTGCGCTCGAACCACCGCACAGTGATTGTGGTGATGCTCAAGAAGCCAGACATCGTGAGGCCGGCCGATGTGAGAAGTAGTGCGATGAAGAGGTGGAGTGGAGCCGAAACTCGGCTCAACGTCAGCAAACCAATCCCCATCAACACGATGCCGATCCTGACAACGCGACGGTTGTCGAAGCGATCGAGCGCCCACCCAACTGGCGCGCCGCCAAAACCGCCGATGAGCTGCGTCATGCCAAAGCCCGATGAGAGGAGCGTCTTGCTCCAACCAAACTGACGCTCCCAGACCACGGCATAGCTGCCATACGACTGGTTGAAGAGGGCGGACTGGAGTGCCTGGACTACCGCACCGGCGCCAACGACCTTCCAGCCGTGAAACACGCGACGACCATTGGACATGACGGCCATCGTCGCCCACTCGCGACACAATCGCAACCCAATTTCGTTTGAAGACCTAAGAACTTTCGCCCGAGGGTTCGAACACGATGCTGAGGTGCTCACGATCACTCGCTGGTTCGACCTTTATCGTGCCGCCGACGACTGCGAACTCGACGACCGCGTCGACGCCATCAGCGCCGCGAATCTGATGCAACGGGGGCGCGAGCACGGTTGCCACTGCAATCGTTTCTCTCACGATCGCAAGTGACTGCCGAGCCGTATAGCCGCCCGACCGGGTCACAACGACATCGACTCCCGTCACGCGATTTGCGATGAGCGCCTCCAAGTCGTCCGCACGCGGCGCGCCATCGACCACCAACACCGATGGCCCGTCCTGTTCTCCTGGGTAATAACTCAAGGCGCCATACTCGCTGAGCGCCTGAGGAATTCGAGGCACGGCACCTAGCCATACCGCCAACGCCACGCCAACGAGCCCAACCCTTAACAGTCGCCCAACTTGTCCAAGGGTCGCCGCCGCCCATATCGAGACGCCAAGCGCACCCGTTAGGACGAGGGTGAGGCCGTCAAAGAGCGGCAAAGGCAAACGAGACGCCCATCTGGCGACGCCTCCGATCCACTGGACCATCATCATGGCCGGCCACTGCACCACGACTCCCCATGAATCGGGCAGCCAGGCGGCCACGACGCCAACGCTGAGGCCCCATGTCATCACCGCGCCAGCAGCCGGCCCAGCGAGAAGGTTGGCGGGGATCGTAGACAGCGAGACCGGGCCAAAGGTGGCAATCATGATGGGGGCGACTCCAACTTGGGCGGCGAGCGTGACTGCAAGCGGCTCAACGAGCGGAGCGGGGCCGGGGAGCCGGTCTCTCAGCGGAGGACCGAGGAGTATGATCGCCGCCGATGCGCCGACCGAGAGGCGGAAGCCAACACTGTCGACAAGGAACGGGTCGACCATGATGAGCCCAGTCACGGCGAGACACATCACCCGCACACCCGAAGCACGCCGACCCAACACGACGGCCCATGCGGCGATGCCAGCCGTCACTGTGGCTCGAAGCACTGACGGCTCGAATCGGGTCGCCATGGCGAACACGACCAGAAGCGCAACGGTCAGCGCGAAGCGCCATTGAAGTCGTAGGCGCCGAAGTAGCGGCCCCGCCACGGCCAACGCAAAGGCCACATTCTGGCCAGACACTGCGAGAAGGTGAGTGAGACCACCAGCCCGAAACAGCGCTCGTTGCGCATCTGACTGAAACCGGTCGTCGCCAATCACCAGGCCGGAATACAGCGCGCTGTCGTCATCAGTGAATGACTCGCTCCCCTGTCGTACCCAGGAGCGCAACGCCTCGGCTGGCCGCATCCACCAGACGACTCCGGCCGAACGATGGGCGCGATCAAGCGCTATCTGACCAACGATGTGCTTCGTCCTGAGCCATGGCGAGTCCTCTATCGGACGAAGCCGACCCTCAATGTCGACCAGCTCCCCCGCCACGGACCACGAGAGGTCGACACCTCTATCGGCCAAAAGCCGAACTCGACTTCCGTCGGCCAGTCGGGCTTCGGCGCTCCACCCAAACGGCCCTGGTTCAGGGTCGGTGGTGAGACGGACGATGCCAGAGAACTGTCCGGGGGCTGAGGGCTGATAGGCCGCGTTCGCCCTCGCCGACAGGCAGCTGGCAAGTAGAACAACACTACCGATCAGCAGGATCGGTCGCTGGTACACAACGGCGACAATCCCGCCGCATGCCACGGCGACCAGCGGAACGGGGAAACCGAGCAAGGCGCCGGCCCAGGCGCCGGACACTAACAAGACGAGCTGAGCCTCTGTCATTGTGCAACCACCGCATCTCGAAGCGCTTCCAGCTTTGCTGGCCCGATTCCGGGGACCGAAAGTAGATCGTCGACGGTCAGAAACGGTCCGTTGTCTTCCCGATACGCCATGATCGCCGCGGCGGTCGACGGCCCGACCCCCGCCAACGCATCGAGCTGTTCCGCTGACGCAGTGTTGAGATTGATTGGTCCGCTCGAGTCGCCTGTTACCCCCGCCGCCGCATGTTGGGTAACGACCTCGCCTTCGACCGGAACCCAGATTTGCATCCCGTCGACGACTGGAGCTGCCAGGTTCAAACGATCGGGCTCGGCCTCGGCCAGCGTGCCGCCCGCGATTTCGATTGCGTCAACCAGCCGCGCGTCTGCTGGCACTTGATATACCCCGGGCTTTACGACCGCTCCGGCGACATGGACGATGACGGGTGGAGGCGCCGTGACCGACGGGACCGTGGTGACAAGTTGGATCTGCGGGATGGACTCCTCGATTGGCGTCACCGACGCTGGCCTGCCGCTCCACCACGCGATCCCGGCAACCAGAACACAAGTTGAAACGGTCAGCGCAGCTACGACGGGACGGTGACGAAGGTCGTCGAGTCGCCACATGAGGTCGTCGACGCGTTCCGCCAACGTCGGCGGCGGCTCGCCACCACCGGGAATCTTCGGTTCTGCACCCACGGGGCCCTCGCAGTCGGACCTGGCCGGTATCGGCCATCATCCACAGTTGCTTGCGGAGGGGCAAACTCTGCCCGAGGGGTAGTGCGAGCTTCTAGAAGCGTAAGCAGCTAGAACAGCTGAGTGGTGAGCTTCTTCCGCCACTGAGCCGTGGCGGGATGCGAAGCTCCGAGTACCTCGAGCAAGTCGACGAACTCTTTCCGAGCATCGTCGTCGGCCTTTACGTTAGGCAGAAGTGCAGCCAGACGCGCCTCAATCTCGTCGTGTTCGCCTCTGGCCGTTTCGGCGCCAACTCTGGCAAGCGCGGCGATGAGGCGAACCTCTTCGGTCTCGGGAATGCGGCTGAGGAGGTCAAGCGCCTCATGATTACGGTCTTCATCGACGTACAACTGGCTCAACGCCAAGATTGCAGGCACGTTGCCGCGATCGTCCTCGAGAATTTTCAGCAACGACTCTTCGTCGCCTTGCTCCAACAACGCGGCTCGAGTCAGGTCGTCTTCTGACGGCCCGAACTGGCTAACGAATTCTCGGATCTTGTCCTCAGGGAGCGCTCCGATGAATGAGTCAACAACCTGGCCCTTGTCGATCATGTGGACAGCCGGGATCGATTGCACTTGAAAAGCTTGGGAGATGCCAGGGTTCTCGTCGACATTCACCTTCGCGAGGATGACGCTTCCGTTTGTCTCGTCGACCACCTTCTCGATGAGCGGCCCGAGGGTTTTACAAGGCCCGCACCATGGCGCCCACAGATCGACAACGACCGGTGTTTCAAGCGAGCGGTCAAGCACATCGGTCTGGAACGTGGCATCAGTGACATCAATCATCATTGCCTCCAACCTACAGTTGCATCCGGCTCCACCAAACAGGCGACGTCATCAGAGCCCGTTGTGTCAGGCGGGCTCAAGTATTTCATCGAGATACTGCTGGCGACACAATCCACGCTGCAACTTGCCCGAGCTTGTCTTCGGCAGTGTGCCAGGGCGCACTAACACGATGTCAGAAGCCGGAATGCTCACCGGTGGCCGAGTTGATTCGATCATGGATCTCGGAAGCCTCATCGGCTCGCGATTCAGCAACGACGACAATTGACTCTTTACCCTTTCGGCCTGGCACGCTGAATGCGATCACGTTGCCGGTTCGAACTCCCTCGACCTCGCCAACTTTTCGCTCGATGTCTTGGGGGTACACGTTTCGGCCGCCAACAATGATGACGTCTTTGATTCGGCCGCACATGATCATCTCGCCGTCGATGAGGTAGGCCAGGTCGCCGGTGTGGAGCCAGTCGCCGTCAAACAGCTCTTCGTTGGCGTCAGGGCGCTTGTAGTAGCCGGGCGTCACCGATGTACCCCTAATCTGCAACTCGCCAACGGAGCGGTCGGGAAGGACCTTGCGCGTGACTGGGTCTTTGATGCGGAACTCGAGGCCCGGCACCGCTTTTCCGAGCAGTACCATTTGGCGAGCGTTTGGGTGGTCCTCGGCTACCGGGATTGCCTGGTGGTCAGCCTCGAGCGCAACGCCGTCGACGGTATCGATACGCAGGCCTGTCATCGGCGCAGGGAAGCAGCCAGCGATAGCGAGCTCGGCCATGCCGAATGCGGGAAAAACACAGCCGGGGTGCATTCCGTGGCGCTCGCCTGCTTCAGTGAAAGCAAGCACCGAGGCCGGGTCAATGGGCTCGGCGCCATTCAATGCGATTCGCAGCGAGCGGAGATCGAGCGTTTCCTTGTTTCGTCGCAGAGCTCGGGTGGCGAGGACATAGCTAAAGTTTGGTCCGGCAGTCGCCGTTCCTCCGTAAGTCGAGATCCACTCCATCCAGCGACCGGGCTTCGCCAGGAAGTCTTGTGGTGCCCCAAGAACGAGATCGAGACCGTGCGACATGGGAAGGATCAGGAATCCGACAAGGCCCATGTCGTGGTAGAGAGGCAACCAGCTGACCATTACTTCGGTGTCGATGTCGACGTCAGCCGCCTCGATAATCGCATCAAGGTTTGCGGCCATGACGTGGTTTGGCAGGACAACGCCCTTCGGCTCCGAGGTCGAACCGCTCGTGAACTGAAGGACAAAGAGGTCGTCTTCGTCGTAGTAGGGCCGTGCGAAATCGTTCGCCGTATGCGGATCGGCAAGCAACTCGCCGAATGGGTAGAGTGGTGGATCGTTAGGGCCAACCTCGACGAATGGTGCGAGATCAGGGTCGACGAGCACTGCTGCCGCCTCGGACATCTTGATGCGAGCTCTCGTTGCCGCCGCAAACTCTTCGATTGAGCCGAGTCGCATCGGCAGCGGCATGATTACGAGCGTGGCGCCAATGAGCCAAACCGCCTGGACCATGGTGACAAAGTCGACCGTCGT
>RCMY010000611.1_pt1 | contig 33771 bp, 33 predicted proteins | sample 2041341 | NCBI WGS metagenome assembly RCMY01 (sample SAMN09708234, study PRJNA481090) | Marine sediment metagenome, whole genome shotgun sequencing project. | reverse complement strand
CCAGTGCGTGCATTACTTGCGTTTGCCCGTGAACGGAGCTGTTTTGAGGCCGGGAAAAGGCTGCGCTTGCAAATTCGCAGCGCAGTACTGGATAAGCTCAGCGAATTAGGGCCGGCTTTCATCAAAGGTAAACCCTCGGGCAGTTGGGCGAGTATTGTGCTTGAACAAGTTGAAGACTTACATGATTTTTATGCACGGTATTTACCCCAAATGCTACTGGCGGGTTTTATTCCGGCCACAATTTTGGTTATTGTATTCCCAATAAATTGGGCTGCAGGGCTTATTTTATTATGTACTGCACCATTGATCCCGGCATTCATGATTCTTTTCGGCATGGGAGCTGCAAGTGCCAACCGTAAATATTTCAGTGCCTTGGAAAAACTAAGTGGTCATTTTATGGACCGTTTAAAAGGATTGAGTACCTTAAAGCTTTTTTATCAAGGTGAAGCAGAAGGCAGGGAGATTGAAGCAGCCTCTGAATCATTTCGTGAAAAAACCATGTCCGTATTACGCATAGCCTTTTTAAGCTCCGCAGTATTAGAGTTCTTTAGCGCAATCTCTATCGCATTGATAGCCGTTTATTTTGGTCTTAGTTTTTTAGGTTACATAAATTTTGGTGATTATGATGCAGGATTCAGCCTGTTGTCAGGTGTGTTTATCTTGATTCTTGCGCCTGAGTATTACCAGCCGTTACGAGACATGGGCACCCATTATCATGCCAAAGCACGAGCGATTGGTGCTGCTGAAGAGTTGATGGATTTATTAGAGTATGAGCTGGAAATGAGTGTTCAAACGGCAGCATCTACTGAAAAAAACTGCACTATAAAAATGATAAACCGGCACACCGGGGTAGAGATAGTCGCGCGTGATTTCATAGTGAATAGTCATTCGGGCATTGTTCTAGCTGGGCCGTTGAGTTTTCAACTTAATAATGGGCAACATATGGCAGTTGTTGGCCCGAGTGGCTCAGGTAAAACTAGCTTATTAAATGGTATATTGGGGTTTTTACCGTACCAAGGTTCGCTTAAAATTAATGGTGTTGAATTAACCGCTTTAGCCTTATCCCAGTGGCGTGCTCATCTCGCATGGCTTGGCCAGGACCCGCAGCTTTTCCATGGATCTGTGCGTGATAACGTGGCGATGGCTAACCCTGATATGCCTGATGAGACAGTCAGATCGTTATTAGCAAAAGCGAAAGTACTTGATTTTGTAAATCAACAAGCCCTTGGATTAGATCATCCTATTGGAGAACAAATGTCAGGTATTTCCGTGGGTATCGCGCAGCGTATCGCATTAGCTCGTGCGCTTGGGCAAGATGCACAGCTGTTTTTATTAGATGAGCCTACTGCAAGTTTAGACAGAATAAGCGAACAAGCTGTGCTCACGGCATTGCGCGATGTAATGGCAAAGTCATCTTGTTTGATGGTCACCCATCGATTGGATCAACTAGATCAAATGGATATTGTTTTAGTGCTAGATAAAGGCGCAATCGTTCAACAGGGCCGGTTCGAACAGTTAAACGTAATACCGGGGTTATTTAAGCAGATGCAAAGAGATGAATTACCCAATGATCATTCTGAACAAACGAAACAATCAGCTGACCAGATCATTGATCCGGATCATAAGGAACTTAACGCATGAGAGCTCTGCTGCCTTTTATTAAATTGTTAAGACATCAATGGTTGATGATGATCATCGGTCTGTTTTTAAGTGTTGTCACCTTAATGGCCGGTATCGGTTTGTTATCGCTTTCGGGGTGGTTTTTGTCGGCATCTGCCGTGGCAGGGTTAACCCTCGCGACCTCACAAATATTTAACTATTTTACACCCGGTGCTGGCGTACGCGCTCTATCTATAATGCGAACCGCAAGCCGATACGGTGAACGTTTGGCGACCCATGAAGCGACGTTTAAACTGCTCACCCAGCTTCGTGTATGGGTCTGGCGTAAAGTGTTGCCGCTTAGTGCGCGTAATATGCAAGGATTACGGCAAGGGGAACTGCTCAATCGTTTAGTGTCTGATATCGATACCTTGGATCACGTTTATCTCCGGTTGCTTACACCAATGCTATCGGCATTATTAATGCTTTGTGGCTTGTTTTTGTTTCTTGCTTGGATAGATGTGAAATTAGCGCTGATTCTGTGTGTCAGCCTGTTATTGATTTGGCTGATCCTACCATGGATCTTCTATTTTCTTGGCCGAAAACCCGGTAGAAAACTGATGGAAAGCAAACGATTATTACGCATCCAGATATTGGAATTTGTGCAAGGGTTAGCAGAAATTTCCCTGTTTGGTGTGAATGACCGCTTTCGTGATCAATTGGCCCAATCTGAAGCAAACCTTTTAGATAGCCAGCGCGCAATGGCAAATGTTATGGCATTTAGCCAAGCCGCGCTGATCTTGTGCCATGGCGTGGTCATGGTGTGCATTCTTTTTGTCGCAGCTTCCGGTGTCGGCGAACATCAGCCGCCGGGCCCTATGTTTGCGATGGTCGCTTTTATGGCACTGGCTTGTATTGAAATGTTAATGCCCATTGCGGGTGCTTTTCAGCATCTGTCTTCTTGTGTAACAGCGGCCGAGCGCGTTAATGAATTGGTTGATCAAACACCGGGCATCGTATTTCTCAATCAAAATGAAACGCCCATAAAGCATGGCGCATTACAGCTTAAAGATATCGTATTCTCATATGATGACGAGAGCGGGCAAGTACTGAAGGGGATTAATGTATCGATTCAACCCGGTGAAAAGGTGGCGCTTTTAGGCCAAACAGGCTGTGGTAAATCAAGCTTACTCTCATTGATTACCCGGGAATGGGAGCCGGATTCCGGCAGTTTATTGCTTGATGGAGTTGAGATTGAAACGTATAGCCAACAAGCCTTAGCCAATGGGCTCTCTATAATGAGTCAGCGTATTTATCTGTTCAGTGGCACACTAAGAGACAATTTGACTATGGCGCAGCCAGATGTTGCTGAATTTGCATCCGATGCTGCGCAAAAAGCAGCTGAAGAAATCAATGATCAACATTTGATTGAAGTGCTTGAGAAGGTGGGACTATTCGTATTAACACAAGCCGAAAATCCTCTTGATGTATGGATCGGTGAGGGAGGCAGACAACTTTCCGGTGGTGAACAACGGCGTATCGGTGTTGCCAGAGTGCTATTGCGTGATGCGCCATTGTTGTTACTGGATGAGCCTACGGAAGGGTTAGATAAACGCATTGAAAGAGAGATCCTCTCTTTGTTATTTGAGTTTGCCAGGGATAAAACCCTATTACTGATAAGCCACCGACTGACCGCTATGACAAAAATGGATAAAATCTATTTAATGGAAGATGGGGTGTTACGTGTTTCGGGTCATCATACTGATTTGTTAGCAAAGGATGATTATTACGCTAGCCTATATCAACAGCTGCATTAGACCAATTGTCCTTACAAGCACACCGATTATGTCACCTGCATTTTTAACAATCTCGCGGGTCCGGGTAAATATGACCTGTCCTTTAAGTTCAGAAAGTGTCCATGTATTACCTTGCCTATCGCATCATGCGTACCTTGCAAGTCGGGGATCGGCCAACTCAATTGGTCTTGGCTCTAGCTGAGTTTGGTCGAATAGAAAAGACGCTCCATACACTTAATTTCATAGACAACCCAAATCGGCGTCGAGCCACCTTGCTGCAACTAAATTATGGTGAAGGGCGACACAGTCTGGCCCGTGATGTATTCCACGGCAAGCGTGGTGAACTGCATCAACGCTATCGGGAAGGATAGGAAGATCAACTCGGGGCTCTCGGTCTGGTGATCAACATTATCGTGTTGTGGAACACAATCTATATGGACGCCGTGCTCGCTCAGCTACACCAGGAAGGCTACCCTGTGCGAGAGGAAGATGTCGCACGGTTGTCTCCTTTCATTCATAAACGTCACATAAATCTGCTGGGACGTTATTTCTTTGCAGTGCCAGAAGCGGTCAAGCGAGGTGAGCTGAGATCATTACGAAACCCCGATGTTCCAGATGCTTAACCGGGTTTTATGTTCCATTGCTCCCTAAACCCCCAGTGTAATCCACCAGCTAAGGTCTCAATCGTTTACTGCCAACCAGCACCAGCGTAAAATAAAAAATCCGATAATTGAGATGAAAGTGATAAAAAAACCTAAAGCAACGATCAAGGCTAATGCGAAATATCGAGTTGAAGTTGTAATCCTCTGCGGATTGTCCATATATGCTTCAATAAGTTGAACGTTTCGCAGGTTTGCTTTCCAGGCCATGTCGAACACATCTCCGACAAACGGAATCATACCAATGATCGACTCTATTGCGACATTGTATGCCATTCGTAGGAGAATTTTTTTGGGTACTCCCATGCGTGCCGCCTCACCCAGTATATAGCTGGACAAAACAGTTCCTACTGCATCACCGATTCCTGGGATAAGACCAATAACTGCATCGACACCAATCCGATAGTCTGTTCCCGGTACGGGCAGTGAGTTATCCAGAAACCATGCCAAACGATTTAGGCGCTTTCCTGTTTTTTGCCGGTTTTTTTTAATCATGTGCAGCTCCCAAAACAGGTACAATCGTAATGAGTTTTCAACGATTGATTGTTTCTTCAATTTTTCGCTCCGATTTGGCGGATCTTCTTCCACGTTTACGAAGTGCTTGAATATCGGATATTTGTCCGAATCTGATCGCAGTTTCGCTTGTATCGTTGTCACTCAACAATTCTACACTGCCCATACTTTTTAGCCGACCGCATAGGCTGAACAATAAAGTCCACTATGGTGGAAATCAATATTTATCGCAGGAGGGTCATTTAGTTACCCGTTGCAGCTTTTGCTGAATATTGCAATACATGTCAGCCATTTCTCTCCAGGAACGAGCAAGTGGAATAAAATTGAGCATAGATTATTTTCGTTTATAAGTATGAACTGGCGTACATCTTCTGTTTGTTGAGATATTTAAACTGGAAATTGAGGGGCCCGATATACCCGGAGATAGGTTTTAGCCTTTCAAGGAATTCCCTCATGAGGTCGACGGAAAGAAAGTGCGGATTGGGAACAAGAGGATCTTTCCCTTTCTTGTAGTGGTGTGTCAAGGTGATGCCGTTTGGCACCTTAGTGGAGAATATGAATTCGTTCGGAATAGACTCAACAGATACCTTGACGACAGACTGCTTGGGCAATATTGGTTTATTGCTAATGAACAGCGACCAGAACCTTTGATCCACCTCAACTGTATGGTAGTGGCGGCTGTACTCCTACAGGTAATTGAACGGCTTGGCGTACGGGTAAACAATCCCCTGCCAGGAATCAAACTTTCACCAGCATGTGCCTATATGCGATTTGTCCGTATCCATGGAAAACAAAGTAATGCCTGCCAGGCATCAAGCAATTCAGGTTTTCAACTTTTTTGTTTTTCTGAAAACGGACGAAATCAACACGCATGATTACTCTATAATTTACGTATTTTTAAAATGAAAAATTATAAGAATAAGGGGAAGAACATGAAAAGATTGACAATAATTGCCGCGCTTTTTGTCGGTGGGATGCTTGCAGGGATTAATTTTGCTTATGCCGCCGATATCGGTTGTCTGGATACGACCTTTAAATTTTTAAGTCCCGACGATTCTGTCTGTGTCTCAGCTTTCGAGGACCAGAAAGTACAAGGAGTAACCTGTCACATCAGCCAGGCTCGAAAAGGTGGGTGGAGCAGTCTGGTCGGTCTCGCCGAAGACCCTTCGCGCTTTTCCATCGCCTGCCGGCAGACCGGACCCATTATTCTGCCCAAAAAATTACCGAAACAAGAAAGCGTCTTCAGCGAGAGAACCAGCGCTTTCTTTAAGAACACCAAAGTTATCCGCATGTTCGACAAAAAACACAACACCCTGATCTACCTGGCCGTCAGCAAGAAGATTATTGAAGGAAGTCCTCAGAATGCCATATCCACGGTTCCCATCATGCCCTGGGGACGGCAATGATGTGGACGGATCTACCTTAACCAGTGCGAACCTTCGAACCCATTTTCAATTCTCTGGTTTTTATGTAATGTCGAAAACTCCTGCTGGAATTTCTCCTCGATATTGGAGCAATAATACTACTTTCTCGGCATCGTTGAGTATAGCTATATCAAACGATGCCGAATCCTGAAGAGATGATAGGTGAACTCTTGGGTTGTCAGAATGGGTTTATCAATTGTTGCGTAGTACGTAGACTTCTGGGAGCGATCAAGTTCACAGTTAAAGGACGGCTATGATTTACAGCCAACCTTATTGCAATTATTGATAAACCTATTCTGTAAGTCTGCAGGAACACACGTTATCGCAACGTTAGAGGCTATTATTGGCAATGTTAACCATTTAAGCAAATCTGAAAATTTACACTATTCTTGTGAAGGTCATAGCTGATCCTGCATAAAAAACTTGCCCGAAAAGGAGCATCCTTGCACGGTTAATATTTCAAAATTCTTCCCAGAAATCAAGCTGCAAATAGAGCAATCGAGATTATTGATTTTTCCAGATTATGTTTGACACTCACTTTTGGTTAAGTGTTAGGCTCAATGACTGATACCACATCATTTTTGATCACCATCAGTGACCAGAAAATTGTTGCTGGAAAGGCAAAGTGAGTTTAAAGCATACCCTGTTGAGCTAATTCCTGACCATTTTTGTGATCTATACCGAGTCAACATATTTCCACTAAATATTGCCTCACTTCAAGGCTCACAAAAGCTAAAAGATTACCAGAAGGTTTCACAGCTAACCCCCCGTTTTTGCATCTACAATAGGCACATTACACTTTTGAAAAGCAATAATCAAAGCTAATATTTTTTCAAAGGAGTGATTCATTTCTACTGGTTGGTAAAAAGACATTTGTAGTAGAGGTATGAACCTTCACTCTGTCTGTGTTACTTTAATGATTGTTACAGAATTTTTCGATCTGAGATCATTGCTCGAAGTGATACAGACAGGTTCAAATAGTGCTTGAATGTGCAATGGAGGGGGGGAGGGTAAGTGGCTTCTACTTAGAATGAGCCTGTAAAAGATCTTACAGTGATACAGGAAGGTGATAGAGCTTTTGCCCTATGCAAAGGCTTTGTTGTAACAGGGATGCAGAATGACACGCAAAGAGAATGGAATCATCAACTTTCTGTGTGACGAGTTTTATATTTTACAAGAAAACAAAAGGGCGGGACAGGAGCGGGACAAAATGAGTAAAAAATAAAAGCACCAAAAGCCGAAAAGCTTAGGGTGCTAAAATATAAGTGGCTGGGGGACAAGGGCTCGAACCTTGATAAGCGGAGTCAGAGTCCGCTGCCTTACCATTAGACCATCCCCCAGCATTTGTTACATTTGTTGGTGTGTTAGCTACAGTGGTGCGAGTTTATAAAAGATTTTGGCCGGCCTGTCAAGCAAATTTCAGCTGATAATGACACCGGCATAGCCAACCACCTGTTCTGTGTCGCCGGACGTATACCCGGAATCTGTATAGCCAACAAGGCTGGCTTTTTCGGCCCCGCAGGCTTTAGCCGCCAGCATGGCAATGACTACGGGTATCACCCCGCACATGGATATGTGGTTGTCATACACAGTGTGATACAAGGCATATGGATCGAGTTGCTCTATGCATTTTAATGCTGATCGGTCCTTTTGTTCGATTATTCGTCTGGGTTCGTAATGACTCATATCGCTGGAAGCGACGATAAGTATATCCTTGTTGCTCTTCCTGATGACCTCCGCCAGCGCTCCGGCAACTGTCTCACAAAGAGGGTAGGCAAGCTGCGAGAGGACTAAAGGGACAATATGCAGGTTTTTCTGAAGCATCTGCAGAAACGGCACTTGAACCTCCAGAGAATGCTCGAATTGATGCGCTGTTTCGTCGATTTTTATATGCTGGCAGATCTTCAGCAGTTGATTGGCGATCTCCGTGTCTACCGGTACTTGTCCTAAAGGCATGTCCCACGTCTCGGTGGAAAGAGATATCGGTGCTCCCTGGCCATGATGGTTGGGGCCAAGAATGATAACAGTTTCAGGTATCTCAACGGCAGAAAATGTCGCCGCCGCAAGTGTACCCGAATAGACATAGCCGGCGTGAGGGGATACAACAGCTCGTGCTTTGGTCTTGTGGATATTTTTTGAGGCAGGAAATAACTCGGCAATTGTGCGGGAAAGTACCTTCGGGGATGCAGGATAGAAGCGATCCGCAACAGAAGGGTGTCTCATCGTCGTCTCCCTTTAATTGAGTTAATTACGTACCTGTTCAGCAGCACCCCTGGAGTGCTGCTGAACAGGTAGAGTCCGTGGTATTATAAGGTATCTAGCACCTACCTGAATAGTTACTTAATTACTTGCTTTTAACTGACCAGGTTGTGCCATTGGGACCATCGCTTATCTCAATATTTTTGGCCAGGAGTTCGTCTCTAATTTGATCGCTTCTCGACCAGTTTTTATCAAGACGGCACTGATATCGTTCAGCGATCAACGCGTCGATAGCGGACTCGTCAGTATCGCTATCGGCAATAAGTTTTTCCCTTCTGGCGGTAAGAAAGCTTTGGGCATCTTCGGTCAGCAAGCCCATAATGGACGCTAGTTTTTTCAACAGAGCGGTCGCATTTTTCAGGAACTGTATATCTCTCAGGGCTGGTACGCCGGTAATTTTACCTTGAAGGCGATTAATGGTCTTCGCCGTATCGAAAAAGACTCCCTGGGCCTGGGCGGTATTGAAATCATTATCCATTGCCTGCTGGAACCTTGTTTCCAGTTCCATCACTTTCTTCATATCTTTTGGCGTGAGGATGCTTTTTGCGTTTGGTTCTCCGCTTGCAGGATCAAGAGAATCGACAGTCGCTACACATTCGTAGAGCCGTTCGAGACCGGCAGTTGCATCTTTCATTGCAGATTCGGAAAAATCAAGTGGACTGCGGTAATGGGTGGAGAAAATAAAAAATCGTAATATTTCAGGATGATAGTGGTTGAGGATGTCTCTGATAGTCAGGAAATTGCCAAGCGATTTGGACATCTTTTCATCACTAATAGTGACAAAACCATGATGAATCCAGATCTTTACAAACGGCTTGCTGTTGGCCCCTTCGCTCTGGGCAATTTCATTTTCATGATGGGGGAAGATGAGGTCCTGTCCACCGCCGTGGATGTCGAAGGTCTCGCCCAGATATTTTCGGCTCATTGCCGAACATTCAATGTGCCAGCCGGGGCGACCCGGTCCCCACGGGCTGTCCCAGGTCGGTTCCCCGGGTTTCGAACCTTTCCACATTACGAAATCCATAGGATTTTTTTTCTGCTCGTTCACTGAGATACGCGCACCAGCCCTCATGTCATCGAGGTTTCTTTTTGAGAGTTTGCCGTATTCTGGAAAACTATCGACGACATAATAGACATCGTTACCTGACTGATAGGCCATGCCTTTTTCGATCAATTCTCCGATAATATCAGTCATTTCTTTGATGTGATCGGTGGCTTTTGGTTCAATATCCGGTCGGTCAACCCCGAGCTTATCCATGTCGGTATAAAACTCATTGATAAATCGGTTCGCCAGTTCTTCGGAACTCGTCCCCTGTTCCTTGGCTCGAGCAATGATCTTGTCATCGATATCAGTAAAATTACGGACAAACGTGACTTTGTATCCCCGGTATTTGAGGTACCGGACGATCATGTCAAAGGCAAGAGCAGAGCGGGCATGTCCGATATGACAAAAATCATATGAGGTGATGCCGCAGACGTAGAGCTTGACGTGGCCTGGTTCAAGAGTCTGTAAGGGCTCTTTTTTTCCTGATAAGGTATTGTGAATTTGTATAGTCATCTTCAAAGGAGGTGGTTCTGGACAGTTTATGTATCTTGTATTATTACATCGCAGGTAACAATGGTATCGGATGGTTCTTGGTACTCATACGTCTCAGGTCAAATACCATAATCTCATTATGAGGAAAAGACAATAATGCACCAAGAAGTTATAGTAAAACAGTCATGGCGCGATACGTTTAAAGCGTGGCTTCATCCCCAGGCAATTGCCATGTTGTTCCTTGGTTTCTCCGCCGGATTGCCGATTTTACTCATCTTCTCGACGCTGTCGGTTTGGCTCCGGGAAGCTGGAATTGCCAGATCTGCGGTTACGTTTTTTAGTTGGGCGGCTCTGGGGTACTCTTTTAAATTTCTCTGGGCACCATTGGTCGATCTCCTGCCTCTGCCGATCCTGACTCGTGTTTTAGGGCGGAGGCGAGCGTGGCTGTTGGTCGCTCAATTGCTCACCGTGACGGCAATTATGTGGATGGCCTTGATCGATCCGGCCGGTAATCCAAGAAATCTCACCGTCATGGCTCTGGCGGCAGTTATGCTTGGTTTTTCGTCCGCTACTCAGGATATAGTTATCGACGCATATCGTATAGAATCAGCCGAAGAGTCAATGCAGGCACTGCTAGCTGCCATGTATATCGCAGGATATCGGATCGGCATGCTGGTGGCTGGTGCCGGGTCGCTGTTTCTTGCCGGATATCTGGGAACGACCAGTGCAGTATATAATTATGATGCCTGGAGATTAACCTACCTGGCCATGGCTGCCGTGATGTGCTGCGGCCTGGCCACGACGCTCCTCATCGCTGAACCACAGGTCAATCGCCATGTTGTTCATTATCACTATTCAGTCGTTGACTATGGACGTTTTCTCTCTCTCTTTATTCTCAGCGCCCTGGCCTTTGCTTTAACCTTCTTTTTCTCCGGTTTTCTTTTTGTGGCAATGGACGACATTTTGCCGGCCTTTTTCAAGGCAGGTGGTGGGGCTGGGGCTTTTCTGGTTGAAGTGGTACGATTTGGACTAGCGGCGGGCATGGCGGCACTTGTCGCCGTGCTCTTGCTCTTTTGGGGTTTAGTGAATAAAGAGATGGTCCACCAGACCTATCTTGAACCGATAAAGGAGTTTTTTGTCCGGTATGGTGGAAAAACGGCGCTGCTGTTACTCGTCCTTATCGGTTTTTATCGCTTGTCGGATCTCGTCCTGGGTGTCGTGTCAAACGTCTTTTATCTGGACATGGGCTTTAGCAAGAATGTCATCGCCGGGGTTACCAAAACATTTGGCCTGGGCATGACCCTGGTAGGCGGCTTTCTCGGTGGTATCCTGACAGTCCGATTCGGGGTAAACAAAATTTTGTTTTTAGGTGCATTTCTCTCAGCGGCAACCAATGTGCTTTTCATGTTGCTGGCTCGGACCGGAGGAGATGTTACGATGCTCACCGTAGTTATTGGTGCAGATAATCTGAGCGCCGGCATTGCGACTACTGCCTTTATTGCTTTTCTCTCAAGCTTGACGAATATTTCTTTTACTGCAGTGCAATACGCTATTTTCAGCTCAATGATGACGCTCTGTCCTAAGCTCATCGGTGGATATGCCGGAACGATGGTCTCGGCGGTTGGCTATGAAAAGTTTTTTCTGGTAACGGCAATTATGGGAATTCCGGTACTTTTTCTCGTTGTCGCGGCAAGAAAGGCTGTGGGGTACAACAGGCAATAGATAACCTGTTTAACGCTGAAAATGTTGTTGGCCACAAAATCGGCCAAGTGCTTCTGTGACGTTGCTTCCCCTAAAAGACACGCCTACCTGGTACCCAGGTTCGTCCACCTGTTTATTGCACCATTCTACCTGGCCGGTGATCTTTTGAATTTGTAACGGAAAATTTTCGTCGAAGAAAAATTGTACCAACGCATTATGCACGAGCGGCTTGTCTGTTACCACACGCATGCCGCTTTTGCTCACATCGATTGTTTTGGCTCCCAATGGTATTTGTGGAACCATTTGCCCTGATTCAAAAATTTTAACCAGAGTTATCGCATGCGAGCTTATTATGCGCAGAAATTTTCGTCGATTCTCTTCGGATTTCCGAACTTTTTCCTGGAGAGTAATGCGGTTTTCCGAGAAAAGTTCATATTGCATACACGCTGGAAATCGGGAAGATTTACAAAATGCGTCCGCATGACTATCAAGCGGAATAAAGAGACCGTTGGCGCAAATGGTACATTTCGCTGACTTTTCTGACCAGTAAGGACAGTTAAGCATATGTTTGCGATTGTCTGCTGTCATGTGTGGCCTTATGCCTAAAAGATATTGTAGTGATCAAAAGCCCAGGTTTCCCCATGGGGGTTATGCAAGAAACATGCCTTAGTTTTAAAAGAGTTGTGGGTCTTTTTGCAGGTTATTTATGGTCTTTGGGAGAGATCTTGTATCGTTTCATCTTGTCATAAAAAGCAGTCTTACCTATGTCTAATTGCTCTACGGTGTTCGCGACATTGCCGCGGTTTTTTTCGAGAACATGGATGATGATATCCTTCTCGACATCGGCGACCAAATCCTTCAAGGTGCGACCATTGAGGTTATGCAGATAGTTTGCCTGGAGCGGTTGTTCCTTGTTTCCCGGCTGCAGATCGAAAAAAAGCTCATTTTCGGTGATTATATTATTTTTGGCCATGAGTACCGCTCGCTGGATGACGTTTTCCAGTTCACGAACATTGCCAGGCCAGTCATGTTCAATCAGGCGCTCCAGAATTGATTGGGGTAAAAAATTGATATCCTTTTTAAAAGCCTGCCGATATTTCCTGATAAAATGCGTCGTAAGGTCGATTAAATCTTCCTTTCTTTCACGCAATGGTGGAATGGAAATATTAATGATATTTAAGCGATAGAACAGATCAAGCCGAAAACTTCCTTCCTGTACCATCGAGGCTAAATCCCGATTGGTTGCGGCAATAACCCTGACGTCGATCTTGACCGGCATATTTCCGCCAACCCGGATTATTTCTCCGTCTTGCAGAACTCTTAACAGGGCCGCCTGCATGCGTGGGCTGATGTCGCCTATTTCATCCAGGAAAATAGTTCCGCTGTCAACCACCTCAAATTTACCCATTCTTTTACTGTCAGCCCCGGTGAAAGAGCCTTTCTCATGGCCGAAGAGATCGCTTTCCAGGAGTGAGTCGGAAATGGTGTTGCAGTTGATTTTAAGAAAAGGTTTATTCTTTCTGTTGCTGCTTTTTCTGAGCAGGTTGGCCACCAACTCTTTTCCGGTGCCTGATTCCCCGGTGATAAGGATTGTTGCGTCAGATTTTGCTACCTGAAAAACCATGTCACGAAGTTCACTGAGCGAACGACTGGAACCAACCATCTTGCAGTCTGAGGATTGTTCTTTGAGGTGTTCTTTTAAAGAATTAAGTTCCTTGGCCAGCTTTTGCCGCGTCTTTTCGCTTTCTTTTAATTCATTGATCTTATGGGACAGAATAGTTTCAATGCTGTTATGGAAAAGAGAGAGCTCGGCAAATTGATTTTTGGTTTCGGTGAGGTCGCGCATGAACAACCAGTACAGAGAATCTCCTTTGTATCCTTGAAATGCGGAGAGGGTATATTCTAAATGGGATTCTAAATAGGTGGTCTCCAGCGTTTCGCCGATACGCTTGTTCTGGATAGTCTGGCTCAATAACTCTTGAAACTTAGAAATCGTTGTCTTCTCTTCTGAGGTGATGCTTTTGGCCGGTTGACAAAGATTGCCCAGAAATGATTTAGCGCTGGGATTCATGTACTCAACCGATTCATTTTCTTTTATCAGCAGGACCATTGCCGGTATGCTTTCCAGCAGACTTTGCTGGTTGGATATGATTCTGGTAAGATCTTTGGATGGTTTTTCCATAATAATGCAATGATTTCGAATATTTGGTAGAGCTATTTTGAGTTAAAATAAGGAGATGTACTATCAGGTAGTTGATTTGTTATATTATATACTACACAAAATAAAAAGACAGTAAATTCCAGATTAACGAAAAAGTTCTCTTTTTCGAACACTTTCAATATCAATTCGCTATAAAAGGATCACATTGTCCATTAAAACGGTTCACATCTCGCTTTTGCTCCTGCTTTGCCAATTACTGTATGCAGTGCCGGGGTTTTGTCTGCAACCGGAAGAAGTGCTGGTTGTAGCAAACAAGAAAATGGCTGGTAGTGTTGCTCTTGCTCGTTATTATATGGGAAAAAGGAAGATTCCAGGAGAAAATTTTCTGGAACTTTCCCTCTCTATAAAGGAGACCATGTCCAGAGAGGAATACGATCGAGTCCTTAAAAAAAAGGTGTTTGATATCCTCAAAATTTTACGAGCGGACCAGAGGATTGCGGCTATCGTTCTCATGTACGGAGTCCCTTTAAAAGTTGCCCCGCCAGAACCAGACCGCCAGCAAAAAAAAGAGGTCGACATGCTACCGGATAGCAACATGAGGGCAGCTGTCGATTCTGAACTTGCCCTTGTCCTGGCAGGACAATATGAACTGGATGGCTGGCAGAAAAACCCCTATTTTTTAGGTTTTCAGGGGGGCGATACACGCTTAAAAAAAGACCAGGTGCTGTTGGTAAGTCGACTGGACGGCCCGGATACGGCAACGGTGTACCGGATAATAAATGAGAGCCTGGAGACTGAAAAGATTGGACTACGGGGCAAAGCTTATTTTGATGCTCGCTGGCCAGAGAGTAAGGGCCATAAATTGTCAGGATACAAACTGTACGACCAGTCCATTCATAACGCCGCCGAAGCTGTGGCCAAAAGGATGCCGGTTGTTCTCGATGCGCAGAAGGGGCTTTTTCCGGAAAAAAGTTGTCCCGATGCCGCCTTATACTGCGGATGGTATTCGCTGGGCAAGTATGTTGACAGTTTCACCTGGCAAAAAGGTGCGATCGGCTACCATATTGCCAGCGATGAATGTTCTACTTTAAAAAATAAAAACAGTTCCATCTGGTGTCTAAAAATGCTGGAAAAGGGTGTTGTTGCTACCGTAGGCCCGGTATATGAACCCTATGTACAAGGGTTTCCGCTTCCCGAAGTGTTTTTTGGTAAGCTTGTTGAAGGGTATATGGGGCTCGGCGAAGCGTACCTTGTCTCTTTACCTTATTTGTCCTGGCATGTGGTACTCATTGGCGATCCGCTCTACCAGCCTTTTGCCGCCGTTCCATGATATGGCAAGCAGAGTTTCTCATGGCCAGAGAAACGGCTCTTTCCCGCTCTTTTTTCTTATCCAGTCCAGGCTGTGTTGTATTTTCGGCTGTCGTACAAGGTCGTTCATGAGTTTATGTTTGCCGGGAAAGGAAAGAAGAAGAGCGCCGAGAACGATAGTGAGAAGCCCTTGACCGGGGAGAAAGAGCATAGCTATGCCGGCCATGACCAGAAGCAGGCCGAGAATATTACGAAGTATCAGCATAATGACCGAGGCAAAAGAGGCTGGAGTTGCGCTCTTGTCATTGTGGTATATTTTCAGGAAACAATCCTGCGCGAGTTTTCCCACCACCCATGGAATAAGGACCAGGCTGAGGACAAAGGTAAAAAGAGACAGCACGGCGAGCCAGCCGAGCAGGGGTTGTAAAAAATTAAAATAGATCAGCTTGCCGTTCATTGGTTGAGTGCTCTAAGAGTGATGGTCACACCGTTGGCGGGTTTTTTCGGCTCGTCGGTCAGGCTGTCGGGCAAGACGCTTGTCATTCGTTCCGGCTGTAGCGCTTTTTGTGTGGTAAAATATTCGGATACTATATCAATTCGTTTATGGGCAAGTTCAACAAGCATGTCTTCGGTAATCACCACTGGCACGGGGCGAAGAGGCTTGAATTCAGTCAGGATTACTGCTGGAATATCCTGTTCGATAATTGTGTCGTTTGCTCCAGCCGATTTGTGCTGTTCTTCAAGATTTATCCGGTAAAGTGCCTTCTTTTCCTGCCACTTTTTAAAGAGGCTCTCGTTTTCCTTATCGACGCGCAGTTGTTCAACAGCTGCAAGATTTTTTTTCATGGCCAGACCGTCGATTTTTTTGTCCACCCCACCTGAGAAGACAAGCCCAACATTCTGATGAGCGAGAAGTACTTCGGCATAACGGCTGAGTATTTTCTGCCCGGTGTCGGTAAACATGAATTCACCAGGGTGAAACTCGATAAATTCATTGCCGATAAGGTCGGTAAAATCACCAGATGCCAGCAGTAGAGGAGAAACGGAGCCCTTTAACAGCTGTCGCTGCAGAGTGATGAAGAGCTCTTCGACAAGATCGGTTTTTGCCACCGGCTCTGTCCTGGAAAAATTGAAAGGGAGGTCTATTGTGCCGTTCGAATCGCTGAGCAGGGCCAGGGGCAGAGCGAGATCAGGTGATGTGACAACCGGTTTAAGGTCGGCTAGAACCAGCTTGCCGGAACTGATATATTGTCGATTCTTCCAGGCACCATCGAGTGTCAGCTGCAGTCGACCTTTGCCGGTATCTATTTCGGTTTTTCCGGCAAGTTGTCTGGTAAAAGATGCCAGCGGAAAGTTATCGAGGGAAAAATGAAATATGCCGTTTTCCTCCTGGGCAAAAGGTGCCATTGTACCGTCGATGGTAAAAAGACCGTCAGCCAGTTGCCCGGTGAAAGAAAACCGGCTTTCAGCGGACGCAGCTGCGTGGATATTTTTTATGTTTCCTGTAAAGCTCACACCTTCTACCGTCCAAACAGGGGATAATCGGCGATCAGCAATGTCGATTGTACTCGTCGTAAAAGAAATCTCGTCGATGTCGACTGGGGATGTGGAGTTCTCTGTTTGCGGGGAGGATTGTTTGTCTGCTACCGGAAAATAATTTTTTATGATGTCGGAGAAATACTGCATCGGACTGTTTGATTCTCTGGTAATCTGCCAGGAAAAATGGGCGGCCTCTATGGCAACAGAGGAAACGCCGAAGTGCAAGGGGTGTGCGGTATAATTCACTTCCCGTAAAACAGATTTTTGCCATGAGAATGGTGCTTTTAGTGGGCCCTTACCAAAAACGTCGCTTATCTCCAGCTCGCCGGCAAAGCTTGTGGCCGGCAGCGAGAAGAGTCCTTTGCCGCTCAAGTTGCCACGAAAATCAACCGGTAATGACGAACCGGTGAAAAATGACCAGATGTCCTGTGCCGGCAGTTGACGAAATCCGGTTTTGAGTGCTACAGAAAAAGGGGTCAGTGTGACACTTCCCTGCGCCTTGAAAATACCGCCTGCCTCGGTCTTTGCTGAAACAGAAATATTATCCACTAGCTTCTGGCCACTGTCCAGTTCATTGGCCTTGACTGATACCTCGGAGAAGGTGAGTGATTGCTCGGATTTTTTCTCCGGGGTGAAAAGTACCTTGCCAGTAAAATCCAGACCCTGGACTCGGTACTTGCTGGTGGTAAATTCGCGGTAAATCTTCGGTAGTCGGCCGTAGACAAACTGTGCGGTGCCATTCTGGAGCTGAATAGTACCAAAGTCGATTGTTGCATCTGTCAGGCTGAGACCCGTCAGTTTGACAATCGGGGCACGCAGGATGCTTTGCTCTTTGTCGAGGAGGACGAAGTCATTAATCGAAACCTCGGCGTCAACGAGTTTATAGTCGATGCGTTTTTTCGACCCTTTTGGGCGATACAATATGAGTTGCCCCTTCAGGTCGGCTACACCCTGGATATCTTTTGCTGTAAAGAGATGATTGTCACCGATGGTGGCTTTGAGCAGGTCTTTGCTGTCGATTTTCAGAAGATGGAGGCTGCCGGTCAGACTGTCCGGGGAGGAAAATTTTCCCTGCCAGGAAAAAGAAGTCGAGGTCCCTTCTTTTTCTCCACTGATGCGTAAAGATCCATTCTTTTCGTTTGGCTTCGCTTCCGCATCGGAATGGTAGTTTTGTATACTTACCTGCATGATTTTCCAGGTAGCTGCAGGCTGCTCGGCCTTTTTTTCTGAAAAAAGCTGGATAAGGCCTTTGTCGACCAGAAGCAGATCGATTGTCAGCTGGTACGGGGCAGCTTTTCCTGTCGGCACAGCGGCAGAAGAGTCCTGCTCGTCTTTTGGGGTCGATAGGTCGATATTTTCGCCGATATTTTCCAGCAAGGATTTGCCAAAGGAATTGATGGTCGGCTCTCTGATGGCTACTTCACTGAGCTGCAGTTTTCTCGATAACGGTTGCAGGCTGCCTTCCACGCGAGCACTCGGCACCGAGATACTGATTGCTTCATCTGCTTTGCTGAGCTCGGCCCCGACAATCTGCAACTTAAAGCCGATGGATAGTTTATCGCTGGTTGTGTTATGTGGATCGAACAGGAGATCGATTTTACCGTTTGCTGTTCCTTTGCTGCACGTTATAGGGAGGTTGAATGGTAAATAGTCGACATAGGTGGGCAATTCGAGATCTTGAACGTCTACGGTAAGACTCGTCGCCTGTTCTTCTGCAGCTTGCCCGAGGTTGGTCTTGCCGGTAAGCTCGATGGGGCTGCCATTAACAATTGCCGAAAAATGAGGTCGAAGATAGTGTTCGGTTTGGAAAGAAGTGTTGGAAAATGCCGGCAGGTCGAGTTCGATCTCTTCCGCTGTATGAATTTTTCCGGTCGGCTTATCATTGAATATGATCTTGCTGTCGGCTATCGAAATATTATTAAGAGAAAAGAAAAACGGCAGCTCGGCTGACTTGATTATTTCCGATATTTTCCTGTTCTTTCCGGTTCCGAAAATTGGCTGGAAATTATAGGAACCGTCCACCTCTCTGACTATATTGAGATCTAGTCCTTTGATTGCGAGAGTTTTGCCGGCCATTGTTCTGTGAAAAACTGCCAGAGGCGCAATGTCGGTCTGCAGTGCATGCAGAGTGAGGATTGTCGCACCTGAGTCGGCAAGAATTCGCAGATCGCCAATTTTTAATTGAAAAGTAAACGGGTTAAAGGTAACCGTGGTCGGCTCAAGAACCATGGTAGTTTGTTCATGGAAATATTTTGGCAGGATTCTGGAAAAGTAATACGGTACTCCGAAAAATCCCATGGCATTGTAGCAGGCAAAAATGATTGCCAATGCAATAAGTAGAACCAATGTCTTGCTGAATGATGCCTGCTTAGGCGATTTCTTTTTGCCCTTGGGGCGAGGTGGTTTGGACGGTCTTGTGGGTAGTGGCGAGGTTTTTTTGCTGGGACTTGTGTCGAATGGCGAAGATTCCGGTGCTTGAATGGGAATATTGCCAAAACGATCAGACATAGCGGTGTAATTCGGTTTGAAGAGTTATGTATACATCGAACAGCAGATTGTCTGCCGCCTGAAGAAGAGCCGGAACGTATCCGTTCACCGGAAAATATAACAAAACCGTACAGGCTTTGCACTGTAGTAATCGTTCACCGGAACGCAGTAGGTGCGCGCATAACCCGAATCAGTAATCGTTCAACCAGGGCTCCATGTTCGTTCAAGCAGGCCTCCGAGCTATAGTTGGCTATGTGAGGGGGCCTGATCGGACGAAAATGGGGTGCTGGTGAGCGGTTACGCACTGTATGCGTTTACGTCGGAAACAATTGCGGTTATACATATCGCATTGAAACGCATATGTAAATTGAAGATGTCTCCGGTCGGCTAACTTTTTCTATGGTCGATGTGGGATTTCCTGACAATATGGCAGGTGTAAAAAACGTTTTTTAGACGGAAATAAAGAGAGTGCCGGAAAAATCTGTTACTAGTTCCAGCTCCTGTGCTCTAGTCTCGATACGGTGATTGAGCGAAGGTTGAGACGGTTCTGATTATCAACTTCCTGGGGATATGGGTCCGGAAAAACGAATAAAACTTGCGATCTGTCTTGTGCTCTTTTTTCTGGGAACAGGCACAGTTGGCTATACATTTATCGATGGGTATTCACCTCTTGATGCCTTCTATATGACGGTTATCACTATTACCACCGTGGGCTATGGTGAGATCCAGCAACTCTCTGCACCAGGCAGAATATTCACTATTTTTCTTATTCTTGGCGGGGTCGGCAGTATAGCTTTTGCTGCTGGAGCCTTTACGGAACTGATTATTGAGCGATCCGCCAATCCCATCAGATGGAAAAAAGCAATGGATAAAAAAATAGAGAAACTGAAAGGGCACACCATTATCTGTGGTCATGGCCGCGTTGGGGCGGCAGCGGCAGAATATTTCAAAAAAAATAATGCCAAATTTGTTGTCATAGAAAACTCGCCGGAAAGCGTGGAAGAACTCCAGGAACTCGGCTATCATTTTGTTCAAGGCGATGGAACCCGTGAAGAAATACTGCTTAAGGCCGGCATAAAAAAGGCTTCTTCTCTCATTGCGGTTTTAAATTCCGATCCGGACAACCTTTTTGCGGTACTTACCGCCCGAGACCTCAATCCTGTGCTGCATATAATTGCCAGAACCGAGCACTCCTCCTCGGAGTCAAGGATGTTGCGAGCCGGGGCGGACTCGATCATATCTCCCTTTGTCGCGGCAGGACAGAGAGTGGCTGAGAGCCTGTTATCAAAAGGCACGGGCTTGACCAAACATCTGGATGGCAGTGATAATAGCCGGTACAAACCTGAATGGCTGCAGGTCTTCGAGCAATCGGTTCTGGCCGGTAAAAACGTGGCGGATGCCTGTGAAATATTAAACGGCAGTATTATCGGGATTCGTCGGGAAACAGCAGATATCATCTGCCCTGAAAAGGATCTGCTTCTTGAACTTGGCGATAACCTGCTGATCATGCATGATCCAATTCGTGTTCACTCTGGAATTGTCACCGTTCAACCGAAAAAAATTGTCTTTATTGGTGATAATCCTGTAATATTGAGACTGTATACTCGGCTGTTTCAGAGAGCTGGTTTTAACATAATGTGTGCGGCGACAGGCCCGGAAGGGTATGATTTAGTCGTTAAAGAGATGCCTGATGGCGTGGTGGTCGATTTTCAGCTTCCGGAGACTGCCGGCCTGGCCATATGCGCAAAAATCAAGGCACTTTCAGGAACTGAACATATGAAGCTTTTTCTGTTCACCTCAAATGAACAGGAAGGCATCATAAAAATGGCCAAAGCAGCCGGAGTGGACAGGGTCGTCATGAAAAGCCCTGACGCTGGAGAAATTGTTGCTCTGGTCTCCGGTGATATTGCCTGATTTCTGAGTACAGGCAGAATAAATTCTTTAAATATCTCTGTTTTATCTGTACATATACGGTGTGGATTTAAAAGTACCAAGAGAACCGCGGGGCTTATACCCCGTGTTACAGCCAAAGGAACCTGAAACGTTGATGTCGAAGCGAATACCTTCATACCTTATCGAAAACTTAACAGTACAAAACAGTCATGCTTGACATCTTCAATTATTTTCGCTGGCAGGATTTTGCCGATATCCTGGTGGTGTCCTTCATTATCTACCAGCTCATAACCATTATTAAGGGCACGCGGTCTGTGCAGATGGTTGTTGGAATCGGCATTCTGACCATTGGCTATTTTCTCGCCAGCGTCTTTGATCTCGCTACCTTTAAGTGGATCATGCAGACTTTTTTAAGTTCGATCCTGCTGATCATTATTATCGTTTTTCAGCATGATATCAGGCGGACGTTGATAAGTGTCGGGAAATCGCCTTTCCTTAAGCAAACCGATGTCGCAGATAAGGAACTCGAAGAAATCACCCGCACCCTCTTTTATCTGGCGAAAAGACGTATCGGCGCCTTGATCGTTATTGAAAGAGAGACGAACCTCGGTGATTTTATCGAGTCCGGTTTTGAACTGGATGCCAAACTTACCAAGGAGCTGCTTATCTCAATCTTCATGCCTGTCTCACCGCTGCATGATGGTGCTGTGCTGATAAGTGTCGGCAGGGTGCAGCATGCAGGGTGTATCTTGCCGCTTACCCAGAATCCCTACATCAATAAGCGTTACGGCACCAGGCACCGGGCGGCAATCGGCCTGACTGAGGAAACCGATGCCGTGGTTCTGGTCGTCTCAGAGGAGACTCAGGAAATTTCCATCGTCCGGCATGGTGCGTTAACCAAGGTTGAAGATGAAATCAGCCTGACCAACAGTCTCAAGGCAATTTTTATCACCAAAAACAGTCACTCGTCTTCCTGGAAAAATTGGTTGAATAAAAAAATAAATCTCGTAAAAAACTTAAAATGAGAATGGCTCAATTAAAAGCTTCCACTGTAAGGCATGAGAATTTTATATTGAGCCATCAAAAATGAATAGAAAACTTCGTTTAATTATACTGAGACTCAGAAGAGTTAATCTGGCCAATCTGGTGTCAAAAGACTGGGTGCTGAAGTTCGTTTCCGTGCTTCTGGCCGTGGTTCTCTGGTATTTCGTCGGCGGGGAAGATCGGGTTGAAAAAAATGTGATGATTCCTATAGAGATTATCAACCTGCCGCGAGATCTGGTTATTTCTAATCAGTTTAAAAAGACAATAGAAGTTACCGTGAGTGGACCTCGGGCGATAATCCAGGAAATGAGCAGCCAGGCTGTAACCAGACAGGTCGATCTCTCGTCAGCCACTCCGGGCACCATGGTTATTGATAATGACAATGATCATATTCCGGTTCCAAGAGGGATTACTGTTCAGAGGGTACAGCCGTCATCCATCATCTTGTCGCTGGATAAGCTCATTCAGAGAAAACTCCCCATTTATGCCAGAACGGTAGGGAAAGTACCAGATGGTTACTTTGTCAAAACGCTCAAGATGAATCCGGATGTCATAACCATTACCGGCCCGCTCACCACACTCTCCCAGGTTGATGAGCTTAATACCAAACCGATCAATCTTACAGGGATGAAAAAGTCGATCCAGCTGCAGGTGCCGCTGGTGCTTGAGCCGGCGATTGTGGAACTTATCGGGCAAACCTCGGTAACTGCCGACCTGTCGATCGGAATAGTGACGGTCAAAAAAACTATGGACTACATGGAAGTACATGCGATCGTCGATGGTTTAAAACGAAATGTTAAACCCAAAACGGTACGGGTGATTGCCAATATACCTAAAAGATATCTCGATAAGAATATTGATCCAAAAGACCTTGTTACCGTGACGGCAGAGGAAGTGACGGGCGATGGTTTCCTGAAAGTCCAGGTGCTTCCACGCGCCGAGGTGGAATTGCCCATTGAAATTCTTTCCGTCGTCCCGGACAAGGTCCTGTTGACCGATGGTAAATTCCATCCGATTCAGAAGGCAGTGCCGACGCCAAAGCCCTCTGCAGAAAAAAAGGTCAACCAACCGCAGGAAGATACGATCCAGGATGAAGCAGTTCCACCAAGTGCTGTAGATATAGATGAGGGTGACGAGAATATGCCCCCCCCCCTCAAGGTACTTAAGAATCGAAAAAATAAAAAAAAATTGATTAAATAATGCGAAAATTATTTGGAACAGATGGAATACGCGGGGTGGCAAATATCTACCCCATGACCACAGAGATAGCCATGCAGGTAGGCCGGGCCATAGCCTTTATCGTCAAAAACAAGACGAAAAGACATCGGATAGTTATCGGTAAGGACACCAGGCAGTCCTGCTATATGCTGGAAAATGCGCTGGCGGCGGGAATCTGCTCAATGGGCGTCGATGTGCTGCTGGTAGGACCGTTGCCCACCCCCGGAATTGCCTTTATAACCACTTCGATGCGGGCCGATGCGGGAGTAGTGATTTCGGCCTCCCACAATCCTTTTCAGGATAACGGTATCAAGATCTTCTCCAGTGACGGCTTCAAACTGCCGGACGAGGTGGAGGTCGAAATTGAAGATCTGATCTTTTCCGAGAGGATGAACGCACTACGCCCGGTTGCCGATCAGGTAGGCAAGGCCACCAGGATCGAGGACGCCAAAGGGCGCTATATCGTTTTCTTGAAAAATACCTTTCCTAAAAATTATACCCTCGATGAATTTCATATAGTGCTCGATTGTGCCAACGGAGCCACCTACGGCGTTGCCCCGCATGTCTTCACAGAACTGGGCGCGAAGGTCACCACCTTGTCAGCCACTCCCGATGGTAAAAACATCAACCATGAGTGCGGTGCGCTGCATCCGGAGAAGATGGCTGCCAAGGTAAAAGAACTTGGTGCCGATATCGGCCTGGCTCTTGACGGCGACGGCGACCGGCTGATTGTTTGCGACGAAAATGGCGAGATTGTCGGTGGCGATCATGTTATGGCCATTTGTGCCGATGAGCTGTTAAAACAGCAAAAACTGAAGAAAAAGACCTTGGTTACAACCGTGATGTCCAATATGGGCCTGGAAATCGCCATGGAAAAGATGGGCGGTAAAATGGTCCGGACAGCGGTTGGCGATCGATACGTTGTCGAATGCATGCGCAAGAAAGGCTATTCCTTTGGTGGGGAACAGTCCGGCCATCTGGTTTTTCTTGACGAGATTACGACGGGCGACGGCATTCTTGCAGGCTTACAGTTGCTGGCAATCATGAAAAAGCGGGATAAACCGCTCTCGGAACTGGCAGGCGTCATGGAGAGTTTCCCTCAAGTCTTAAAGAATGTGCGAACTTCCAGTAAAATTGAGGTGGCAACTATTCAAAATTTTGCCGAAACGGTTGGCAAACTCGAACAAAAGCTCGGTCGAACCGGGCGCATTCTCGTCAGACCTTCCGGAACCGAACCGGTTATCCGGGTCATGGTTGAGGGGCAAGATGAAACGCTCATCAACGAAATGGCCGATGAGTTGTGCGACCTGGTCCAGGCTGCCGACCGGAATTGACAGGCGAAGGGGTCTGAAGCAGCACTGTTTCCCATGTGCCACATGGGAAACAACGGAACCTAGGGGTGCAACGGAGCAGATAAAGACTCTTATGCCTTGGCTAAGCGATATTTCAAGACCTTTAAGGTAAAGTGACGTACGTGGTTGAACCTGTCCCTCTGTATATACTCTTTGCTGTTGGATCACAATTGTGGGATACATATCATATTCCGGGTTGACGACGTTTTGAAGACTGCCTCCCGCCGTCGAAAATATGTTCAAGGTAAATCTGTCAAAATAATCCTAAGTTGTTCTTTGAGTGGAGGAAGATCGTTCTCGACGACATTCCATACGGATTCTAAGTCCACTCCCATGTAGTCGTGGATGAGCACATCTCTCAATCCTGCAATATTTCTCCATGGAATGTTGGGATATGAATCTTTGAGGGGATTGCTTAATCGTTTGGTGGCTTCACCAATTATTTCGAGATTTCTTATAATGGCATCTTGCCAATGGGAAAGAGACATAAACTCCTCTTTCCCGACTGTTGCATACAATTCAATTTTTGCGATGGAGTCCCTTCTATGGCAGAGGTATGCACGGTCGGTTTTCATAGTGGAACTGCTTCTTTCATTATTTGCTCAACCAGGTAAGGGGATATTCCCTTTGCACTGACTACATCAACCTTACGGCCAGTCAAGTCTTCAATCTCGTATTTCATCGAAATCATATCTAAAAGAGAACATTTCGGTTCGAGTTCGACTAGAAGGTCGATATCGCTGTAAACAGTTTCTTCTCCCCTGGCGAATGATCCGAAAACACGAATGGATCGGACACCATGCTTAAAAGCAATTTTGTTAATATGTTCTTTATAGGTAGTTAACAATTTGCTTTTCATAATTTTTCTCTTATCTCGATAAATCAATTGATTGCGAATGAAGATAGATGTCTTGTTTCTCTACGAAATACTTTTACCAACAGTGGTATGTTTGTCAACAAGAGGGTAGCTAATACAAGAAAAATTAGCCTGTATAGAAGATAATTCAATATCATACTATTTTCTGGCATGCAGATGGCTACTACCCGGCACAACAGCAGAGCATCGAAGCAGTTTACCTCTGGAAACAGCACTGATGCCAATATAGATAACTTGCCGCAATACCTCAACGACCTCTTGGGCCTGTACTGAGCCGGTTATCCGGGTCATGGTCGAGGACCTGGATGAAACAGTTATCAACGAGATGGCTGATGAACTCTGACACCTGGTCCAGAGTGCTGACCGGAATTGAAAAGGGAAAGGGGGCAAGCAGCACTGGTTCCCATGTGCTACATGGGAACCAGTGCTGCTAATATGCATTAAGGAAGGGAACACTGATCAAATATCCTAGCGGCTCTCCACCCAGTTTTCGAGGAGGAGGCCTTCAACTCTTTCGAATTCCTTGGTGTTATTCGTTACCAAAGTTATTTTTTGAGATCTGGCAAGACCGGCGATAAGCAGGTCATAAGGACCCATAGGAGTACCACTTTTTTCGAGGTTGGCCCGAATAATTGCGGCATCGGCAGCAGCGGAACGGTCGATATCAAGGATGGTCAACGGAAAAAAAAATCCGGCCAGAGCCTTTCGAGTACGTTTGACCTGTTGGCTTTTATGAGCCCCATACTCCAGTTCAAAAAGGGTGATTGTAGAGATGGCAACATTCTGCAGCGGATGTTGTCTGAATTGGTCCAACACTTCCGGTGGCCGTTTTTTTATCAGGTATATGCAAATATTGGTGTCAAGCAGATAGCGCATCAATTCCTTACTCCTGAATCCTTCCTAACGTCCCGGCTTATTTCCTGTCTACCGGGGTCAGAATGATTCCCTTTTCTGCATGGAGGGTTGCTCCCGTCCTTCTTGCATGAAGTCATCCGGAAAATCAAGAAGTGCTTCAAATAATGTATCCCACGTCATTTCTAATGGCTCGAGTATGATTTGGTTGCCTTTTTGGGATATTTTTACCTTATCACCAGGCATTCTGTATTCTTTGGGAAGTCGTACTGCTTGTGAATTGCCGTTCTTAAAAAGCTTCGCTGTTGTCATGATGTCTTGCCTCCATTATATATATTTATAATATATACTTTAGTAGGTTGGTTAGCAAGTAGTAACAGATAAAGAGCAGGCCAATCAAATAGAGATTTCCAGCTTGGTATGACTGAGAGCCCTCTGTAGGTAACAACTGAGCTGGTCGTTGGCTTTCCGGTATTGAATGGCCTATCTCCCACGCAACAGCAATCCTTCTATATTACAAAAATGTTTATCCAAGGTATAGAGCTGGAGTCCGTGCTGGAGAGCAGCGGCGGCTATCCAGATGTCATTTGTCGACCTGCCGCTCACGGTCTATCTTTCCTTGGATTTGTGAAAATTCTTCCTTCGACCATTTACCAAAAAGACAGTCCAGATCATGCCATTCTTGCGTAAATCGTTTTTCTTTTTTTAATCCCAGCTGTTTTTTTAATGTTGTCCAGGACAAACTGATTAACACTTTTGTTTTCTAACGAAGCCTCTTTTTTGAGCAAAGCTGCCAGATTTTCATCAACCCCACGTATTGATATTGATCCCATTGTGCTCCTCCTTGAATATAATTATTGCTTGCCTTGTGAAGGTCCAATATGCAATCATCTGGTCCTCTGTCAAGTTTATTAAGGATTTTCTCATCTTCCTCTTTCTTGTTTAAACGTTTGTCTAAACAAGAAGGAGGAAGAACATTTACAAAACATGGAGGAGTATCATGACCGACGTAGTGTTAGATATTAAAAAATGGGGGAATAACTTGGGCGTTCGCCTGCCGGGTGCGGTCTTGCGGGCAGCGAATTTACATGTTGATCAGCGTGTGCGTATCTCTGTGGAAAATGGAACGGTTGTCATTCGACCGATTGCTGACGCCGGCTTAACTCTCAAACAACGTCTGGCTCAATTTGACCCGGAGAGACATGCTGGGGAGGTCATGCAAGGACCGGCTGTTGGGGTTGAATAAGTTATGTGCTCTACCATCAGCCAAAGTCCTTTGACTGGGACGTGCGAAAGGCCCGTCCTCATGTACTCAAAAAATTACGAAAGGCGCTTTTTGCAGAAGCCTGTGAGTGTTTGAATCAAATTATTAATGTTGGATAAGGTTGCCCATGGATACTGTCGGTTTGGACCCCGCTAACCACCCCATTAGACCGTTGCTCCCAATGAGAGGAATGGGAGTTACAGGTGGGCATCAATTTTTTGATTAAATTAGTTCCAAGAGAGAATGTTTTCGTCTGCTGTCATCAGTTCTGCCCCATTTTCTACGGCTGTAACGACTATTATACGATCGGCGGGGCTACAGTGGAACATAGACAATTGGCCGGCTATAATAGCTGTTTTACCTCGTAAAAGGATTTCGACTAGCATAAAAAAAAACATGAGAATTTTCCTTCCCAGGAAATTCTTGAAGAAGTTCTTTATGCGCAGTTTCTTTGACGCGGCAAACTAAATGACATCCATCCTGCTGCCATTAATCAACAACTTGATGTGTTTGATATCCTCGGTCCAGCACACCTGTTTGGCCAGGTTCTATAATACTACTAACAAAGGGTCTTTCGGCTCAACTGCCCTCTGTCAGAAACAGTTTGCGCGGGATGGTTTTTGTTAAGTGTTAATGTGATTTGTTCGAGATGCTTTTGCAATTGATGAAGGTTTCGTAATCTTTGGGGTCCAGGAAAATATTTTCCCTGCTCCTGCCACGATTCATGACATGATACCAAGCGCCTGGGCTGGGTATTCTAGGCGTAACGGACTGGACATAATCGGAATTTTGACCCCTTTTTCATCCTTTCCTCCCCGCGTCGAGCGTGGGAATCATCCCGGAAATCAATGAAGCCCTTGGACAAGGAGAGGTTTAATGTTCAGTTCGTGTTTATGCTGCTCTACTTGCCAGAGATCGTAGGCAACCTGATGACCCATCCAACTTTCCGGGCTTCCACCAAAGGCAATTGACAGACGAAATGCCATCTCCGGTGAAATGCCGGACCTGCCGTTTACAATTTTCGACAGAGTCTTACGGCTGACACCGAGAGCAACCGCCGCTTTTGTAACAGATAGGCCCATGGGGTTAAGCCATAGCCCACTGAGGATTTCGCCGGGATGGGGAGGGTTGTGCATTCTCATAGTCTCACCTAATGATAATCTTCGTAATCAACAACTTTAGCATCTCCGTTTTCAAAACGGAAAGTAACACGCCAATTGGCCTGCACGGTTACAGCCCAGGTCTTTTTTCTTTCACCCTTCAATTTGTGGAGAGCAAGTGTCGGAATCTGCATGTCTTCAATGATCCTGGCCTGGTGAAGCTGAGCCAGGATAAGTCGCAACCGCTCGGTATGCTTTGCCTGGATTCCCGCCAAGCTTCCGGTAAGGAAGAATTTCTTTAATCCCTTATGAGCAAAACTCCTTATCATGTTTTTATTGTAACCTCTATGTTCTCATATTGCAACCTTGTTGGTTTCACTTATTCCTGCCTGTGCTGAGCGTAGACCTGCTGATAATACACAACCACCATGAAAAATTTTAATCGAAACTTATAACAAAGCAGCAACAAAAAGCCAAAAGCAGACTTCTTTTATAATCCATTTTATGTGGTTGCTGCTCTTGGATATTCTACGCGTAACAGTCTGGACATAGTCGGATCATGCAACATGTAAAGAGTATAAAGCCAAGAGTAGACTTGACAGCTTTTCTTACGCATGACCAGTTACTCAAAAAGTTCTTCGAGGGTGTACAAAAAGACGCTTTGCCTTTTCTAGGGCAAGCAGGCCATTTTTTTCCTTTCATTATCTCGGTATTGCCGAGACCACCACAAATCAAATGCATAGACGCCTGTGGGTAAAAGCTCAGTTATTTTCTTCAGCTATTAACAACAAGAAAGATCCTCATATTTCAGGAAGCCGTTTTGTCTGTTTATACGATGGGTAATGTGGTCATCTTTGCAAAAGTATTCGCTTAGATTCTTACAAAATACCCCTGTACCAGTTTTGCGCCTGTTCATCTCCTGCTAGTGACAATTATTGTCACTGTTTGCCCAAATATGTCCTTAACAGGTACTTTCATTGTCATACAAAATTTTAATGCGGCAATTGTACAGAAAGGTAAAGGACGTCAATATGCATGTGTTTTCATGTTGTTACTAATTAAATAATTAAATTTTGACAAATGGCATTCTTTGTGAAAGGATTGTAACTGAGATGCACAAAGGCTTACGGACAACAGAGTCCAAAAACAAACGCAGTACCTACCCCCAATCCTTAAAGGAGAGTAACATCATGATGAGAAAATTGGTAAAATTACAAAAAGACAATCAGGGCTTCACCCTGGTGGAATTGATGATCGTTGTTGCTATTATCGGTATTTTGGCGGCTATTGCTATTCCGCAGTTTGCTGCTTATAGGATTCGAGGATTTAACTCTTCGGCCCAGAGTGACGCAAAAAATTTGTCAACCTCTCAAGCAGCATTCTTTGTGGATTGGAATCTTTTTGGTAGAACTGGTGTCGCAGCCACTGCACTTAACACTCCTGTGGCTACAATATTGACTGGACCTCTTGATGCCGCAACAGCAATAATTGCCCAGTGGGCCCCTCTTGTTGGTGGCGCAAACAGGACCCTCACTATAGGAATCGGTAACGGTAACACCATCTATGGCGAATGCGATGCCGCTGCTGCTTCATTTTCAGGTGGAGCAAAACATCTACAAGGCAACACTATTTATGGTGTAGATAGTGACACTACCGCCATGTACCAAAACCCAACTTTAGTTGCAGCTGGTATACCTATAACTAGTGCAGCTATTCCTGCAGCTGTAAACAATGCAGACGGCTTCAATGGTACTGGTTTATGGATAGTTAAATAACCCAGCAACGTATGAATGTTACAAGAAAGGCGTTGTCTTCAAGGCAACGCCTTTCTTCTTGAGTTTATTGCAAAGTACTTATTCAGGTAAAAAGGGCTAGTTGATCTGGTGTGAATACAGCTAGTGTTCCAAAGGGGAAAAGACCAGTGGCGAGAGAGCGTATTGAGGTAGATATAATCTACTATGCCATAGGTTTTACTTTTTAGTAGAGCATTGGTTGTTTTCGATTCGTAGATTAACTTTTAAGTTCAAGTTGGAAGCATGGTGAATCAGTCTGTCTTGTAAGGCGTCAGACAATGTCGGATCTTTCAGGACCTCGCGTCATGCATTTGCCGATAATTGACTGGAGACAAAGAAAAAAGGGGACAGCCTTCTGCTTATTTAAGAGGATCTGCCAAGATCAAAGTGAAAATAACCTCTGCATTGAAGCCACCACAAAAACAACGTCCTGAAAAGCGAACGCAACACATTCTCATCCAGGATAGAACCCAATGCAACCTGGAGTAAACTTCATAGCAAAAACGTTCATTGACATAGTCTCCTTTTTCCATTGAGGCCTGCCTGAGATGATTGTTCTTCCATGACAATTTTAAAAGCGCAGCTTGACACCACTACCATGATAAATTTTCAAAATGTTTCCAAGATATACCCTAAGGAAATAGGTGCCACAGCGCACGCCGCTCTCACTGACCTCAGCTTTTCCCTCCAGCCGGGCGAGACCTTGGGGCTCATTGGCGCTAATGGCGCTGGCAAGTCCACCACCATCAAACTGCTGATGGACTTTATCCGGCCATACAAAGGGACAATACAGCTTTTCAACGCGGCTCCAGGTGCCCCCAGACTTCGTCGCCAGATCGGTTATCTGCCGGAGATTGCCAATTTTCCGGCCAATCTTACGGTGATTGACCTGCTGCAATTCACCGCTGAAACTTGTAACATAGGTAAAGAGCTGCTCTTCCAGCGATCCCAGGAGTTACTCACCATGCTAGATCTCTGGGAGGCTAGAAAGCGCCCTTTGCGATCCTACTCCAAAGGCATGCAACAAAGAGCTAATTTCGCCATCGCCCTCATCAATGACCCGGAACTGCTGATTCTTGACGAACCGATGAGCGGTCTCGATCCCATGGGACGAAAAAAAATCATCGACCTGATTGGCAGGTTGAAGTCGGAAGGCAAGACCATTCTTTTCTGTTCCCATATCCTGGAAGATGTGGACCGGCTGGTGGACAATATTCTGCTGCTGCACAAGGGGAAAAAGATTTTTTGGGGAAAACCGGTTGACCTGATGAATGAGGAACAAACTTCCACACTGGCCGAGGCTTTTGTCTGCCGAATCAAAAAGGAGGAAACTCATGCGTAAACGGATTTCTGCCCTGGCTCGGCTTGTTATTCTCGATGGCCTACGCCGGCATGCCCTGATCGGCCTCATCCTTTTTGCCTTGGCTGGAATAATAGGTGGCCTGTTCTTCTTTGATTTTATCCCTCGTGATATTGGTAGGGCATCTAACGATTTCCTCTTTTCCATCATCTGGCTGACCGGTTTCGTCTTCCTCCTCTTCCATGCTGTGCAAATCATGTCTTGGGACAATGAACGAGGGGTGCTGCACGCCTATCTGGCCCGCCCCATATCCAGAACCGAATACGGCTTGGGACTCTTTGCCGGTCTGGCACTTCTCCTGCTGACACTTAACTGCATTCTCGGATTCATGGGATGGCTGCTGCTGAATTATATCAAAGGGTCGGTTGACGCTGCCTATTTTCAGAATCTGTCACTAACTTTTTACTTGGTGGCTCTGTTTGGGCTGTATTGGATCGAGCTGACAATCCTTGCGGTGATCCTTTTTATTTCCAGCGTCATGCGCGGCAGCTTCCCTGTCCTGCTGTTGACGCTCTGTTATTATTTCATCTGCACCGGTCTGCCAGTGGTTCGACAATCATTCCAACAGAAAATCATCTATGGTGTCAACATCACCCTAGGTCCCCTGCTCAAGGGGTTGACCGCGCTGTTTCCCGATTTTTCCTGGCTCGATTTTAAAACCCTGGCCGCCTCTGGCGATGCGATTCCAGCATGGCCGCAACTTCTCCTGCCATTTGCGCTTATAACCCTGTACATGGCAATTGTTTTATGGATGGCCTGTATGATCTATGAACGGCGGGATCTGCAATGAAAAGTCTGCGTGTTGTCTTACTGGCAGGGCTGATCCTCCTGTATGGTATTTTTTTCCTCATCCAGGACAAAAAGGGCATGAAGCGCGAGGTAGTTCTGCAGCCATCCATGCCAGTCAGCTTTTACACCATTGCCACCGGGTATCTCAGACAACTGGCGGCGGAGATACTGTTCATCCGTGCCAGCGTCTTTGTGGGCGGCGTACCTCCGGGAACACCCGAAACCACTTTTGAACAGGCTCTGGGGAATAATCTTGATACCATGACCAGACTCTATCCCCGTTTTCTTGACCCCTATTATTTCTGTCAGGGTGTACTCCCGCATATCTCACCCGAGGCCGCTTTACAAACAAGCACTGTGCTCGAAACCGGAATCTCGGCCTACCCTGAAGATCAGTTTCTCCATTTTTTTTACGCCTCGAACTTTTTTTTGGCAATGAACGAACCACTCAAGGGAGCAGAGGCATTTGTTGAAGCTGCAAAACTCCCCGAGGCTCCGCCTATGTTCGGCCACCTTGCAGCACTGCTTTCCGCTCGGGGAGGAGATATTGCCGCCGGACTGATCTCCCTGCGGGCCATGTTGGCGGGAGAAAAAGATAAAGCAGTACGCAAACGCTACCAGGAGGAAATCCACCATCACCAACAGGTAAAAGCTGAATTAACCCAGCAGGAAAAAGCCACGGCACGCATAGTGGACAATTACCGGGAGGAATATTCTCTTTCCAAACGAAGTTTGCTGGACGTTCTCGACGCAGAGCGCGCGCGTTTCAATACTGGGTTTCAGCGCATCAGCGTGCGTGCGGCTTATCGGTTTGCGGAATACCGGATGCTGGCAGTTCAGAGCAAGCTCGTAGACTATTTTGGAGCAAAACCTGCGGTCTCCGTCACCAAGCCTAACTTTGAGCAGCGTGTCTCAGACCGTCCGCTGGAAGTGTTCAATGTCACGATTGATCCCTTGCAATAGCTAGCGACGAATGAACCTGTGTGACTAGAAGGGGTGGGCGTGAAAGAGGGAAATAGCAGCCAAAACGGCCTGTGGGATCTCTTGCAATGGCTCGCCACTCATTTCGGACGCACGTTTTCACAAGCTGCTGTTGCCCGTTCCCTACCGGATGGCATTGATGAAGACCGTGATGCCTTTCTTGCTCGCGCTCTTCCAGCCGTCGGGCTGCGGTGCGATTTTGTGCGCCGCAACTTGCGCGCCATCGACGGCGTGGTTTTGCCCTGCATCGTGCTGTCCCGCAAAA
>RCMY010000610.1_pt1 | contig 33781 bp, 33 predicted proteins | sample 2041341 | NCBI WGS metagenome assembly RCMY01 (sample SAMN09708234, study PRJNA481090) | Marine sediment metagenome, whole genome shotgun sequencing project. | reverse complement strand
TGGCCTCGCAATCGCCTGGTCCGAATTCTAGCTCGACGCACGCCTGCGGCACGTAGAGCGTGCCAAACATCCGTGGTTGCGATTGTGATTCTCAGGCGTCAGCAAATGGTGAATCTGGTGCTGCACGGGCGAGATCAGGATACGTTCGACCACACGCCCATAGCTTTGCCTGACATGGGTATGGCGCAGGTTCAACCCGGCCATGTTGAACACCAGATACCCTGCATTGATCCCCATCAGCATGATGAAGGACACATTCTCTAGCAAGAAACCCGCCAGCACGCCCTAATGATGCCCGTGATCGCGCCGCGCAGCGCGCTGGCCATCAGATCGGAGATGGGGTGCTTGCGATAGACAGTGACGGGCGTCGTGACCTCGACGGAGTGGTGAACAAAGTGGAAGGGCCAGAAGTCGCGGCTTTCGTGGTGAATGCGATGCACCCGGTAGGTGCTGGAATCCGCCCCCGCAGGCAGCAGCGTGACAAGGAAGGGATGTATTGACTCCAGCGCAAGCCCGTTACCGAAAAGGCCGGCTATGTTGTGCGCGATAAACGCGCCTGCGAATATCAATTGCATAAACCCAGAGCCGCCAGCGCGCGGACAGCAACAAATATCTTGAGAGCGATAATATGCGAGGCGTGCAGATAGATGGATTGCGGCATCAGCCAGCCAATGAGCTACCCCTTGATGCGCTGCAGGCGAAAGATCACTTAGCAAATGATTACCGTGACCAGGAGGTAGACGGACCACAGCCAAATGGCCGGCCCGCCACCGTCAGGACAATTTCGGAAATGACGGCACTTATCTAGTCCGATCCCATGGCGCTCCCTCGTTTTCTGATCCGCGCTTTTATTCGGATGCCGAAACAATCGGGCGAAACTATAGGCATCGTCGCCGGATCGCCGCCGTAAACGGCGATCCCTTTTTATGGGCGTGTCGTCCTTTGGGTAGGTCGACCTCTGGCAGGCAGATCAGGACTGGCTGATCCTAGGCGGCCTGACTACGGCCACCGCCGCCACTGCGCCGACGCCGCGGTGCATTCCCCGAAGGCGCGCTACCACCCGGTCCACCCGGCTTGCCACCGCCACCGCCGCCACGGCGGCGCCCACCGCCATTGCCGCCGCCGCGGGTCTGCTTCGCCTTGGGGTCGGGCAGCTCCTCCCACGCGCGGCCAGATGCGACGGGGATCGAGAGGCCCATCACCTTCTGGATATCTTTCAGCTCGCCCATCTCATCGGGCGCGCAAAATGCGATGGCCGCGCCATCCTTGCCGGCGCGGGCCGTGCGGCCAATACGGTGAATGTAGTTTTCCGGCACGTTCGGCAGGTCGAAGTTATAGACGTGTTTCACGTCCGGAATATCGAGACCGCGCGCGGCGACGTCTGTTGCCACCAGCACCTTGACCTGACCGTCGCGGAATGCCTTCAGCGCACGCTCGCGCTGGCCCTGACTCTTGTTGCCGTGGATCGCGGCAACCTGAAAGCCAGCACTTTCCAGTTTGCGCGCCAGCTTGTCCGAGCCGTGTTTCGTACGGCCAAAGACCAGCGCCAATTCGCCCTTATGCACGCCCAAAAGCTCGATCAGCAGGTTCGGCTTTTCCGCCTTGGCGATAAAATGCACGGCCTGTGTGACCTTGTCGGCGGCCTTGCCCGGCGCGCTGACCTGAACGCGCTTGGGGTGGGTCAGGTAGCTGGCTGCAATCTCTTCCATCTGCTTGGGCATGGTGGCCGAGAACAGCATCGTCTGACGCTCCTTGGCCAGAAGGGCCGCGATCTTGCGCAGATCATGGATGAAACCCATGTCCAGCATCTGATCCGCCTCGTCCAGCACCAGAAAGCGGGTCGCATCCAAGCGCAGCGCGCGCCGGTCGATCAGGTCCAGCAGGCGGCCCGGCGTCGCCACCAGAATATGCGTGCCCTTCTCAAGCCGCTTGATCTGCGGATTGATCGAGGAACCGCCGACAACGACGTTGATCTTCATCGGCGTGTCCATGACCAGCGGCAACAACGTCTCGCGGATCTGGTTGGCCAGCTCGCGCGTCGGCGCGAGGATCAGGCTGGTCGCAGTTTTCGGGCGTGGACGCTCGTCCGCCTCCATCATCTGCGCGATCAGCGGCAGGCCAAAGGCCGCCGTTTTGCCCGTGCCGGTCTGCGCGAGGCCCATGACGTCGTCGCCGTCCAGTGCATAAGGGATCGCGTGCGTCTGGATCGGGGTCGGCTCGGTGATGCCCATCTGGCCCAGCTTGCGCACCAATACGGGCGGTAGGCCCATTTCTTCAAACAAATTCAAAATCTCATCCTTCCGGACACAGGAGTATCCCATGCCGTTTGCGGGCGCGAATGGCCCGTGATCGGGGCGGCTGGATGCCGGCCCCTCCGTGGTTCCGCCAAAGACGCTGGCGCAAAGGCGGAATTGCCCATCGCGCCGATCCGGCGGCTGGCCCCACGCGTGATATTGGGATCAAGTTCGCGGCATTTCTGTAACTAGGGGCGGCCATGCAGGCGGCCCGGCTGCTCACGCGGCAGGAAATGTCGTTAGCGGCTAGATGGACACTTCTTGGTGCCAAGTCAAGCGCTGCGGCATAAATCACCCCAATGGCAGATCGCCCTTTGCATCCGTCGCGCGCACGATAGACTGGTCGCCGGGCCATGCGCGGCCCGGACCGGGAGGCACCATGACCAAATCCAATTTTCGCCGCACGCATCTGGGCAATCGTCGACTCGATCCATCGACGCAGATGACGGCCTATGGCTATGACCCAGCCCTGTCCGAAGGCGCGGTCAAGCCACCTGTATTCCTCACCTCGACCTTTGCGTTCCGCACAGCGCAGGAAGGCGCGGACTTCTTTGATGTGGTCGCGGGCCGCGCCCCGGCGCCCGAGGGGATGGGCGCGGGCGGGCTGGTCTACAGCCGATTCAACAACCCCAATGTCGAAATCGTCGAGGACCGCCTCGCCCTTTATGATGGGGCCGAGGCGGCGCTGCTGACGGCGTCGGGCATGGCGGCGATCAGCGCCGTCGCGCTGAGCTATCTGCGGCCCGGCGACTCCTACGTGCACTATACGCCGCTCTATGGCGGGACCGAAACGCTCTTTGCCAAGGTGCTGGCCGAATGGGATCTGCGCCCTGCCCCCTTTGCCGACGGGCTGGCACCCGAAAGTCTGTGCGCAGCGCTGGCAAACGCCGCAACGAAAGGCCCGGTCAAGATGGTCTATATCGAGACGCCCGCCAATCCGACAAATGCCATGATCGATCTGGCCATGGTGCGCCGGACGGTTGACGACTGGGCCAAAGGTGCAAGCGCCCCTGTCCCCCTGATCGTCTGCGACAACACGATGTTGGGGCCGGTTTTTCAAAGGCCGCTCGAGCATGGCATCGACATCTGCGTCTATTCGCTGACGAAATATGTCGGCGGTCATTCCGATCTGGTGGCGGGCGGCGTCACAGGCTCCAAGGCGGCGCTGAAGCCGGTGCGTGCGACCAGATCGGCCTTCGGGTTTCAGCTGGATCCGCATTCGGCATGGATGCTGTCGCGCTCGCTCGAAACGCTGGGGCTGCGGATGGAGCGCGCAGCGGGATCGGGCAGCCAAGTAGCAAATTGGCTGGCGGAAAACGACACCATCCCCTGCGACGTTCTGCATCCCGAACATGCCGAGGGCCGTGCGCGCGAACTCTATGATGCGCAATGCAGCGGGCCAGGATCGACGTTCAGCTTCGTCGTCGCGGACGACCGTGCGCTGGCATTCCGCATCCTCGACAACTTGTCGATCTTCAAGCTGGCCGTGTCGCTGGGCGGCACTGAATCGCTGGTCTGCCATCCCGCGTCGACCACTCATTCCGGCGTACCGGCGGAGGCGCGCGCACAGGCGGGCGTAACCGAGGGGTTGATCCGCATGTCCGTGGGGCTGGAGCATCCCGATGATCTGATCGCCGACCTCACCCGCGCCTTCGCAGCCGCGGCGCAGGGTTGAACGTGCCAGCAAGCGTATCAACAGCGGTGGAAATCCAGCGCGCACCGCGCTACTGAGGTGACGACAGCCACGACGGATAGTTCCATGCCCGACACCATCACCGACCGCTGCGAGGCGCGCGGCCTGCGCATGACCGGCCAGAGGCGTATCATCGCCGCCGTCCTCGAAGAGGCGGACGATCACCCCGATGTCGACGAGCTTTATGCCCGCGCGTCGGCGCGCGACCCCAAGATTTCCATCGCGACGGTCTATCGCACCGTCAAGCTGTTCGAGGAAACCGGTATCCTCGACAAGCTGGAATTCGGCGACGGGCGCGCGCGCTATGAGGATGCCGAGCGGGGGCATCACGACCATTTGATCGACCTCGACACCGGGGCCGTGATCGAATTCTTCGATCCCGAGATCGAACGCCTGCAAGAAAAAATCGCGGCGCGGCTGGGCTACAAGCTGAAAGGTCACAAGATGGAGCTTTACGGCAAGCCCCTTAAGAAAACGTGACTTCTTGATAGGCAACCCGCATTAGAGTGTGGCGCCATCCGTCACGTCATGGCCATAGATCCAGTCGAACTGGTGCATCATCCGGCCCGGCGCGACGGCTCCTGAGAGGCGCAGCGCAGCATGAGCAGCGATGCGCAAAGGTTTGGAACTAAGATGATATTTCCAGGCATTGCCATTCGCGGCCTCGACCACACGGCGTGCGCGATCCTGCCGCGTCGCCTGATAGCTGGCCAACGCCCCCGCGAGATCAGGCGCGCGCGCCAGCGTATCCGCCAGCACCCAAGCATCTTCCAGCGCCAATGACGCGCCCTGCGCCATGAAGGGCAGCGTCGGATGCGCCGCATCGCCGAGCAGCACAAGGCGCCCTGCCCCCCAGACCGGCGCGACTGGATGGCGGAAAAGGCCCCATTTACCGACGCGCTCGACCCTTTCCAGCATCGCCTGCGCAGCGTCACCGAAGTCGGCGAAGCGGGCGCGCAGATCGCCGGGATCGCCCTCGGCGCTCCAGCTTTCCTCGGACCAGTCGGCGCGTTCCTCAACGGCGACGAGGTTCAGATGCGTGCCGCCCCGCAAAGGGTAGCTGACCAGATGCCGGTGCGGGGCCATGTGCACACGCGCCTCGCCCAAACGGGAGCCGTCATGCGGAACGACCGCGCGCCACGCCACCTGCCGGGTGAAAAAGGGCGCGAGCGTGCCGTTCAGAGCCTTGCGCACCCCTGAGTGCAGCCCGTCGGCGCCAATAACCAGATCCGCCTCCAGCGCGGTTGGATCGTCGATGCGCTGACCCAATCGGATATCCACCCCGGCATCTACCGCGCCGCGATGCAACACGTCGATCAGATCCGCGCGATGCAGGAACCAATAATCGCGCGCATCAAGGCGCGTCAGATCCAGCCGGACCACCGGGCCGCGCCGGTAATCATGCAGCGCCACCGCACGCGCCTGAATGCCCGCCGTCCGCACCGGATCGCCCAGGCCAAGACCACGCAGCACGGCAAACCCATTGGGCGAAATTTGTAGCCCCGCACCGACCTCGGTGATCTCTGACGTCTGTTCGTGCACCGAAACGCGCGCACCGCGCAGCGCACAGGCCCGCGCGACGGCCAGTCCGCCAATACCCGCGCCGATGACGGCGATGTCGAGGTCCTGCATATCCATGCGTCCTAGATCATACGAAAAACGCCGGAGCGAAAGCCCCGGCGTTTCAATTTTCAGCGAATTTCAGCGCGATCAATCGTCGCGATGCACCTTTTCGCGGCGCTCATGACGCTCTTGAGCCTCCAGCGTCATGGTGGCGATGGGACGCGCGTCCAGCCGTTTCAGGCTGATCGGATCGCCGGTCATCTGGCAGTAGCCAAACTCGCCCTCGTTGAGGCGGCGTAGCGCCTGATCAATCTTGGCGACCAGCTTGCGCTGACGGTCGCGAGTGCGCAGTTCCAGCGAGCGATCGGTTTCCTCACTGGCGCGATCCGCCACGTCGGGAATGGCGCGGGTGCCGTCCTGCAGCGCCTCTATCGTGTCACGGCTGCCGGCCAAAAGATCTTCGCGCCACCCCATCAGCTTGCGACGAAAATACTCTTTCTGGCGCTCGTTCATGAAGGGTTCATCGTCGACGGGCTGGTAATCGTCGGGTAGGAAAACTTCGGATTTCAAGCGATGATCCTCTTTCTCTTCAAGGTCCAAGGCGTCAGGATGCTGTGTCATCTGGCTCCCCCTTTGGGGCAGCATTTACTGCAAGCGTTGGGTATTGTCACTACACAAATGCGGCGCATTGATGTGTTTCGCCGCCGACACTAACATGGGTCAATAGTTGACTGAACTTTGGCGTAAAAAGGATTGAAACCACTATGAAATTCGAAGGCACCGACAGCTACGTCGCGACCGACGACCTGACCGTCGCGGTCAATGCGGCCGTCACTTTACAGCGTCCGCTGTTGGTCAAGGGCGAACCGGGTACAGGCAAGACCGAATTGGCCCGTCAAATCGCCGCCGCGCTCGATCTACCTATGATTGAGTGGAATGTGAAATCGACGACGCGCGCGCAGCAGGGCCTCTATGAATACGACGCCGTGTCGCGCCTGCGTGACAGCCAGCTGGGCGATGCGCGCGTGCACGACATTGCCAACTACATCCGCCCGGGTAAGTTGTGGCAGGCCTTTGATGCGCCGGCCCGCGTGGTCCTACTGATCGACGAAATAGACAAGGCCGATATCGAGTTCCCAAACGATCTGCTGCAGGAACTAGACCGGATGGAATTCTATGTCTACGAGACCGGCGAGACTATTCGCGCCGTGCATCGCCCGATCGTCATCATCACCTCTAACAACGAAAAAGAACTGCCTGACGCCTTTCTGCGGCGCTGCTTTTTCCACTACATCCGTTTTCCCGACATGGACACGATGCGCCGCATCGTCGAGGTACATCATCCTGGCATCAAGGATGCGCTGCTGACCACTGCGCTGACGCAATTCTACGAGATCCGCGGCCAGCAGGGGTTAAAGAAAAAGCCGTCGACCTCCGAAGTGCTGGATTGGCTCAAGCTGCTGCTGGCCGAGGATCTGAGCGCAGATGACCTCAAGCGCGGCGCCGCCGATGCCCTGCCCCGCCTGCACGGCGCATTGCTGAAGAACGAGCAGGACGTGCATCTGTTCGAGCGTCTGGCCTTCATGGCGCGACGGGATCAGTAAGCGCGGGGCCAACAACCCTGGCAAGCCCTACCTGCCAAGGCCTTGATTGCGCGCGACCTTTTGCGCCCCCGGCAACGTCATGCAGGCGATCCGGGCAATCTGTCGAAAGATTGTCTCAAATGCTCCTTACAGATGGCGTCATGAGGCAAGAGCCTGATCCCGGACCCGTTGACGACGGCAGGCCGCGCCCCCAGCGCCATGCGGATGCCGGTACGTTTTTCTGTTCGGTGCGCCTGTAGGGGGGCTGCCATGCGACAAATGATCCTGCCTATCTGCCCGATGCTGGGCGCCTTCGTGCCCGGCACGCCCGGCGCGGCAATATCAGGATCGAGGCCGTCAGCCGCGCCAACATCCGCCGTGCGCTACCGCAAGCCGCCTGTTTCAGGATGCCCAAAACCTTGCGCTTCAGCGAATATCGCGCCGCCAAGCGCAGCAGCATGTCCGCCTAGAGCGCACTTGATACAAGGCGCAAGGCCACCATGTTCGCGCCCAACGATTCCAGCCTGAAGAGGCGCGCGATTGCCTGCAAGAAGATCTGACGCAGGCGCTGGGGCCGCTCAAAGATCTCCACCGGCTGCCCGATTCCGTCTTTGACGACGATAACGTGTGCACTGTCCTCACCGGCTTTGACATGCTAATTCTGCGCGCCCATTACGCGCCAGAGTTGCAATCAGGCATGGCGCGCCATCGGGTTGCGGCCCGCCTTCCCGTCCCCCTCACCCGACTGAACCCCGGCGGTGAGCACATGACCTCGCGCCGGCTCAGCTCAACGCCGAGGGGTTGGGCACACGCGATACAGACCGCCCACGGCCCCGGCGCAGGCACCGACCAACGCCGCGTCGCCGCCGAAAAGCGTGCATCGCGCAGCCGATCGGGTGGACAGATCATCGCCGCGCCCTCAGCCACTATGCCATCGGTCGCATCGTCCAAGGCGACAATCCCGCCTATGCGCAAAATCAGTTCGCCACTGCCGACGCATATTAGCGCGGCAACCCCGCCACCACCCTGCGCCGCGCCCATGCCATCACCCGGGGGGGGCGCCGGTAGGGCATTGTCCATTCCTGCCCCCAAATAACCGTTGCCGAGCGGCACGAGAACGCAGCGCTCCTTGCCCACCTGCTGATGATGCGCGCCGAGGCATGGAAGGCATGGCCGGTGCGTATGGACAGCCTTGGCTGGGCACGATACGGATATGGCGCGGATTGGGCCGTGCGCGCGAAACTGCGCGAGATTTCGGCGCTGAACCCGCTCAAGGGTAGAAACGGGTAGCATATGATCGTCATCATCGCGGCTGTCGTCGGCGCAATTCTAGGTGCGGTATTCGCACGCCGCCGCAAGGGACGCTTGGCCGACATCCTGCAATACGCCTTTGTTTATGCGCTGATCTTTGCGCTGGCCGGGCTCTTGGCGACGATTCTGATCCACCGCGCGGCCATCTGAGCCGGCGATGTTCCTGCCCTTCTTTCAAGCCCTGCGCGGCGCCGGCATCCCCGTCAGCCTGCGCGAATACCTGACATTTCTAGAAGGCATGTCTGCCGGCCTCGTCACTTACGACGTCGAGGGGTTCTACTATCTCGCCCGCGCCTCGATGGTTAAGGACGAGCGCATGATAGACCGCTTTGATCGTGCATTCGCCACCGCTTTTGAGGGGCTGGACGCGATCACGCCCGACGATGTACTGAACGCCGTCGATCTACCCGATGACTGGCTGCGCAAAATGGCGGAAAAGCACCTCACCCCCGAAGAGCAGGCCGAAATCGACGCACTGGGCGGCTTTGAGGCGCTGATGGAGACCCTCAAACAGCGCCTCCAAGAGCAGAAAGGCCGCCACCAGGGCGGCAACAAATGGATCGGCACGGCAGGCACCTCGCCCTTCGGCGCGCACGGCTATAACCCCGAAGGGATCCGCATCGGTCAGGACAAATCGCGTCATCAGCGCGCGGTCAAGGTCTGGGACCGGCGCGACTTTGCCAATCTGGACGGCGACGTGCAACTGGGCACGCGCAATATCAAGATGGCGCTGCGCCGCCTGCGCCAGTGGGCGCGCGACGGCGCTCATGACGAGTTGGACCTCGGCGGTACCATCCGCGCTACGGCGCAAAAGGGCTATCTGGACGTCCAGACCCGGCCCGAGCGGCGCAACGCAGTCAAAGTGCTCCTCTTTCTCGATGTCGGCGGCTCCATGGATCCGCATATCAAACTGGTCGAGGATCTCTTTTCAGCAGCGCGCGCGGAATTCCGGCAGCTCGAATATTTCTACTTTCACAACTGTCTCTACGAAGGCGTCTGGCGCGATAACCGCCGCCGCTGGAGCGAAAAAATTCCGACGTGGGATATCCTCAATACTTATGGTTCCGACTACCGCTGCATCTTCGTCGGTGACGCCGCGATGTCTCCCTACGAGATCGCGTATCCCGGTGGCGCAAACGAGCATTGGAACGAGGAGGCCGGCCAGACCTGGCTCGCCCGCGCCCGCGCACAATGGCCCGCAAACCTCTGGATAAACCCGGTCCCCGAGGCCCAATGGTCCTACAGCCAATCGACCCAGATGACCGCCCAGATCTTCGATGGCCAGATGGTTCCCATGACGCTCGAAGGCCTCGACCGCGGCATGCGCGCCCTCACCCGCTAGACGCCCCACGCAGCATCTTCAGGCTGGAAATATCCGCGCCGGAGGGGCAACTGAAGGACGATTATCGCGTTGAAGTCACGGGCTTTTAGCTGCGATTTCATTTGCGGTGATACACATGTGCGCGACAGCCGCGGCACAAGATCAAGCCGGATTCTATGTAAGTTGGAATAGTGGATGAGAAAACGGACGCGAAACCGCTGCGGAAGTGTGATGGATCCAAAACGCGACCCTCACTTTAATAGCGGCCTCGACTCCTCACCCATCCGGGGCACAGTTGTCGATGCTATTTTAACGGGCTGCGCTGCAAGATAAACTTCCGGAAACCGACATGACTTCCGGGCTGCAATTCGACACAGGTTAGTGCAACAGACCTGTGTCAAATCGTGCGGCTACTTTGACGGCCAAAGAGCTTTCCCTTGTTCAGGGCCGGTTCGCGCACGGGGCCGTTGTCGGCGAGCAGGGACTCTTCGCCAACCTCCGACAACGCAAACGCCTTGCGCTCGTGGTCCTCGATGTCGATCATGAAATCCAAGAGGCGGTCACAGGAGTTCTTTATCTGGACAATCATCGTAGTGAATTTCACTTCATCCGCCCGTGCAGATTGAAGAATCCGAACCTGGCGCATCATTTTGAAAAGCATCGGCTTTATTTCGTCGGCACATTCTTTGGCAAAACAATCCAGGACGATCTCGACCTTGCCGCGCATCATCTCCTCGGTTTCAAGATCGCGGTTAAGGCCTGCTTTCTGAAGGGCGTTTATTACGGCACGTCTGACGGATTCATTCGACAGATCTTCCTTCATCAGGAAGTCACTGCACCCGTTTTTCATCGCGTTGATGGCGATTTCGGACTGGCCATCCCCAGTCACCATGATGGTGGCGGCGTTGCGGTTGCGCGGGTCGAACTGGACGGCATGGAGCGCCTGAAGCCCGTCACCTCCCGGCAAATGGTAGTCTACAAAAATCAAATCATAGGTTTCTAGCTGAAGCGCAGTCCCCATAGATTCAAGCGTATCCACCTCAGAAATATTGACCTCGAACTCAAGCTGTTCGCACATGCGCCGTAGGCGCGCCCTATCAAACCTCTGGTCGTCGACGATCAGGATACTCGCGAATTTCGGTGTCTGGATCGCGGATTTCTGTGCTCTCAGCTGAATGTTTTGCATATTGTTCAAGGACCAGCTCCACTAATTATCTAATCGGAATTAGACCGCATATTCGTGAAGCAAATCTCAAGAAATGCGCTGTTCTGTAAAATTGACGCTGTTTTCGAAACACATGCCTTGAACACAGTAGGAACAGACGCTCCTTACCGCGGCAGCTCAACGACCTTGGTGTAGGCATCAATCATATCGAGCGCTTTTACGAAGCTATCACCCAGATTGTCCTTCACGATATATCCAGCAATATTATTGTCATACGCGGCCGCAACATCCCTAGGGGCGTCGGAGGTGGACAGCACAAAGATCACCGCGCGCTCAAGCTCGATATCTTTGCGGATTTCCTCAAGAAACTCAAACCCGTCCATGCGCGGCATGTTGAGATCGAGCGTCACCAGATAGGGTGGCATGAGCCGATCTTTTCCACATTCACCGCGCAGGATGTCGAGCGCCTCCTGACCATCCTTGGCGACGAATGTCGGATTAATGATATTGAGCTTCTTCAATGCACGTTTGATGGCCATCACGCTGACCTCATCATCATCGACAATCAGGAATTTGATCGGATCGTTCTGCTGGTCGCAGATTAGTTCATGTCGAGATGTATTCATTTTTTCCATATTTCTCCCGTTTAGGCTATGCGGCCTGATCCAATGGTTGTGTTGCTACGAGTTTGGCGGGCATTTCGAACACGAAACAGGTGCCGCGATGAGCGTCGGGATCGGATTGAACGCGGATCGTGCCGTCATGATATTCAAGCAACTTTCGAATGATCGCGAGGCCCAGACCACTTCCTTCAACCTCATCGCGGGGCCGCAGTGTTTGGAACAGCCCAAAAATCTTGTCGTGATATTTCGGGGAAATCCCCGGCCCGTCATCGTGCACAGAACATGAAAAACAATCGGCCATGAATTCTGCTTTGACAGTGATCCCGCCGGTCTTTCGGTCGTGATGTTTGATGGCGTTGTTGATCAGATTGAGAAGTATCTGACGAAGGGGCGTCGCGTAGGTCACGACGCAATCGCATGGGCCCAAAAAGCTGATCTGAAAAGCGCCGTTCGGATCCAAAAACTCCGCTGTTTGTTCAACGACGGAGCTGATTGAAACCTCAACCAAGTGATCGGCATCCTTGCCGACACGGGCGTATTCCAGCAGATCCTGCAACAACTGATTAAGTCGATCGATGCGCTGTTTCACGAGCGACATATTTTCGCGCCCTTCCTCGCAAAAGACGTTGTCGGGGTCCTCTAGGGTCCATTCTGTCAGGTCTTGGATGGCCCGCAACGGCGCGCGCAGATCATGCGCCGCGACATACGCAAATTTTTCCAGCTCTGCGTTAGAGCGGTGCAACTCGTGTGCGTTCAGCTTGAACACGTCAAGCGCGCTTGCCATCTTACCCAGTTCATCGGGGCCGGAGACATCGACACGGTAAGACGTCTGGCCGGCCGCAATCGCAACGACGGCGTTCGTCAGACGCGCCATTCTTTTGTTGATCTGCCGTTCCACCACAAAGATCATTGCCCAGTAGATGACCACCAGCGAAAAGAACATCGACAGCGCCAGAATGATCGACATTTGCCGCGTGGCCGTTGTCAGGCCCTGTTTGCCACTCTCTATCTGCGCGCGGGCGGCGTCCGTGAGCTGATTGGACAGGTTGGAGATGGCCTCCACCGGTGTAAGCTGGGCGAGCTTGTCGGCGTCAAGGTTTGCGCGACGTACCTGAAGGTCCCGAACCGCGTTCCGGATCCCCAAGTCGTCAAAGATAAGATCGCGTATTTGCAAGATCTTGCTCGCCATGTCCGTCCGCGCGGTGCCTGGTTCCAATTGCGCGATAAGGCCGACAACGCCACGCAGCTTGAACTGTAGCGTGTTCGCGGCCCTCTCAAGCTCATTTTCCCCAGATATGTTGCGCAAGGAAACAGCCGTGTCGATAATCGCTTCGACTGCCAGCGCAATTTCGGTAAAGGCATGGGCAATTACCAGATCGTGATGGTATTGCTGCTCGACTTCATCGGACTCGATCATAACACGAGCCGAATCCGTCTGAAGGTTGAGATTTGCAGAAGTTGCCGCCTCAAATGAGACGTCTTCGAGCAATACACGCAAGGACACCCCAATATCCCGCAGGTTTTGTGTCTTTTGCGCAAGGGCGTTGTCTTGGAGCAATACAGCCCGTGTCTCAGCTAGAATTTTCGTAGTGCCCTGATCGATCTTGTCCAGCGCCTGCGTCATATTGGCCAGGATGTTCGGCGAGTGTTCGGTGTCGAAAAATTCGCGAATGTTCGTTCGAAGTATCGAAAGCCTTCCGGCCAATTGTGCGGACAAGGGGCCAAGATCCTCAAGCTGGTTGACTCCGTCCACCCGTTGCAAGAGCAGCAGCAAGGTCTTCAGATTTCGCTCGGTATCTGCGGCGCTTACGAAAACCGGAACGGACGAAAGCGCCAATTGATCCACCGATCGGCTGAGCGTGCGAAATTGAACTGCGCCGACGGCCAATGCCCCGAGCAGAACAAGCGAAATCCCCAAAAACACCAGGCGAAGTCGGGAGACGATGCCCCGCACCTGCCAGAAATGGGTTCGGTCTGACATGCTGTCCCTCGAATTATTCTGCCCAGATAATTTTTCCAACCTAACGCTCAGAAATTAATGGCGACTTAAGTTTCTTCCGCAATGATCGTGATTGGACGGCGATTTTTGGGAAAGTATTCAGCATGATAAACAGCCATCCTCCTCGGGATGCGTGGACGCGCCGCGACGCCTTGTTGGGCATGGCGGCGTCGGGCCTGTGTGGCCTATCTGCGGCGCCGGCGACCGCCGCGCCGGGTGGCGCGTTGCATGAGGTTGTGGCGCAGCGCGTGCGACAGTTGGCGGGCGGGCGGAAACTGACGCTGCGGCTTCTGCTCCCCAATGGCTCGGGCGGCAACGTCAATCCGGTGATTACCTTTTTCACGCAGATGACCGGTGTCGAAGTGCAGTCCTTCGAGACGAATGTAGACGCGATCAACACCGAACTTTTGCTCGATACCTTAAGCGCGTCGCGCAAATACGATGTCGCACTCCCCGCGACATTCGGCCTGCCAGACCTCGTAGCAGCCGACGCGATCTTGCCGATCACAGACTTTGCAAATCAGTATGAGCCGCCCGGCTTTCGCGACAAAATCCTGTTTGGGGTTGGCGACAGCTTCGACGACAAGCTGTACGGATTCCAGACGGATGGCGACGCCTACATGATGTTCTACCACAAAGGGATGCTGGAAAACCCCGACGAGCAGATGCGCTTTGAAGATGCGTTCGGACAGCGCCTGTCCATACCCGAGACGTGGCAAGACCTTGATCGGCAAATGGCTTTTTTCAACCGACCCGACGAGGGTCAATGGGGTGGTTTTCTTTTCAGAACGCCTGGATATGTCGCGTCGGAATGGTGGGTCAGGTTTCACGCCAAAGGGATCTGGCCGTTCTCGTCTGAAATGGAGCCGCAAATCGCCTCTCCGGCCGGTGTCGAAGCCCTGGAGGAGATGATCCGTGCGTCCGAGCACCTTTGTCCTGAAACATCCAATATCGGCCTGTTCGAAAACTGGGAGCGGTTTGGACGCGGAGATATCTATTGCAATATCGGTTGGGGTGGAACGCAGAAATACCTCAATGGCCCCAACTCCGCGATGCGCGACAATATGCTGTATGGCCCCACGCCGGGCGGGATCGTCGATGGAAAGCTTCTGGTTACGCCCTATTTCAATTGGGGCTGGAATTATGTTGTGACCAGCAACAGCGAGCTGCCCGAAATTGCTTACCTGTTCGCCCTCTTTGCCTCGACACCCCAGATGTCGACGCTAGCCGTTCGGCAGAAGGATGGCTTTTTTGACCCTTTCCGCCCCGAACATTATGAAGACGAGGGGATCAAGACCGCCTACACGCCGGAGTTTTTATCTGTCCACCGCGCAAGTCTGGAGGCCGCCATCCCGGACCTATACCTGCAAAATCAGGGTGAATATGTTCGGGTCCTCACCAAATGGCTCAGCCGCGCGCTGTCGGGCGAGACGTCGCCGCAAAAAGCGCTGGACCGCGTGGCGCAAAGGTGGCGGCTGATCACGAACGCATCTGGGCCGTCCGTTCAGCAAGAGCGATGGATGCGCTTGCGCAACAAGTACCCACCGCAAATCCGTGACGCGCTCGGGGATATCGTCTGAGCTTACGCAGCCGACTTTGCAGACTTCACAACCATCCATATGCGACTTCAAGATTTATAGGTAGACAATGAGTATCGATGCCAAACGCCAATCCCCCGACACAGAATTGCAGGAGCTGGACGCGAATTCCGGCTCCAAGGATTTTGAAGAATTCGTCTACCTGCTGAGCCACGACATTCGCAACTCCGTGCGCGCCTTGTTAGAATTGCCGCAGTGGATCAGAGAAGACTTGGCCGCCGCAGGGCACTGCATCGACGGATCACTGGCCGAAAGCTTCGATCTCATGGATACCCATACGCGCCGGTTGGATCGCATGTTGGTGGACTTGCTGGCCTATTCCCGCATCGGGCGCAAGCAAGCCGTGCAATCAATGAATTTGGCGGAGACGATCCGCGACGTCATCGATGAATTGCGTCCGCCCAAAAGTTTCCAAATCACGTGCGATCTGGATTGCAAAATCGTTCAGATCGGCGAGCAGGACATTTTTACATTGCTGACGGCGCTGATCTCCAATGCGATCAAGCATCATCACAAAGAAAATGGGATCATTCATATAGAGTCCTGGAGCGACGGAAAGGATTGCGTCATCCGCATACAAGACGATGGCCCCGGCATTCCTGAGCGGCAGCGCGAGCGGGTCTTCGCCGCCATGACGACCCTCAAGCCACGCGATGAAGTCGAAGGTAGTGGAATGGGATTACCCATCGTTCGCAAGATCGTCGCCTTCTACGGCGGGCGGGTGAGCTATGGCAGCATCAATGACGGCTCAGGCACAGCTTTGGAAATACGCCTCGACGCTGGTCTGTCGCTTGTCTAGCCCTTCTGGGGTCTGGCAATATTGAGGAGACGCGATTTCAGCGCCTGCTCCGCAATTATTCTTTCAGGCTCTGCGCTTCAAAGCGCTGCGCTGAACCTGTCACGGTTTTGTGGCGCTCCTTTGATAGCATATTCTGAAACAAGGGATATGAACTATGGGACAGACACGGACGGACGAATTCCGCAAGGATGGGGTGCGTATCGCCCTCACCAGCGGGCTGACACGCAAACAGGTGGCGAACGATCGTGGTGTCGGCATGTCGACGCTGAACAAGTGGATCACCCGGGCCCGAGACACCGACGTTGTGTCGAAAGAAGATCTGAGTCTCGGACCCGAATACCTGCGGTCTGGTCGCTTTCACGAACACCTGCTTATCTTGACACGTGAGTCGGCGCGGATCGTCAGGGACTGGGTCACGTCGATCGGTTTGGAGACGACGGCCTATGGCACTCATTTGATGCGGCTGACCAAGATTACCTAGATTTATAAGAAGATTAGCAACTTGCGGCTGTTCAAATCCTTTGGAGCATACCGTGATGGACAGCACAGCCCGATACCTCGGTGTTGAATCAGAAGATGCCTTTGAGATTGCAAAAGCCATTGAACTATAATCATTTTGTCCGCTCGACAGGAGCGGCCCACACCTGTCGCCTAGCCTGTGTCGCCCGTCGCAGTGCAGAACCGCCGAAGCTACCGTTCCAAGGCTGCCGCATCACTAATATTATGTCAGAGGTCGGCGGTCAGACTTTCTTTCCTTTAGTCAGTCATCGGAACTGATCATGTCACATATCATTGCGAGCTTTTCGATGTGATTCAGCTCATGTAATTTGAGCTAACCTTCCGCAGCTTTCCACAGAAGGTCTCGGCTTCGACTCAGCGGCGGTAGAGCGGCTGATAGCCTATCCATTCCCGATCTGGTTTGCGGTGCTCAGCCATACCTATCGAAGCGGGGGAGCTGGCGACAACTTGGTTAAGGAGTCCCTGAATGACTGACGTTATGAACCTCGCAGGGCGAATTCTGATTGCGTTTCTCTTCTTCGCAGGCGCAATTCAGAAAGTTGTGGACCCGGCACCAGCGCAAGCGATGATCGCCTTGATCGGCCTGCCCGCTTCGCTTATCTGGCCCATTGCGCTTTTCGATCTGGTCGCCGCGATCTGTCTGGTGATCGGTCCGGGGATCGGCCGCTGGGCGCTGATCATGGCAGCCTATTGCATCTTCACCAGTTGGTTTCACTGGCAGCTCCGCGCCGATCCGTGGCAGGTAACGATCATGGTAAAGAACTGGTCGATTGCCGGGGGTTTGCTGATCCTCGCCGCGCAGGGACCGGGCCGTTTCTCGATATTTCGCTGATCCAGCCCGCTTGACCGAGCAGCTCCCTTCGCTAACCAAGGCAGGGCTCACTGCGACAGCGCATAGCGCTGCGGGCCGTTTCTATCTTTCAACTTACCGGCAAGACTGACCTTATGCGGACCTTGATCAAATGGCTCACTGCTGCGGCGCAGCTTCTCCAAACCCGACATTCATACATCGCGCACCACTTCTGGGTCCGCAGGGGCGGCTCAGCGCAACGAAACTGGCATTAACTGCGGTGGTTCCAAAGTCTGCTGTTGGGGACGAGTCATTGACCATCCACTTTTGAGGGGATGCTTTTCGTGCTGGCAAATTACTCGTCCAAACCGCTTTGCGCGGTAGACCACAGCGAAAGGGAAAGAAGGCTACAGGTGCGCACTGCGTCACGGAAAGCACTGGTTCTCCAAAGCGAAATCAACCATTGTTCCTGAAACTAAGGGAGATGCGTTTTATGAAAAAGTTTGTCCGGCTATTGGGGTGCACGACGTTGTTGCTTGCGGCCTGTGAAGAGTTTGACGGCGGGAGCAGCGGTGCCTCAAGTCAATTCATTGAATTGCCGGAGGGCGTGCTTGCGATTGCCGCCCCGTACCAAGATCTGAAAGCTGTTCGGATTGATCCTACGAGTGGATGCTATATCTATCGCCACGCAGGACCGGTCGAGACTACATTCCTGCCGCTGCGTTCCAGGGAGGGGCGACCGATTTGCTCGCAACAATCCGAGGGGACCCCGGTGAGCTAAGCCTATAGCAGAGCAAGCAGTCGTAAGGTTGTCCCACCCGCGTCAGATGCACTGTTGTTCAGCTTTGAGCAGAGACCCGGTCTTCGGGCGGATACAAGTAGGCTGTCGATCCGGTCGAGACCTGTCCATAAAGACTGTTGATATGAGCCATGACCATGCGAACACACCCTGAACTGGCCCGCCCCCCGATAGAGCGTGGTTGTGGCGAGCCGTGGATACGCAAATAGGTGTCCCGATTGCCGACAAACAGGTAAAAGGCGCGCGAACCGAGTGGGTTATTTGGCCCACCGTTCATTCCGTCAGCGTGCTGGGTATAAATACTAGGATCGCGCTTTATCATAGCGGCAGTCGGAGTCCATGTTGGCCATCTGGCCTTGCGACGGATCGTATAGGTGCCCGGCTCATAGAGATTTCCGCGCGCGATCGCGACCCCGTACCGCATGGCGGTGCCGTCGTTGCGGATATGATAGAGATATCTTGCCACTGCATCGACATGAATGTCGCCGGGGGTCAGGCCAGCATTCGCCTCGACACGCTGAGGCAAGAACCGCGGGTTGAAACCCCAGGGATTTGACGTAGCAGGGTCATAATTCGCAGGCGTTACTTGAGCATCCCATTTCGACCATTTTGATTTGTCGGATGTTGGAGCGGCCCAAACAGCGCCGGAAATGGGGGCCGAAAATAGTGCCGCACCCGAAATTACGAAATGGCGTCTGGTCAACATGGGTCCACGATCCTTTTCTGCGGCGGCTAGATTAACAATTGGCCGCCAAGATATGCATCATCAAGCAAACATCCAATCACGTGCCTGTGTCTATGCTAAAAGCCGTTGATAGTGGCAAAAATACAAATGCCAGGACTGAAAGGTTGCCAAAGCAGTCGTTCGCTGGGAAATGACAAATGGTCAAAGCTGGCTCGATCTTAACCTCCGCCATTTTCAGTGCATAGAGGCGGCATCACAGGTCACTGCGATCATTTGGCCATAGATCACGACGGTCGTGAATCCCGTTTGACCACAGTTACCATTGCTCTGGCACTTTCAGTCAGAGCCCGCCGCCGCCAGACTTCTTTATGGTGCGCCCGGTGTGATGAAGATATTCTTTTAACAGCCCGTGCTTCTTGGAGCGTGCGGGTATCGCATGTGCGTGGAGTCAGAGCATGAATGCCAAGTCGAGTCAGGATCCACGGCGCGAGGTCGTTATGACCCACGGGGTCCTTAGCGAGAACCCCGAAGAGCTGTTCCACGGCAAGGGGTGGCGTGTCGTGCGGGCTGTCCTGCGCGAAGCGATCCTGAGGCTCTGGAACGACGATGCGTTCGGACTGGCGGGCAACATCGCCTTCCGCGCCCTGCTGGCGCTCTTTCCGTTCCTGATCTTCACCAGCGCGATGATGGCCTTCATCGGGGACCGGTTCATGGCCAACGATCTCGTCGATTTTCTGATCGCTATCGTGCCGTCACCCCTGATCGAACCTATTGTGTCAGAGGTCGAAAAGGTGATGACGGTGCCGCGCGGCGGCGTCCTCAGCGTCGGTATCCTGCTGACGATCTGGTTCGCGGTGGGCGGCGTCGACGGCGTCCGGGTCGGGCTGAACCGCGCCTACGGAATCCGCGAAACGCGATCAGTGTTCATACTCTATGGGGTCCAGGTAGCCATGGTCGTCCTCGCCAGCCTCGCTCTCGTGCTGGTCGGCTATCTTCTGGTTCTCGCGCCACGGGCCGGGTCGTGGCTGCACGCGCTCATACCGGGTTTCGATCCCGCGTCGGTTACGGTCACGTTGATCCGCTTTCCTGCTTCGGCGACCATCTTTGTGGTCGCGCTCTTTGCGGCGCATGTGATGCTGCCCGCGCGCCGGACCACGTTTTCAAACATATGGCCGGGGGTGGTTTTTACCGCAGCCGCATGGACGTTCCTTGCCACCGCCTTTTCGTTTTACGTAGGGAGCTTTGGCACCTACGCGAGCTACTATGCCGGCATGGCCGGGATCATTGCCGCTCTCTACTTCATGTATCTTGCGGCGCTCCTTCTGATCTTTGGGGGTGAGCTAAATCGCGCGCTCCGGATCAGGCGTCTTGCCCGCGCCCTGAACGATTGAGGGTGCCAGCGATACCCGACTACAAAATCACCCGTGTCGACGATGCTCCTGCCTTGGCGTTGGCGAACCACAATACAGCAGGACGCTGCTGCGGCATGACCATCGACATCCGCCCCGACTGGCTGCCTCTCGTCATTCAGGCGGCGATGGGGTGGGAGGACTACCCCCTCCACGAGTTCATGGCAGGCGAGACCCGCCGGGGCGCGCACAATCCCGACTTGGGCACCGACGCGCTGCCTGTCACAAAGGTCACGCAAGACCCTGCAATGTGAAACCGCCGCAAAGAAGTTCGCCGAGTGTGTGGCGGCGATCAGGTGAAGCCACCGCCGAAAATCACCTCAGTTCCGCTTACCTTTGGTTTTTGGGATCTTGTTGTTACGCGGCCCAGACTGAACGGGGGTGTTGGTTCGGTTCTCCTCCAGCAGCTTGCGCCACCGGTCAAGGCGATCAGGATCAAGCGTGCCAGCGGCGATTGCGGCCTGCACCGCGCAGCCGGGTTCGTGGGCGTGGGTGCAATCGCGAAAGCGGCAATTGGGCGCAAGTTCGACAATCTCCGCAAACAGCATGTCAAGCCCAACCGAAAGCTCGCTGACATGAAGCGTTCGCATTCCGGGCGTGTCGATCACCCAGCCACCGCCGTCAATCGCATGGAGCGAGCGTGACGTCGTCGTGTGGCGCCCCTTGGCATCTGCCTCGCGAATACCGCCCGTTGGCTGCGCGTCCTCGGGCGGCTTGAACGAAAGCGTATTCAGCAGTGTGGACTTCCCCACACCGGACGACCCGACAAGTGCAACGGTCTGCCCAGGGCCGCACCATGGGGCCAATGTCTGCGCCGCCTCTGATGCCTTTGCGTTTACCATGACGACGGCCAGTCCGCGTTGAAGGGCTGCTGCCTGCTGTAGATAGGGCGCGGCATCCGCTGTCTGATCAACCTTCGTCAGCACGATCACCGGATTGGTCTCGGCCTCGTTGGCAAGGGCCAGATAGCGCTCAAGCCGTGCGGGATTGAAATCGTCATTGCAGGAGGTAACGATGAACAGCGTATCCACATTTGCCGCAATCAGTTGCGGGTGTCGGCCGCCTTCGGTCCGTCGCTGCAGCAGGGCCTGCCTGTCTAACCGGCGGACGAGCATGTGGGTCTCAGGATCTACAAGGACCCAATCCCCCACGGCAAAATCCGTCGTATTGGCATGAGCAGGCAGGTTCAGCCTGGTTGGGCCGACTTCGGATTCGGCGGTCAGTCTGGTACGGTGGACAGTTGCAATGCGCATCGGCGCCAATTCGGCCTCATCGGGATCCAATTGGTCGCCAAAAAACGCCGACCAGCCGAGGGCGGCCAAGGACATTGATACCTGATCCGATGAATGGGTCACGACAGCCTGAATGGCCGTCACTTCAGGCTATTGCAAGCCTTTCCTCTCAGGATCGGTCTGGCTAACGACGCTTGGGCGGGGCGGGCAAGTGCTTCATTCTCCGGGCACACGACGTCTCGTCAGCGCCGATACCCCCCGAGGAGCGCTGCGCCACTGCGTCTCAACCGATGCGAATGTCGATATGGGCCGGAAAAGTATCTATCCGGCAGCAACCCTGTTTGCCGCCGGTGCGCAATTTCGGTGGCCGCGAGTTAAGATCCTCACCATCGACGTCATCTTCAGGCACTGCCAAACCGCAAGGCGGATCATCGCGGGCCTAGATTTTGCGCAAGTAGGCCCAAGAGACATACCCTTTAAGCCCGCTGGACTCCCTCAAAGAGACTTTGCACCAACGGGTCCCACCGGTCCGCTCGCAACTATAGACTCGCAAGACGGTGCCGTTCGGAACGCCGACGATAACGCTGTAGCCGATTCCAGGCCCTCCGCGCACTTTCAGCATGTCATCAGCCTCGACGCCAGCGACCTCATAGTTTCCAGCCGGACCGTCTACTGCGGACTCACAACCGGGCACGGCTCCCAGCACAACTGCGGCGAGCGCGGCAAAGATGGCTTTGCGCATTATTTTCTCCTGTTTTCTGCCTCGGCCACATTGTAGGCCGCCGCGCACTTCGCAGGCAACCGGGTTGTAAGTCAAAAGAAGCCCCCCAATGGAGCAGCGACATGGCCGCAGACCGCGATAATTCGGGCGACGCCAACGGCGATAGCTGCCGACTTGTGCTTGCTTCGTCTCGCAGGCGTTGACCCTCGTTAGCTACAGATTACCGCGCCCCCAAACCAACGGTAGCAATACGACTGCCGCATCGAAGTATCGGATTGATCGGCTAATGGTCGGTATGGACCGTTCACGTTTATCGGCCGTTTTGGGCAAGCCGAGAATAATCCGCCGCGCAGCCGCAAGTCGGCTTTGAGCCCAAGATGATCCAAGGTTTTCGACGCAATCTTTGCCGCCCGCAGAATTTCTAATTCAGTTTTTGGTTCTATGCTAAAGTACCAATCAGCGAGGCCCCAATGATAGCCAACATGCTCAAGTACTTCACCTTTGTCTCGTTTCTAGTCTTCGCTTGGACTGCCACGGCACAAGAAAACGGCTTGTTGGACGGCAAAGTATTTACAGGCATGATCGGACCGTCAGAAAATCCCGACCTTGCTGACACTCTCTATTTTAACCAAGGCCATTTTTGGTCCGACATATGCACCCGCTGCGGCTTCGTTCCTGGACCCTATGTCGCCCAAGAAGCCGACGGTGGCATTGAATTCAGCGGCACCCTCCAAAGCGAAAGCCGTGGTCGCTTTAACTACGACGGAACCGTCGGGACGGAAGGCGACGTCATCGTTTCGATCACATGGGAACGCCGTCGCTGGTACTGGACCTCCACACGCAAGATAGCGTTCGTCGGGCACCTATCGACATCGCCGCAAACTGATTCCATTTCAGAAATCTACCGTCAAATGGAGGCATCAAATCCTGATGCAAATCCCCTATGCGCCCGCTTCTGACGGGCTTGTGGAATAGACGAAAGATCGTTGTTTTCTATGGTTTTCTCCTGTTGTTTGGATGGCTTCTGGGCGGCGTTCTGAAAGAAATAGCGGTCCCCGAGATGCGGCCAATGAACGAACCGACGATCCATCTAATGGTGATGAGTGCGTTCGTGCTATTCATTGTTTTGGCGGCAATCCCGTTTGTGCCCGGTGCCGAGGTCGGCTTCACTCTTCTGCTGATTTTTGGCGGTCAGGCCGCGCCTTTGGTCTATTTCGGCATGGTAGGCTCTTTGATAGTTGCGTACGTCATCGCACGGTTGGTGCCGACCTCAATTCTGGGTCTTGCTCTCAATTGGTTCGGTCTAAAAAAGGCAGCTAATCTCATCTCCGAACTTGACGCGGCGCATCCCAATGACCGACTTAACATGTTGTCACGCATCACGCCGCGCGGCGTCAGTCAAAATTTACTGCGACACAGGTATTTGCTATTGGCGGTTGCTCTCAACACGCCGGGCAATTCACTCTTGGGCGGCGGTGGCGGGCTGGCATTCGTTGCAGGCGCATCTCGGCTTTTCGCCTTCTGGCCATTTCTGGCAACTATCATCTGCGCCGTGGCACCCGTACCGCTTTTCTTCTTACTGACTTGAAAACGAATTTTTTTGAACCGCAGTAAAGTCCTGCGCTGCTGTCGTTGCCGGGAGACAAATGCTGCGGCATCGCCGAATAGCGACCACGCGAAAGCTGCGGGGCAGCATCGAAACGTCGCCCAAACGACCGGTTTTGGCGGTGGGCTCAACCGATGGCCGCAACACTCTAGTCGTCGCAAAGAGATGGGGTGTTTTGAATGAAGATAAATAGTCACACAGAGGCGCAGATACTTGCGATCCTGCGTCAAGCAGGAGGCGGAGTGCCGCTGCCTGAACTTTGCCGCGAGAAAGGGATGAGCAATGCCTCGTTCTACAAGCGGCGGGCGAAGTATGGCGGCATGGATGTGTCGACGATCAGCCAGTGAAGGCTAGCCACGCTCAACACCCTATGCCACAGCGCCCTGCTTGAACGCATCCGTAGACCGAACTCCCTTACTCATATCCCTCTCTCCCTGGTCCCAAAAATACCAACCAAAGCGTCCCGAAATCCAGCCGCACCTCAATGTGCGTAAAGACAGCTGCAGACGGCCCATTCCTATGGATAACGCCGTTAAGCGACGACGCCGGTAGAGGATGTTTCCTTGCCGAAAAAGATGAAGATGTTGCCCATGATGGCCCCCGAATAGGGCGAGCGCGTCACTTGCCCCCGCGTGTGACACACTTGTGCTACACATCAGAGGGAGAATGTTAATATCATTCAAAATCAATATGCTGAATATTTGACTAGCTCCGACTACCCCCGCCGGAGGGACAAGCGGATGTATATTAGTGCATTGAAAGTACGTATTTTTTAGCTGTGGCCTCATTCGCAGTGATACACATGCGTGAGACAGTCGCGACACAAGATCAAGCTGGCTCCTACTGTGTTTTCGAATATTGGATGAGAAAATGAGCACGGAAAACCGTTGGCGCCCTCATTCGGTCGTCCAGTCAAATATTCGTGCATGTTCGGCCTCTGGTCTATCGGGACGATGCCTTTTGGCGCTGACGTCAGACAACTCTACGAGCGCACCAGCGTGGTCATCATCACCAACCTCAGCTTCGGCGAATGGGCAACGGTGTTCGGTGACGCCAAGATGACCACTGCATTGCTCAATCGGCTTACGCACCGCTACCACATTCTTGAGACTAGCAACGACAGCTATCGCTTCAAAGCCAGCTCCAAAATAGCGAAAAAGAAACGCAAGAAGACAACAGCATTGACCACATCATGACGTAGAAAGCATACCGACTGATCGGGTCAAATCTCGGTGACAATACCGGGTCAGTTATGAGTGACATTCAACACACTGTGTTCTGTTTTTTGTGCACGCGTGCCTCAATTGGCAAGCGCGTCTACGATGGCATTGACCGGTAGGCCAATGGTGCTGAGCACGCTACCCCAAGGGTCGTATGATACACCGCTGATCATGGCCACCAGTTGATTACTTTCATCGACAACTGGGGCACCGGACATGCCACGACTGACATTCATGTCGAAGCGCATCTCGCCCCGATCCGGGGAAAGACCTGAAAGGTATCCGCGCCGCAACCCCGCAACGGGGGATTCGATGCCGTCGAATCCGAAGGCTTCAACGGTCTGTCCGATTTTCGGACCGAAGAACCGCTCGACCGTGATGGCTTGGATATTGTTCAGCGGTCCGCCGTATTTCATAACTGCCACGCCGTTGTCGTCAACTCGCGTGGTATGCAGGCGATAGCTCGCTGCATTAGACTTACCCGTCGCTGCGGTACAGTTGGTCGCTTCTCTTACCACATGGGCTTGCGTGACGACTGTTCCCTCTGCATCGGCGAAGAAACCAGTGCCAAATCGGATACCACCATCTTCTGCTTCACAGGAAATGCGCAATATTGATGCGTCGGCCACAGCCTTACGGTCTCGTTCGATCCATTCTTTGATCAATCGGATTTTGTCGGGGGTAAGAGCAATGCCGCTTCGGTATGAAATATCGCCGCTTGCACCGTAAGCATGCACTGCAAAAATTGCTTTACCGTCGGCGCCTAGAATTGGTCCACCACTGGCACCGCCGGAGGTGAAGGCGTCGTAGAGTAACAGGCCGTCTTTGGTTCCTTGAACCTCGCCCGGGCTTTCCCACTGACGACCGCTAGGGGATTTGTCGCCAGGATAGCTCAAAATCCGGATCTGGGAACCTGGCTCCAATTGGTCGCCAATCGAGAGGCCGAACCAACCAGTCAGATTCCCGACGTCGCAATCGAGCCGGATTGCGCCCAAATTGGCGCCGAGCCGCTCGGCAAGAGGTGCGCTGCTTCGCCATTCTTCCATCACGAATACTTCTTTCGCACCGCATTTTCCAAATGGCAAAGTGGCGATACTCCGTGCTGGAAAAACGGTAATTTTGCTCCATGGTGTTTTGCCCTGCACAAGACAATGAGCGGTAGTCAGGACCATATCTGCAGCGATCATTGCACCGGAGCAACTTGTCAGTTGGCCCGACTGATTTTCCAAAGTGAGCTGCACGACTGCGCTGGCTGGGAATTCCGTCGTATTCAACACTGCGATCCTGTTATCTTCTCCGATTACACTGAATGGGATGAGATTGTCGTCACTGCGCTGCGCTGCCTCGGCTGCGCTCAGGTTCTCCAGCTCTTGCGCAGAAATTGCGGTGGGTTGTACTTCGCCGCTACCACTAACAGTGTCAGTTGGCTCGCCAGTCAGGGTTGATTTCTTGGCGCTCGCCCAATCGCCGACCCGTTCAAAGGCCAGCACAGCATATTGGCTGACGCTGCCATCAGCACCGAAATCGGCACCCGCAACGATGCCAACAACCTCTCCAGTTTCCAAGAATACTGGCCCACCAGACATCCCAGCGCTCGACATACCTGTTGTGCCGATGAAGCCGCGGATATCGGGTGTGAACGTACTGATCCGGCCCTCGCGATGGCTGACCTCTCCGGTCGCATAGGCACCGCCAGGGAAACCGCGGGCAAATATCGGCATGCGTTCGTTAACCTGATCAAGCGTCACATAAGCTGGTGCTTTGAACACCTCGCTAGGATCGCGCACAAAGCTCAGCACCATTGCATCGTAGCTTGGGTGCGGTAAGCGCGGGATCAGAAAGCGCACTGGTAACCGCGCGCCCGTCCCGCGAATGCCGCGGCATCGGGTGTTCTGGTAATTTTCCGCTGCGCCTGGCACCACATGCTTTGCTGTGATCAGATCGCCTCGCGAATTGATCAGAACCCCGGTTCCCTTGTAGATAGGACGCCTAACGTGCCGATGCGCGTCGCCTACGATTTCGACATCGCTGACGCCAAGATCTTCGCATTCGATATAGACGATGGATCGGAGCATATCGTCGCCCGACAGGCCCTGACTGCTTACTGGTAGGCAGTAGAGCATGGACCAGATCGCAACCTGTAAAGAAATGGTGCAGATGCGCATCGTAAAAATTTCCCCTGAGCGTCTAGAGGCCTCCTCTGATATGGTCGCGGTTATGCAGGCAAAGCAAACCTTGCATGAAGCAACCTAGCACGTGGATGCACATAGAATAGTAGAAAGTCTCTTTTCATCACCGGCACCATCGTCGCTATTGTTAAAAAAAGAAATCCATCCATTGATCGACACTGCGCATCAGCGCGGCTTTACTGAAACGGACGTTGCCGCGTCTAGCTAAAAAATCGCTCGGGATCCTGTTAGCGGGCCAAATCTGTATTTAGATTAAGATTGGTGAGAGAAACCGTCTCACAATACTGACGCCCGGTCCCGGACATGTATCTGAGCGAGGTTTCACTTGGGACCCCCAAAACCCCGCTATAGCATGGGCCAGAGTGCATCAGGATAAGTCAATCACGGACCAATGTTACCAATGAGACTGGATGAATGCCGACTATGCGCGAGCGCTGCCTCAGTAAGCTGAATTGACAGTTTCGGGTAACCGAAATTGATCTAAGAACTTGACCTAGTATAAAACCCAGCTCATTCAGGATTTCGCCAGTGGGTTGCATTTTTGGATCAATCGACTATACTACCGGTTGAATTTTGTCTAATTTCTTAAATTTTCTTGTCTAAAAAAATCTTACTTTTTTGATCAGAAGTAGAAAAATGCCCGCAAGATTTCTATTGAATATATTTCTTGGTGTTGCCGCATTCATTGCATTGACTGCTGAGCTGTCTGCTCAAGCGTTTGAACAACAATCTCTTGTGTACATCAAATGTGAACGTGATGGTCAAGTGGTTTATGGGACAGGTGTTTTGATTGACCAAGAAGGCCGTGTTCTAACAGCAAAGCATGTCGTTACTGGCACAGATAAAGACATATCAATCGATATGGCCGATGCGGAATGCAGAGCCACCGTCGGTCGCCAAGACATAGAGCCAAATCGCCAAATTGGTTTGGTAAAATTCGATGATAATGATGCGGCTCTTCTAAAGCTGATCAAGCAGGATACAGATGAATTCTTGCCAGTGTCTTACAGAGACATAGTTGACAGCATGAAAGATATGAAAATCTACGCCGTTGGCTTTAGTCCGTCTTTTCAAGGCCCATACCAAATGCGCGATGGAAAAATCGATAGCATTGAATCCGAAGATGGCCTGTTCGATACGTCCGCAAAAACAACAGGTGGAATGAGCGGCAGTCCGGTGTTTCTGGAAGGTGCATTGATCGGTATCGTGGCCGGGGCCTCATGGGACAACAATGGTCAAGTCATCAACTATAAAGTGCTCGCGATTGAAGAAATTTCGGCCGACATCAAGAGTAGAATGCGGAAATTCAGCGTCGGTGGCGATGTCGAGGCGCCCATAACCGAAGAGGCATTTAAATTGTTGTTTGAGCCCGATAATCTCTGCACCAATCTATTGCGTGAGCAGCTCCAGATTAAATGGGCACTTTATCCCGACCTTCCGCCCGATTTTCTAGGGGATGTTCTAGGGACCGAGCGGCCAGTATTCAGGGGAGAGTTGGCAGGCACTTCAGAATATTGGGTGACGATCACAACTGGACCTGCGCTGTGGGTAAATTGTGACTCACCCGGGACGACGCGAACCAGCATGTACTTTCCACTGGGGCTCATGCTCAGGCCTGAGCGCGAAATTAACGTCGGTGACGACAGAATGACAATGTTCCAGACTGAGCACGGCCTGCGGGTTCTCATTGATCGATCTGCTGTAGCGCCGGTTAACGCCGAAAACAGCTATGTTTTTGCGGAGAATAGTGCGCTTTTTACAGTGTGTACCAAAGTCGACTGCAACCCGGGAGAGGAGCTTGTCCTCGAAAGCACCGGGAAAACATGGCCGTATCTAACAGGTTATTCCTCGTATCTTTGGACAGACGACGTTGTTGATTTGGATGCCGCAAACGAAGATTTGGAGGATTTCATCGAGTACCACGAAGAAATTCAGGCCGATCCGACACTTCTTGACGATCCGAGCATTGACCACCGTCGTCCGGTTAAACTGCAAGATGATCCAGCCTGCAAGGAGCGCTACGCACGTTTCTACAAGTCATATCGCAGATACGATGCCAACAAGCCTGACCAACTGGCGAAGGGACACTACGGCTCTGAGTTTTTTAAGAAAGTCATGTATAGCCTGTGCTCGACCACTCCGAATGGGGTTATACCGCGCGCAAATATCAAGGTCGTCACGCCCAAGATTGCCAAGCAGCGTTTTGACAAATTGTGGGCCACCCAAACAATGCGCAAAGCGCCTCAGAACATTTTGGATGCTGCAAAGGTACTCGGCGGACCCGATCTTGAAATCAAGGGCTTCTTCGATTGCGGCGAACCACGCGATCAGCATCGATCTTTGGGCGGCGGGTTAAAAAAGTTCCGTCAGCTGCGCGCACCGGGCGAGAAATCGGTTTTGAATGCGATGGTCGCGAACGATGCGACTATTGATGCGCTTGAACGCACTAACCTTAGCTCTGAAAGCAATGTGCGATCCCGATTTCGCCAGTTCCAGATGGATCCAAGCGCCAACGACCGGGAGATACTAAGACGCACGCCGATCTTTGCCGATATCGAGGTCGCCTTGTTTTGCTATGACAACAACGTCAACACAGTGAACGGCGGATATATCCGGATAGATCTTGAGCCCTTGTCAGACGGCCAACCGATCGAGCTGGCCATCGATGATCTTTATCAGGACTATAGGGAATTACATGGAAACACCGGTATGGATGATGCCGCTCAGTTGCGCGACATGCTCAATGAAGGCTTCATTTTTCGGATTTGCGAGTATCCCCATTATGTCAGATGGAGCGATGTCTTGTTCTACAGGCTGATAAATCTTGAAGCGATCAAAAGCGCTGCATCAAAGTTGAACGTGGGGCCAGAGACGATGACAAGATACGTAACACATCTGTTGTTTGCGAGTGTTTTCAAAACGGACGTCAGGATGCGTACAGCCAAGAGGAGGGGAAATTGCAAAACGAACCGAATATAGCCAGTATCCGCCGAAGCGCGTCGCGCGCTGTGCTGCTTGTGGGAACAGCGCTTTTGATGACTGTGCCTTTGTCAGCATCTTCAGTGGTTTGCGGGACAGTTAGGGTAGCCGGCACACGGATTGCGCAAGACTCAGAACTAAAATGGTGCTGCTGCGGCGCTTGCTGTGGTTGGTCGAAAAACTGCAAAGCGGTGCCGGGGTGTACGAAATGCCGCTAAGCAATACCAGTTTGGCTGCTGTTTTTTTAGCTCTGTTTGCCACGCCGGTGACAGCAGAAGACCAGATTAAGATCTGCTACAGGGCAGACGCGGCACCGTTTTCATATCTTGGCGCAGACGGCAATCCGACGGGCTACAGCGTGGATTTATGTCAACGGGCAGTGGCCAGTATGAATGCGTCTCATGTCATGGTGGAAGTGTCTGCACAGGACAGGTTTGATCGATTGCGTCAAAAGGACTGCGATATTCTTTGCGAAGCGACCACCGCATCGATACAACGCCGAAGTCTCAAGTCCAAGCTTGAGTTCAGTCTAATCACCTTTGTTACAGATAGTGTCTTCCTTTATCCTAAAACTCTGACCCAACCGGAAAGCTTAGAGGAAACCGTGCTTGTCGGTTTGCTGCAAGGCACGACAGTCGAAGACAGTTTTAAAGATGGGCGTATCGAAGGTGGTCAAGGCATCGTATTCGAATTCAGACCTCAATCAAGCCACGAAAAGGGCGCTAAATCGCTCGCGGACGGCAAGCTTGGGGCCTATATTGCTGATCGGGAAATAATCGAACAGATGCTGATTGATTACCCCGAGCTACAGAAGACACATACTCTCAGCCGAGAATCTATTTCCTATGAGCCCTATGCTCTTGCTGTTCGGCTCGGCGACGATGAACTACGCATCCGTATAGACGAAGAATTGGCGCGGCTTTATCGAAGCGGTGAGATTAGCGACATCATCGCCAAGTACATTCCAGCCAGAAGCGTGAATGGTATTCTCGGAAGCCTGTTTGAACTGCAAGCCATTCCAGAGTGATCCAGCATATCGAACCGGCCTCTATCGGGGTTAGAAACGACGCGAGCACGAAGAGAAAAACCAAGTACGATCGGCGTCACACTACAGCTACTGTTGCACGAAATTTTTCTATTATTACTACAGATCAGCATATTATGGGCAATATTTTAAATCGAGAGGGCAGTGAGATGAATACGCGAAAGTTATTGGTACTGGCTTTTTTTTCCACACTGGCAACGCCTGCAATCAGTCAGTCCTTTTCCCTACCTCTGCCGCCAATCAGCGCTGCAGAGAGGACGTTTGCGCTGGAATCGTCAGGCAACGAACTCTCAGATGAAGAAGCTGTGCGTGTGGCCCAATTGAGCTATCTGAGACAGATTGAGAGCATATGCGGGACGGAAGATTTTCAGGATGTGGAACTGTACGACGGTACATTGGGCGTCGATCAGGATTTTGTCACAAGCCACCAGAGTCCGACGGGATTGTTGCAGTGGAAAGACGATTTGGCTGACCGATACGGCGACGGGGCAGGGAATGTGAATGGTGCGCGATGGTGCACCGGAACATTGATCGCGGAGAACATCATGCTCACGGCAGGGCATTGCTTTGACCCCAGTGACGATCCCTTTGGATGGCGCACACCAGCGCGTCTTGTTGATGGTGTTAAGGTGCTGGTTGACGCAGAAGAGTTGGCGACAGATATTATTGTCAATTTTGGCTATCAGATTGCGACGGAAACTAACACGCTGCGCGAACCTGAAGTATTCCCAATTACAAAGCTGATGGAATACCGGATCGATGATTTGGATTACGCTATTTTGGAGTTGGGGCGCGGGAGTTCGGGTGAATACCCCGGGACTTCGTACAGCTACTTACAAACCGACTCAGGTGGTATATCAGCCGGTGATATTCTGACGGTTATTCAACACCCTGCAGGGCAACCAAAAAAGATCGAAGCAGGCACCGAGACAGAGATATCTGAGCCTTTCATCTTTTACGGTGATATCGATACATTGGGTGGCTCTTCCGGCTCTAGCGTTCTCAATGCGGACGGGAAGATTGTCGGAGTCCATACCAACGGCGGGTGCCAGGCGACTTCCGGTGAAAACCGGTCGCTCACAATCCGGCGAATTGCGCAAAGCTCGGGGTATTTGAAATAGCCTGCTCGTCTTGGGCGACTATTCGTCAAGCCACGACCTCAGGACGACAATGCGCTCAGGGGTCAGCCGCGTTGCGTGGTTGATAAAAGCCTTCGAGTTTTGCGGAGACCAGTCGCTTGCGGCCGTTGAGTGGGTGTGTACCGCAAAGATCGCGTCTTCAGCATCAAGCCATAAAGGTGAACCCGACATGCCACCGGTGGTGTCAATCTTGTGGTCAATAATAAACTCGCCCGCGCGGGTGATCTCGTCCAAAGCATAGTACTGTCTGCCGCGCGCATCGATTTCTCCGGGATACCCTTGCAGGCGGGCTATTTTCCCGATGTCTGACTCTTGGAAAGCGCGGATTGAAAAATAGCCTGTTTGTGCGCCAACTAAGCAGTTCAGTTTCAGCAAGGCGAGGTCCTGACCGGGAAGAAGTTCCTTCCATGACGCGAAGATGAGGATTTTTTCCACCCCGCATTCCTCGAACTGTTTGCGGCCCACATTCCGGCCCGGAAGCACCGTAAAGTCTTGATGCCAATCACGCACGTAGACGCAATGACCGGCGGTTAGAAGCGCATTTTCTGAAACCATGGAGCCGGAGCACAGGCGCCGCTCACCATTATCGTCCAGATAAAGAATGTTGGCGATCGCGCTCGACGGAAAGGTATCGGTGCGGATGACAACTTTGCGGTCATCTTCGTCGATGATGCCGTACTCCGAAAACCGATCATCATCTTCACGCGGTTTTTCTGACACGTAAGGCGCATAGGCTGGCCTTGCCTTGGCAAACTCCCGCATTAAACCTTGAGGGATATTCCCAGAGTCACGTCCCGTGCGCAAACCTGTGTTCGCATCGTGGAGGCCGTTCGCAGGTTCTGTTGATACAGTTTCTGGCCTCGTAATTTCGAATGTTGTTTCCGTTCCCGTCGCAACATCATAGGCGATTGTCACCAAATCGTTGGCAAAACATGTTATCGGTGCGAATGCCGCAACTGCAAATACTTTTGGAGTAAGCCTATTCATTTGAAAAATCCCCCCCCTAAGAACGTAATGCGTCGGTATGCCTATTTACAGAAATTTAAGTAGTATAGCTCATGTAGTTTTTCACTGAACGGCGTGGCTGACGACAGGCTGATCAGAGGGCGTGGCTGTCCATTTTTCGATAAGAAACACTCACAATAGTTGAAGTAATGCTCACTTTTTGATGACATTGTTCACATATTACCCCTTTATTTTGAAACTGGATATGTCAATTTTTTGCTGCCAGAAATGGCTTCTTCTTCCTAATATTAGTGCAGTTTCAACCGCTTTTTTGTGGGGATCGGCTTTATTGCCAAATCAGCTGTGGGGATACATCTCGTAAATCCTGTGTGGTAGCTGGCGGCCATGAGCAGCTGGACACCAACGACCTAAAAGACCAAGAACTGGTCGGACTATAACCTTTCCCTGAAGCGTCGCGGCTCGCTGTCGCTCTGGTTTGATGCTGGAATGGATTGGGAAACCAAACCTTCTGGCAGGCGGGGCGGCAACAAGCC
>RCMY010001373.1_pt1 | contig 33790 bp, 47 predicted proteins | sample 2041341 | NCBI WGS metagenome assembly RCMY01 (sample SAMN09708234, study PRJNA481090) | Marine sediment metagenome, whole genome shotgun sequencing project. | reverse complement strand
GAGCCGATTACGTTGCAGAAACTTGTCAGTGCTGACGCTGACGCTGATACGCTTGGCGAGTTTGCCAACGAAGATAAGATGGTGGTTAGCCGCAAAGGCTTGGAGTATCCGTCTGCGCCTATGGCAAGTCGATTAGTTGTTGAAAACGGATTGCTGGGCGCAACTCCTTTTAGCACCTATGCGGCAATGACTGCGAGCGCGTTAGTTGATGGTGATTATGCGATTGTGACTAATGATAGTGATTTAGTCAAAAACGGAGTTTACCAAAAAAATAGCGGTAATTACGTTTACGTTAAGTATAACGTGCAAGCACAATTAACAAACTTAAAAAACCAGATAGATACCGATATAGTTACGCCGATACGCGGTCTGTATAACGACCTCAACAATCCATTAATGAGTGTAAAAATAAAACTTGTGGGGGATTCAATAACGTGGGGGGTTGGTGCGTCAGGTGCTAGCTCTAGCACACCGAGGACAGGCAGACTAACAGACCCTCGTAATACTACCGACGCATCTGTTAGTCCGTCGTGGGCTAATCTGTTAAATCAATACTTACTATCAACGTACACAGACAGTCAGGTAACAAGGGTTGCACCGGCGATCGCTTACGCAGAAGCTAACAACAATATGTTCTTCTCTCGTGATGCTGATTTCTTTAAGTTTACAGACACTTTGAATAATAGAGTGTTGTCTTCGGGAAAAGCTAGAGAGGCGGCATCTGTTGTGTCGGTCGAGGGCGGTGAATGGTTTTCTTTGTATAGCAAGGGCTACCCTGCCGGCGATGTTGTTTTTGATGAGATAAGTTTTGAAGCTAATGGCGTGGGCTTTGAGTTGGTTTACACCAAATTAAAGAAAACAGACCCTACAGGCGGTATCATCAACATATATATTGACGATGCTTTTTATAAAAAGATTAACTTTTTTGATACCGCCGGGGGGTATAACTTTAGAGAATTTATAACGCTACCAAATGACGGCAAGCATAATATAAAAATAAGGAATGAGAGCACCGTTGCGGCTATAGCAAAACTTCAGTACATAAAAGCGACTAAGCGCGTTACCGTTGCGAATGATGGTATTAGTGGCTCTACTACAAACAGCTGGTTGACAGTTGTAAAGTTTGACCAGAGTATCGAGGTGAACGACGATTATATATTTATTATGCTTGGGACAAACGACCGAATTAAGAGCGCCAATAACAGCGAAATAGGTTTTGCAAACAATCTTTCAAAAATGATAGATGATGCGAAGTTAATTACGAACAACAAAGCAAAGATAATAATGATGTCAGCCAGTGCGGTGACAAATGACGAAAACCCATTGACTAGCAACTTCTTTATGACGATGAGAGCTGTCAATAACACTATCAACAACATCGCGGAAAGTAAAAACCTGTCATTTATAAGTAATTACACAGCAACCCAGCAAGCAAAGATTGATGGCGTTTCATTTTTATCTGATGGCTTGCACCCTAATGATTTTGGTCATCGTGCAATATTTGAAAATATTAAAGACGCAGTTGTTAACAACTAACTCCTTAACTGGGGTTTTTTATTATCTAAAAAACACAAGAGGTAAAGATGCCCGACAGATACTACAACGCGCTTAATATTTTACGGCTCTTGATGTTTTCGGGCAGCGGCACGGTATTAAGCGCAGTGAGCGTCATCGTACAACTCAACGAGCCGCACGCATTTTTACACCTGCAGCTGCCTTACTGGTATTTCTTATCAGCCACCATTTTGCTGGTATTCGTCGGTGCTGTACTCGCAATGACTAACGACTATATGCGTGAGCAAGGCACTTTCATCGGCAACTTTGCTCTCGCAATCACAGTCGGACTGGTCATATCGTTTGTCATACTCCCCGCTGTAAATGATACGCCCAGCGTGGTTATTATGATGCTCACATCATTTTTTGGCGGACTACTTGGCACGATATTTTTACGTATGTTGCTTGATTTGATAACAGACGTAGAGCTGCGTGATGCTGTCCAAAAGGTATTTAAAATTGCGATCATTGAGGTGTTAGAGATAATCGCAAACGCCATCAAGGGCTTTGTCAAAAAATGGCTTGGGGGTGGTAAATGATAGCGCTCGCTAATACGTCAATCGCTATAGCAGGTCTCACTATCTGCTCATACTTTATCTTGTCAAATAGGTTTAACACAACATCAAAAGAGACGCTTGGGCAACTGGGCGGCTGGATCGTAGTATGGCTCGTCTTGATAGCGTCATCATTACCATCTGACAACTTTGAGCCAAGTTGGACAACCACAACAGCGCGTTTAATCGTGCTAATTCTCAACGTCTGGCACTTTAAAGGCGTTATAAGCAATCGATGCAAAAAGAGGAAATGATATGAAGTTTATTAAAAACTGGAAAGATATGTGGCAGTCGTATGCTGTGCTATTTCCCGCCATAGCGACTTTAATCGTGATGAATGCCGATGTTATGTTGCAGTACAACCTTGTACCCGCTGAGTTTGTCCCGCTAGTAGTGCTGATCACTGGCTTTATCGGTCGTATCATCAAGCAGCCCAGCATGCGCGAGTAGTTAAGCAATCCGCATCCCATGCCGCCGATTGGCGGTTTTATTTTGTTTAAAATAAGGTAAAGATTATGAGCGTGTTTGATGCAATATTTGAAAGACTGATGAAGCATGAAGGTGGGTACGTTAATCATCCGAGTGATCCAGGCGGTGAAACCATGTATGGCGTCACCAAGCGAGTAGCGCAAGCGCATGGATATTACGGCCCAATGCGCAACTTGCCAAAATCCACTGCGAAAGCAATTACTGAAAAGTCATACTACAAAGCAGTGAAGGGCGATCAGTTAGACCGCTTGATTGCATGGCAGTTGACAGACGCCGCATATAATCACGGTAATCGCCAGGCGGTTAAGTTTCTACAGCGTGCAGTCGGCGCCAATGATGACGGTTTGATTGGCCCACGTACATTGGCAGCCGTTGCGGCTATGGATAAAAACGATGTGGTGTTTTTATTCAACGCTGAGCGTCTCGAGTTTTATACCCGCCTGCGTACTTGGCAGACTTTCGGCCGTGGCTGGGCGCGTCGTGTGGCGGGTAACTTGCGGTTTGCAGCAGCTGATAATTAGGATCAAAACACAATCCTGTCAAAATCCTGTCATAAAAAAAGCCAACCACCTAAGTGACTGACTTTATTTAACATATTTGGTGGAGATGGCGGGAGTTGAACCCGAAACGGTGATACTCTATCACACTCTATCAAATTACAACCTAATAAAACCAATGACTTAGCATATCGTAATGTGATTGAGTGTAATAGCGTTTGATTTAATCCTGTCAAGAATCATGTCAATCAGTTTTTAGTTTTGATATTTCAATCTTGTTTTGATCACCATGCAGCCACCTGCCATATCTCTTAATGAGCATCTGCAAGCTGTGTCCAAGTTGGTTGGCAACAAAGACAGGGTTAACATCAGCCATGAGTAACATCGTAGCATAAGTGTGCCTGGCGTTATAGGCTGGCCTGTGACGTACTCTAGTCGCTTTCATGGCGTCAATTAAGCGCAGGCGAGTCGGTTTTTCATTATAGAATGGCAGCTTGGTCTGTGGACATATCATGATGTAGTCGTCACTCAGTCCAAGCGCTTCTATTGATTCAAGTGCACGCTTAGAGCGGTCATTTAGATAGACTTCGCGCACGTTATGGGTTTTTGTGACTTGTTTCTCCACTCCGCGCACACGGCTTTTATTTATAATTATTGAGCCATTAAACCAATCAATATCTTTCCATCTTAGAGCAATAAGCTCACTTGGTCGGCATCCTGTCCAGAATGCGACTTCAAAATACCAATAATAAAAATGCTCATCATCAGTTAAGTTGTGATCAAGCCAGTTTAGTAGCGCGTTCATTTCATCGCGGGTAAAAGGGTCGGGCAGTCCTGATTGTACCTTTTTATTCTTGATCATCGCCATTGGGTTGTCGGCTGGCGTGATTAATCGTAATTCAATTGCTTTGTCAAAGACGCCGCGTAGTGGTACCAAGCAGTTATTGAAGGTCTTATCAGATTTGAATTTGATGTCAGCGATGATATCTCGTATCAAGTCGGAGGTTATTTGATGGATGGGTATCAAGGCCATGCTTGGCATCCAATGCTTGTTCAGCGCACCAACGTAGTCACGCTTTGAGTCAGCATTGGCATCGCAGTGCTTAAGGTACTTTTGCGCTACTTCTTGGAATAAAACGCCATCTGATACGATGGCGCTATCATCAACGACAAACTTGCCTTGCGCTTTTTCTAAGTCAGCATCAGTTAGAATGCCCCAATCGGCTTTGGTTACGAGGTCGCTTCTAATTTTAGCGGCTGCATTGATACCTTCCGCAGTGATCGGGTGCGGGAGTGTGACATAGTGTGATTGCCCATGCCGCGTGAAGTAGATTTGCAGCTTTCCCGATCTAATCCTGACGCCTTCAGGTAGCGCTGTTCTGCCTGTTCGCTCATCCATTGGTTGTACCCCTTGATAGAGTAGTAAATATTACCATCTTGCTTGGTCCAAACAACGTTTTCTGGCCATTGCCGCCTACGGTGGGTAAGTTTTTGCTTGGCAATACCCGTTAGGTGGGAGAACTTCGCAGCGTCAACCCAGTCAATGACTGATGCTGCTGGCATGTCTGATTCGTTAGTCATCTTTAACCTCGCTTAACCATTCAATATGCCGCTCAATTACGTCTTGGCACATATCTAGCATTGCGCTCATCTCTAGAGTGTTATCGTCAGACTCCATAGCTATAAACGCGCTCATAATGTCAGTTAGCTTTCCGCTCATTAGGCATCTAGCGAAATCATAAACATACGGATTCAAATCCCTTTCACCGCTTGGTTGCTCTTTGAGCTTAAAGCCCTTCGCCAGTGCTATGTCTCTTATTTGGTCATTAGTCATCTTAACCTCACTTGGTAAAGCAGCTTACGGCTGCCAGTCGTATTGTTTGAATTAACCGCGCTGACCGTGGGCTAGGTACGAAAAGTCAGGTTGCGCTGGCTCGTCATATCTAATCTGATTCACTGGGCGCGGCGCTGTCGGTGCGATGATGTCGTACACACAAGGCACTGATTGCACTGTGCTCACCACACGTTGCGCTTGACTGGAATTGCCGCCACCTGCTTGACCATAATCCCCTGCGCCAAATCCTCCACCGATATTCATCGAACGACTGCCACCAATTGAGATAACACTTGTAGTGATAACGTTTTGTGATCCAATACGCAGGATTGATCCATCTGCTGCAACCTCGGTCAAGAAATGCAGCGGCTTACCGTGTTGATTAACTGCGCTGACGATAGTGTCGCTTTTACCCTGGTCTAATTCAGTCTGACGGAACATACCCATATACTTACCATGTACCGCTTCACTGCGGACGCCTGTATATGGTCCGCATTGCATGACGACAGTGCTACTGTTTGGCGTAGCTAGTGTTACTGGCTGAATATGGTTTATTTCAGGTATGCGATAAGCTAAGGATGAGTAGTTACTCACACTGCGGTCACTCGCATCAACTGATGTTTGGCTGTTGCCTGATTTGCCCATGCTATTGCTTGAGTTTGATCCGCTTACACTATTGCCGCTGTTGGCTAGTTTTTGGTTAGTCGATTGAGCGCGGTTGTCTTTAGTCGATAGGTCGTTGCTACTGCTTTGACCTTGCTTGCTGCCTGATACCTTGTTGCTTGATGATTGACCTTGTTTGTTGGCGACATCATTAGCATTACTGCTTGATACCTTGTTGCTCGATGACTGCCCTTGACCGACTTTGTTAGCTATGTCATTAGCGTTATTGCTAGACTGACCTTGACCTAACTTATTAGACACATCATTGCTAGTTTGGTTTTTGTTGGCTAAGTCATTGTAAGATGCCTGACCTTGACCTTGTGCATTACTGGTCGACTGATTGCCGTTACTAGCATTTGCATCGCTGCGATTATCACTCTTGTTACCGATTGCGCTGCCACCATGCGAGCTAGTATTTCCACCCGTGATAGACCCATCGTTCGAGTTGTGATTAACATCGCGGTTGTCAGGCGCGATTGTGTTGCCTGATTGGTTGCTGTTAGAGCTTGGATTATTCTGCGTGGATTCACTGACCGAATTGTCAGCTGACTGGTCTTTATCGCCCAAGTCGGTTAGGTTACAGTTAACCGTGCCAGCCGCGCAGTTTTGCTCTACTGCTTGGGCTGATACAGTTGCTAGTGTGGATAATACCGCTAGTGTGATGAGTTTGGTTTTCATAATCTTATTCCATTAGTTTGATCGTTCATTTGCGTTTTTCATAGACCGTTTGGCAGTCAATGCAGAGCGTGACGCCACCAATGGCGCGGCGCTTACTTGGTATTTCATCGCCACATTCATGACAATCTAAAAGCGATGGTATGGCAAAGGTTGGTAATGCACGCAAGCGCGCTTTCATCTCAGCATCTATAGTCGCATTGGCGCGGTCGATATCATCAGCCATCTTATTTGCCCTCCACGTTGGCGCCACAGGTAGGGCAAGTCTTTGCTGGCACGTCTAGGTTCAAATCAATTGCTAGCAGTTCAGCGGCAAGCGCTTCCATTTCTTCAGGGGTTTTAAAGTCTTGCATTGTCTTTCCTTATTTGTCGTTTAAGCGCTGTCTGACGGCTTCGGTTAGGATTATCGCCTTATTCAAGCCAGCGTCTTTAGTGTTTGGTTTTAAGTGGTGGTTGAGCGTTGCGTTCACGCCTAGCGACACACAGATTAGATTGCTGAGCGTTATATTGGTTTTATTACCATCAATAAACCTTATGCAGTGGTTTTTGGGCGTAGGGCCGTTATGCTTTTCCCACAACACCTTATGCTTGTGCTGCCACCGCTTGCCAGTTCTAGATACCTTTATCAGCGTGTAGCCGTCTTTCTTGCAAATGCGCTCAGACCCAATCGGGCGTTCGTTAGTAGATACCCTGCCTTTCTTAAAAGAAGTCCTGTTTGCGCCCATGTAACCTGTCTTGCCTTTGTTCCACGGGGTATGCCCAGCTACCATCTTTCCGTCACTGCCGTTACTTAACCCAAGACGAGACAGCAAGCCTTTTAGGTTTCCAAGATTGGCATTGGCGTCAAGGTCGTCGAACTCAGCGCGTATCTTCTTAAGTAGCGCAGGACGTGTGATGCCATACTGGTTTGCTCTTATGTAAGCAATATGAGCATCAGTCCAGTTGATTTTATTACCCTTCGCCATTGCCGATTACCTTTTTGTCACCGCTTACAGTCAAAAGACCTTTATCAACCATATCCCCGCCGTATTCCAAATCCACTTCAATCGCATCTAACGCCAGACGATTTACAGAAACAATCTGCTTTGACACTTCGTTAATGGACTTGATGCGGCGTATCTCTTCATCAAGCTCGTCACCTACCAAGTCGGCACTGTTCAATACGTCCAACTGGTTTTCTAGCACCTTGTTTAACTTTGCCAATAAACTCATGATTCATCCTTATTCAGTACACTCAATGATGCAGTCAGCATCACTGCGCGGTTTAATTCTGGGTTGTCCGTTTTTGCCACACCGCCTTTGTTGATAATCCATGACGCATCGTGTGGCACGCAGACCAGGTTATCAATATCAACGTTATGACGATCACCGTCAGCAAACATAATGATAAAACCATCTGGCATAGGGCCATGCTCTTGCTCATAAACATACTTATGCATGCTCTCCCATACGTCAGGCTCTTCGGTCTTGATGCACAAGAACTTACCATGCTGTCGTACCGTGCCAACTGGTAAGTAATTACGCCTTACCTTTTTCATCTTCAGACCAAGACGCCTACAGACTGTCTTTATGTCCTTTGCAGTGAAGCTGGTGCCAAAGTGCTGGTTAAACTTATCGGTCAACTGACTGCGTGGTAACAACCCATGATTATCTTTTAGATACTGCAAGTGCTCGGGCTTATGTATCAAGGGCGTTATTACTCTCAGCATGCCGTGACGCTTGGCGTAACTGGCGACCTTTGATTCACTGACCGACAATCCAAACGCATCATTGAACATCTTTGTCATCTCTTCGCGTGTGATATGCGCTTGATGCTTTTTGATAAAGTCATGATGTTCTTTGGTGACACGCCAGCGCTCATAGTTAGCCATCGATACCACCATAACCAACTTCCAACAGATCATCGCCAATCTCTACGGCTGCACCTGTCGAGTGGGCGAACTTGTTGGCATCTAACACCAGGCGATGGCTATCAATGATTTGCTTACTGATCATGGTAAGCTGGCGGGTTTGTTCAGCGGTGGCTTTCAATTCGCTTTCATCGGTGTCAGCGCCCATGATGTTGGCCATTTGCAAGGAAAGGTTTTTATTTAACTGGGCTAAAATGGTCATGATTACTCTCTCCCATAAGCTTTGGCGATAAAAAGGTTGGCATGCTTTGCCGTTTGCGCTTGCTTAGATGCTTCGTACACTTCTTCATCAAAGCCGTTCATTGGATCAGTGACATAGAAGTCATCATCGTCGCTGGCAAGATAGAGCTTATGCTCATCAATCATTGCTTTTTCGCTGGCTTGCTGACGGTCATAAGCGTCCATGACTTTACTTGCACCAGCTGACGCTGTGTTGATGATGAGTACAGGCTATGGCCATTACACCAATGGCGGCCAATATGGTTTTGATAAGATTCATAACAATCCCCGCTATTGCTTTGCTATTCATGATAATTACTCTGTATGGTTGTGAAATCGTCTTGATGTAGTTATATTACACATGGCGTGAATTAATGTCAAACAATAAATACACACATTGTGAAATTAATTACAATAATTTCACATGGCGATAAAACCCAAACAAAAAAAAGCCCTGCCTGTTAAGGCGGGCTGGGTTATCTCTACAACCAAAATCAGATAGTTATATCATTTACTATCTTCTGAAATCTTCTTGAACGTGTCGATGGTTACACTGAGAAGTCTTATTAGGTCTGGGCTTAGCTTACCTTCACTCTCCAAATCCTTTAGGCTGCCGATCAGGTCGATGATACTTGCGCTACTACCATCCAGTAGGTAGCTCGATGCAAACGAAGATACCTTCTTATCGCCACCTCCTTTGTCGCTAACAGGCGTGTCACGTCTTGTCCGCGTAGATCCTTGCTCATAGCTAATGTTGCTGGGCTTATCCAACGTGCCATTCAAAATATAGTTAGCATTTGCATTGTATTTCTCGGCAGCGGCTAACGCCCCTTCTTTAGATACGCCTCTATTGGTCCAGTTTGTCACAGTAGATGCGCCCACATTCAAGTCGCGTGCAATATCAGACTTCTTATCTGTCTTTGCGACCTCTTGTAGTCTTTTCATACTTGCGTGCATAAGTCACCTATAAATAACCATACGACCATATTACATAATGTGCTCTCAGTGTTGTTTCACGTCATGAAATTTGTTTATTGCCTTTAATTCACGCTGTGTGTATACTGTAAAACATGATGTGAACTATAGGAGAAACACATGCAAGACCGACAAATCATAGAGAAGCTTGGTGGCGTTAAAGCAGTTGCTGACGCGCTTGGTTATAACTACACAACTGTACATAACTGGACAAGTCGAGGCATCTCAAAGGACGCAAAAGTAGAGCACCCAGAAATATTTATGATTAAGAGCCTAGAAGATATAAAGCACATTGATACATACATAGAAGAAAAAAACCTTGTGCCTAAGTAAACACTACAACCAACCAAACGTGCATAACACGTTTTTATTAACAGGTAGAACACGATGGACGCAATCGCAGCAGCACACAAGACAGTGCACAACCCAAAACATGGCGGTTCTATCGCTTTGGCAGCACGTATGGGCATGTCTAGCACCGTACTCAACAATAAAGTCAATCCGAACACTGACACCCATCATCTGCGTTTAGATGAAGCGCTCACGATCATGGAGTACACGGGCGACCACAGCATCATTCAATCGATGGCTCAGCGCCTTGGTGGTGAGTTTACGACTTCTATCAGCAGAACACCGCAGGCAAGTCTGCTCATGACCGCTTTATCTACATCAGCATGCCAGGGTGAGGTGATGGTTGAGATGCATAAGGCACTAGAAGACGGGGTGATTGATTGCAAAGAGCATGACTTACTGCAAGAGCGTATCCAAAACATGATTGTTATGTTGCGCACGTTAAGCAAGCAAGTCACTGACCAATGCCAAGGGAGATCGTAATGTTAGGAATTAAGGACAATTGCAAATGCTCGTACTGCTTACTAAGAGCAGCTGTTGAAGTCACTGGCGATGATCGTGCAATCAAGCGTGTTTGATCGTATCGAGCAAGCCACCAAGCGCAAAGCAAAAACCAACGCCCAAACAAAAAGCCCATCAGCAGTAACTGATGAGCTTTAGGTCGTTCTTTAAAACAAACACTTGATAACACAAAACAACGGAGTAATTGTACCATGCAAAATACAAAAAATGAAGTAGGTTTTTCTATTAACGGTATGACTAGGATGACCAGCCGAGAAATATCAAAGCTAACAGGTAAGCAGCTGCAGCATGTTAATAGAGATGTGTTGTCAATGCTTGATGAGCTAGATTTAGATGCGTCCAGTTTTGGACGTATCTATTTAGACACACTAAACCGTCAAAAAACCGAGTACGTCTTGGATCAAGAACTAACATTTACCCTAATTACTGGTTACAGCATCAAACTAAGGAATGCTGTTATCAAGCGCTGGCTGGAGTTAGAAAATCAGGTTGTTTCACTGCAAGACGAGCTAAACAAGTGGTGTGCTAAAGAGAATTACGATAAAGCCATTGGGTCGCTGCATGGTAAAGGTTTGGCCGAACGCAAGAAAACTAAGAAGTTAAACCAATCTACAATCGAAAATATCATCAATCAAATGCAACTCAAGCTTGATATTGCAGGAGTGGCGTAATGAATATCTTAACGCAAAACAATATCAAAACTATGTCTAGCCGTGAAATGCCTGAATTTGGCTGGGTGTTCGAGCCAAAGCTATTTGATTCATACGATGAAGCGTATTTCATTTTGAAGTGCTACTACCACGACCTACTGGGATTCAAAATCACCGTTCCTGATCGCATTAAGGATGGTGTGCTGATAACGCTAGAAAAAGACAATTCGACAGTAGAGCTTTTAGACGGTTGGCAGATTGCCGAGGATGGTCAGATCCTAACTCATGAATACTTTATTGAAATTATAGGTCTGGGTGAGCTAGTAAAAGCAAAAAGCCCAAAGAAGTCAGGCTTATCGATGGGCGCTTTTGAAACGATGATGTATTGGCATTTAGAACAAACCACCAACACAGTTATTGCCAACCGTAAAAGAGACGCAATGATAAAAACCTACCTATTGTACAACCCAAATAGCGGTCTATACAAGATAGGCAAATCTATAAACCCTGAAAAGAGAGCTGTTGAGATACAAGGTATGGCAGGTAGTTCATTGAAACTCTTGTACGTTATACCTCGCAATGTCGAGCACGAGCTACACATGAAGTTTGCCACGCAAAACCATTATAGCGAGTGGTTCACTGATGAAGGCGGCTCTATACAGGCGTACTTTAAGATAAACGGGGTGACGCAATGAGCTTTACGTTAGTAGCAAAGGTGATGGGCCTTAAGATTGGTAGTCTGCCGCGCAAGATGGTCTTGCTTAAACTAGCTGACCAAGCGAATGACGATGGTTTGTGCTGGCCCTCATACCAAACCATAGCTGATGCTTGCGAGATAAGCCGTAGATCAGTCATCAGACATATTCAAACGCTAGAAACAGACGGTTATCTAACTATAACCAAGACTTACGACAAGTCCAATAAGAAGAATTTTAGTAATAGATACAACCTTACTTTAGATAGGGGTGACAAATTGTCACTAGTGACAGAGAGAGCGCCAAGTGGTGACAGAGTGTCATCACCTAGTGACACCGTGTCACCCGAACCTATCAATGAACCTATCAATGAACCTATCAATAAAGATATAGCAGTAAAAAATGAAAAGGTTAATTCTGATAGAAAAAAAGAAACTAAGTTTAAACCAGTAAAACCTGAATCAGTGTCAGAACAGATTTGGAATGACTTGTTAGAGCACAGAAGAATCAAAAAGACTTCTAACACGAAAACTGCATGGACAACCATCTTAAACGGATTGGACAAAGCACAGCAGTCAACAGGTCATACACTGGATCAAATCATTACTGAGTGGCTATCAAGAGACTGGAAAGGGTTTAGAGCAGATTGGTACATCAACTCACAGCCAAAGCCACAGCAAACAAATTATCAAGGGATTAACTATGAAAACCGCCAATCAGCTAACAGCCAAGCTAGCCAGCAACCTAAGCAGTCAAGCGCAGAACGCTACGCAGAACAACTCGCTCGAGACCTTGCAGAGTACGAAGCAAACAACCCCGAGTATTAGTAGAGCGCAAGTCGCTGAAATGTTCGCCAAGTGGAAGGTGTACTTCAAGACAAAAATGAAAGATGAAGAGTGGGGTTTGGTGAACATCGTACTTTGGCAAGCAGTGCTCAACGAGTTTAACGTCACAGAAGCAGAGCTGATCGCTGGCACGACCAAGGCATGTTTTGCAAGAGAGCTTAACGGCTGGCCACCTACTACCGCCACCGACTTCATCAATGTGATTAGAGCTGACGTAGTAAGTGAATATCCTGATATCCGTGATGCTTACACACGAGCAGCCAACAACAAGTTTAAGAAACACGCAGTCATTTACGAGACAGCCAAGCGCGTAGGGTTTTGGGAGTTAAAGACACAGCCAGAACATATCAGCTACAAGCGCTGGCAAGAACATTACCCAAAAGTATGCGATGAGCACGCACAGGGCGCTGACTTTACAGTCGCTAGTGATAAGCGTATCGCAGCACCTAAGCACGAGCCAGTGCAGGCAGGTAGTGATGCAGACAAGAAGATTAGCGAACAATTAGCGCAATTACGGAGAGTTGCGGTATGAAAAAGCTAACGCAAAAGGATTTTGAGCACGCGCCTAATTGGGCTAAAAGTGCAGCTGTAGATAAAAACGGACATGGTTACTATCACAGTGTAACCATCGACCGATTGAAAAATGATGGTGGTCAGTGGTGGCCTAACTATCATCTTGATTATAGCCATTACATTATGGGCGCTATGACGGGCGTTAAAAAATCAGGAAGCATTGCGGATGTATTGTTTTTTGACGCTACAGACTGGCAGAACAGCGCGATTAATAGAGAGTGCTAAGGTATGAGCGAGTCAGAAAACTACACGCCAGCGCAAAAAGAGTGGTTAAAACGTAGAGGCGCAGTAGCGGCTGGCAAGCCAAACGCTATTGCTTGCTTTAAAAACATCGCGCTTACCGTCGATGGCGTCTTGTGTCTTGGCATGAGCTATAGCGCAGAACATCGTCGCTACTCATGCACATACACAGAGACAGACGGTGTGCGAGATTTTGGCGGTAGTCACTTGTGGGATTGTGAGGGCGGTTCTCTAGATTGCGCTGTAAGCGACTTAAATATGAAAACGATACACGAGAGTGTGAGAAGGACTTAAACAGCACGGGAGCAAATCAAATGCTTGATGATGAATTAAAAAAAGCCTTCGCATTACTGGACCTATCAAACTTTGAATGGCTGGACGAAGACCAGGCTAAACAGCCCTTTAAGTCAACTAAGAAGGGTTTTATGTCAGTACCACTTAACAAGGAGACGTTTGAAGGCATGAAAGCAGCCAGCGTCTTCACTGGTCACTGGCAGACACAAACTAAAAAAGTCATGAAAAAGCCGCGCTTGTTTAGAATTGAGGTGCGTATGTATGAAATTGGGCTTAGCAAGCCGATACAAGCCGTTGCTGTCATGAAACAACCTGACACGGTGCATACGCTCTGGAAGGCCATCGACGAAGCGGCCAGCTTTATCATGAATGAGAACAAGGATACTCAGTGGGATGTTGACCGCTGCAAAGCGGTGGTGAAGGTATGAGCGAGAAGTCTATCTTTGAAAATAGGATGTCTATACTACGCCACGTAGCCGCCAGTCATCCGAGAAGGGTTGGGAGTGCAGAGATATCAGAAATACTAAGCGGGACGTTTAGAACGCATCAGAGAGCGTTACAGCAATTAGTCACATTGGGTTATTTGGAGTGTGACGGATGTAGTCCAGCAGGATATCGAATAATCAAAGGCAGATTTAAGGAGTTTCAAGGATTATGATTTTAATAGGAATAGACACAGGCGTGAAGACTGGCTTTGCTCATAGCATCGATGGCGTACTACAAGAAGTCTCTACGCAGTCGATACTCAGCGCACAGGACAAAGTGTACAAAGCCCATGAGGAAGCGTTGGCGTCTGACGTTGTACTGGTTGTCTGCATTGAGGATGTACGCAAACGCACGTGGGTTGATCGCAGTATCGGCAAGGAGCGTATGCAGGGCGTTGGCTCAGTCAAGCGTGATTGCGGCATATGGCAAGAGTTTTGTGAGCGCTACGGCATCCGCCATCTACTCATATCACCTGCCAGCATCGAAACCAAACTAAAGGCTAAGGCTTTCGAAGAGCGCACTGGCTGGCGTGAGCGCACATCAGAGCATAGCCGCGACGCTGGCATGATGATTCACAAGTATCATCGATTGATTGAGAAAGGCGTGGTTGAAGTGCCGCCATTAACCGAACCAAAGAGGACCAAATAACATGAAACATCCAAACCTGAAATATTGGCCTGAGTGCTTTCATGCGCTACTTGTCTGTATTTTTAACATAGTGCTGGTCATCGCTGTATCAAACGTGGTGCTACAGATTTATAACTTATCCGAATCATTATGGTCGCTGGCGGGATTGTTGGCGTTGGTATTCAGGCTGCGTGTTGGATTTACACGAGATTAATTAATAAGGGGTTTTTATGAATAGCGTTGATGTAGTGGATAGCACGTGGATTGACAGTGATGGCGTAGAGGTGAAGGTCAAAGACGCAAATGCTTATAGCGTTTACTTTGATTGGCTCAACCATCCGTTGTTTGACTCAGACATTGCCGCTGACCATATGAGTGTTACTGGGTTTAAGGCACGCTTCAAGCGCAAGCCTTCAGCCAAAGCGCCAGTTATGCCCGGTATTGGCACTAAGTGGCAATCCAAGTACGACTGGCCGCAAGTTGAGGTTGTCGCAAACAAGGTCGCCTTCAAAGCTGTCAACGACTCTAAGAAGTGGCACTCTGAGTATGATCTCGATGTTTTCTTAAATGATTACACGCTATTGCCTGACGACAGCGAACCTACAGCAAGCCAGCCAACTACGGATGCATTTCTAGCATTGCCGCCTTTCACTCCAGCCAGTGCATCAGTCGCCAAGACGTGTGAGCCAATACCATCAGCCACGCTACCACCCAAAGCGGTACAGATACTAAACGAAGCGGTATCAATCATGGCAGAACGGGGTAAGTCCTACGACAAGTCAGGCGGTCAGGCTGAGCGCTCAATGCCAAAGATTGTAGCGATGTTCAATGCGCTGACTGGGCATGAGCTTACACCCGCACAAGGTTGGAAGTTTATGGCATGTCTTAAGCTGGCACGCTCAGAGCAAGGCGAACATCGTGAAGATAACTACCTTGATGGTGCCGCTTACTTTGCGCTGGCTGGTGAAGAAGCTGGGGAGAGTGAGCAGTGATTGATACCACAGATAAAATAATATTATCGATTGTTGTTATTTGCTGGGTTATTTTTATTTATGGGCTTTTGTTTCATAGTTCAGGGGGTCGCAGATGAATACAGCCGTAGAACCAAAAACTGAGTGGCGCGACAAGAAAGGTGAGTTGATCCTAGTTCTAGCTATAGATAATGAGGGTGGATCAGTTGAGATAGAATGGCCTAATATTAAGAAGCGCGGTATACGGGTGGTAAGTATCAAGCAGTTTCTTAGCCAAGCTGTACCAGTTAGCAGCAATGATGAGCCAGTAAAAGAGGTCGATAGCAAGCCAGCTCAAGTGCGGCAGGTGTGGATTGATGAATCGCCTAGCAACTTCGGCAAGTCTCCAAACCTGCAGTTATCAAATCAAGACTGGCTTGAGCGTGGTATGCATGCCAAGACAGTTAAGTTTAATATTGGTGCAGGTGGACTACCGCCAGAAGTAAATTGGGAAGACCATTGCGCTGCTATTGCTATGATTGACAACGCGCCAGCCAAAGCGCTGGCAAGTATATTGCTGTGGGGCAGTGATGCTAATTGGGATTGGTCAAGACACTTTGATGAAGTCGTGCAGCATCTAGCAGCCAATATGATTGAGCGCTGCAAGAAAGATGCGCGCTCAGCCCCGCAGGCATGTAAGCATGATCTGCCTGAGCTGGCACGATTGATGGCACGCATGGTTCTACACTTCGAATTGTATGAGCTGTGGGATGTGTATACGGTCAAAGGTCGATTGCAGTTTTCAGGCATAGAAGTTAATGCCAGCACGTACACCAATGCGTGGCTAACCTACCAACGACAGATGACGCATGATCTGTTTGACATGATTGGTAAGATTGATTGTTCAATCGCTCATTATCGCAGACAGCTGGTTGATTGTGATTGATAATAACGCTTGACCCATGCAGCCCAATAGGCTATGATTTTGTCATACTGGCTTAAGTAGTAGGTAAGGCCAGACAAACATAAAGACGAAAGCTTAATTGCTCTCGTCTTTTTTTATTGCCTAACCTTTATTCGTAGGTAGCTCAGTTGGTTAGAGCCGTGGTGATGGTTGCCACTAGGGTCGCAGGTTCGAGTCCTGCCCTTCGAGCCATATCAAGATGGTACCCTCACTAATGAGGGCACCAAAGCATTCCTTACCCACGTTAGCAATAGCGTGGGCTTTTTTATGCCTAACGTTTGGTGAGGTGTGATACCCATGCGATACGAATACACAAGCGAGACGCTGTATAAGAACTACCGACAAGGCGAGACGCTAGAGTATCGCAACTACAACCTAAAGCTACTCACTGCCAGAGCGAACAACGGCAACAGAATCGCCAAGCAATACATGGCTTTGATTGAGCCTAACAATAAGAAATGGAAGTTGAGATCATGCCAGCCACACCATGCAGACACTACAGATGTCCGAACCTAGTCACCAAGCGCAGCATGAAAGGGTATTGTGATGAGCATTCAGCACAGCGCAGCAACTGGACCAAGAGACCACAGCGCAAAGGCAGTACAACCGAACGTGGTTATGGATACGCTTGGCGTAAGCTTCGCACGCAAGTATTACACCGTGATGGCCATCTTTGCGTGGCTTGTGAGCGAACAGGTAGATACGTACCAGCCACCGATGTTGACCATATAATCAACAAGGCAAGTGGCGGCACAGACGATATGAGTAACCTGCAGTCGCTTTGTCGCAAGTGTCACCGATCAAAAACTGCGACCGAATAGGGGGAGGGCGGGTAAATTGTTCAGCCGAAAGCCCCTAGTGACCGACCCCCTATCAATTAAATTACAACCGCGTTTCTAAAAGTTTAGGTGTTTTGGAAAAACCGCCGAAAACAGTTGCAAAGTGTTATAATTTATAAACAAACAAAAACCCCATTTGCGCTAACAAATGAGGTTTTCTAATCAAGCCGATACGGGAATATCGAAATGACTAACGCACATTCTATAGAACCAACTAAAATCAAGCAAGCTAAAAAAGATGGTAGCAAAGGCGGTAATAGAAAGCCGATGACTAACGGGCAGTTCTTAACAAAAGCTCGCAATAAGCATGGCACGCGATTTGACTACACTAAGACAAAGTATATACATAGCCAAAAAGAGATGGTAATAACTTGCAAGTTGCACGGTGACTTCACTCAGGTAGCAGCAAATCACTTGAGAAGTAGGCATGGTTGTCCAGTTTGCGCTAAACAATCAGGCGCAAGCGCAAAAACCAAAACCAAAGCGCAGTTTTTGAAAAATGCCAATAAAAAACATAACAATAAATACGACTACTCAAAGGTAGATTACACTGGTAGCGACAAATTAGTTGTAATAACCTGCCCCGAACATGGCGACTTTCAAAGAACGCCAAATAATCATATTTTTGGCGGTTATGGGTGCAATAATTGTGCTGGCGTTTTAGATTACGATACGAATAGTTTTATTGAGCGAGCTAAGAATGCTCACGGTGCCGATAAGTATGACTATAGTCAGTCTGTTTACAAATCGGCACGCGGAAAAGTAAAGATAGTATGCTCTACTCATGGAGTTTTTCATCAGTCGGCAACTGAGCACTTGAAAGGTGGCGGCTGCGCTACCTGCGCCAAAGAGATTTTCGGCGGGTATAGTCGTTCAGATTTTATACGAAAGTGTGGCGAGAACAATAATGGTAACGCTCTTCTTTACGTTATTAAGTGCCATAAAAATCGTGAATCATTTTACAAAGTAGGTATAACCTCAAACAACTTGCAGGTACGATTTCGTAATAGGCGAGAAATGCCTTACCAGTATAAAGTTTTACACACGATTGACGGCGCAGCGGGCTATATCTACGACTTAGAAGTCAGGCTGCACGCACTGCTAAAACCACGGCTATACAATCCTAATATTAAGTTTAGGGGGTATACAGAGTGCTTTACAACGATCAAGCCTATAGAGAGGTTGCTTGAAGAGTTATCGAGCACCGAGCAACTACAACTTATAGCGTAGACGCTAAGCCACTTTGATAAGTGGCTTTTTTAATGGGTAAAAATAATGAAAGGTAGACGTCCTAAACCAAGTGCTCTAAAGAAGCTGGCGGGGAACCCTGGCAAAAGAAAGCTTAACGATGATGAGCCAGAGTTTACTTTACTTCGTTCTGTTGATGCTCCCGACTGGATGCCAGAGATAGCTATTATTATGTGGCAGACAGTCATGCCTGAGTTGCTAGCCGCCAAAATACTGACAATACCTGATTTGCATAACGTAGAAGCATTCTGTATGGCATACAGCAGGTGGCGGCGAGCTGAAGATGATATCAAAGATAATGGTGTCACCATCCGCACTGAAAAGACAGTTATTAAAAACCCTGCTGTAACGGTGGTTAACGAAGCAACCAGCCAAATGATGAAGTTTGGTGCGTTATTGGGCTTGGATCCTAGTAATCGCCAAAGGTTGTCAGGTGCAGCCAAAAGCAGTACGCCTGACAATCCATTTGCTGACCTATAAACTCATAAATAAAAGACAAGAAACTATGAAATGGCCCGTACTAAATACACCAATGTTGCGAAAGCTGAAAAGTATGCTCGTGACGTTGTTGCGGGCAAAATCATTGCATGCAAGTGGGTAAAGCTTGCGTGCCAGCGCCACTTAGACGACAAGAAAGCCAGTCGCTCAAAGGACTTTCCATACAAGTTTGACCCTGCCAAAGCTGAAAAGATAGCCAAGTTTATTCAGTTATTGCCGCACACCAAAGGCAAGTGGGCCCAAGACAGGCTATTGATCACGCTTGAGCCTTGGCAGCTATTCAGTATCTGCATTCCGTTCGGCTGGATTCATAAGAAAACCAAGCTACGCCGCTATACGCGGGTAATCATCTTTGTACCACGTAAAAATGGCAAGTCAATCATTGCGGCTGGTATCGGTCTGTATATGTTTGTGGCAGACGGTGAGTTTGGTGCTGAAGTCTATTCAGGCGCAACTACCGAGAAGCAGGCGTGGGAAGTATTCCGACCTGCCAAGCAAATGGTAGACCGTACACCGCAGATGAAAGAGTGGTATGGCATTGAATCCAATGCGTCCAACATGAACGTCTCGCGTGATGGTAGTCGCTTTGAGCCGATTATCGGTACACCAGGCGATGGCTCAAGTCCGTCATGCGCTTTGGTTGATGAATACCATGAGCACAAAGACAGCACGCTGTATGACACCATGGAAACGGGTATGGGTTCGCGTGAGCAGCCAATGATGGTTGTTATCACCACTGCTGGTAGTGGTATCGGTGGCCCATGTTACATGCTTATCCGTGACGCGCAAAAGATGCTAGAAGGTGCAATGGACATCCCTGATATGTGGGCAATGCTCTACACAAAGGACGAGGACGACGACTGGACAAGCGAGATTGCACTACGTAAAGCCAATCCAAACTATGACATATCTGTCAGTGGAGACTTCTTAGAAGCACGTTGCCGTGATGCGGTGCAGTCAGCACGCAAACAAAACACTTTTAGAACCAAGCACGTCAATGAGTTTGTCGGTGCCAAGTCCGCTTGGATGAATATGTCCAAATGGAATCAAGCGCCTGCGCGTTTGCCACTAGATGAGTTAAAAGGTCGCCCCTGCTATATCGGGCTTGACTTGGCAACCAAGATTGACGTGGTGGCCAAGGTGATGGTGTTCCCGCCGTTTGGCGATGATCCTAATTACCATGTGCACGGCAAATACTACATACCTGAAGCGCGGCTCTATGAAGAAGGCGAGGTGAACAGTGAGCGCTATCAAGAGTGGGACAAGCTTGGTTTGCTAACCGTGACTGATGGCGAGGTGATCCAGTTCTCTGTCATTGAAGATGATATCCGTGAAGATATGGAAACGCACAACGTCCAAGAGGTTGCCTATGACCCTTGGCAAGCAGCACAGCTCGCACAGAACATGGAAAACGATGGCGTGACGATGGTTGAGATACGCCATACCGTGCAGATGATATCTGAGCCGATGAAAGAGACAGAAGCACTGGTATTGTCACAACGCTGGGCGCATGGCAATTGTCCGATTATGACTTGGATGATGTCGAACGTGACCGCCACGCTTGATAAAAAAGACAATATTTATCCGAACAAAGAGCGCGCAGAAAATAAAATTGATGGCCCAGTCGCTGGAATTATGGCGCTGGCACGTGCGACGGTGCATGACCAAGGCGCTGGCAACTTAAACGACTTCTTAATGGACCCAATAATCGCATGAGTACACTTAATGACATTGACTGGTGGTCACGCTTTCGCGGCGGTTGGCTTGGCGGTGGTAGTAAAACCCGCTTAGACAAGGGCGAAACCGCTATACCATTTACAGGTGATAGTACCGCTGGCGGCAACAGTATTACTCCAGATAGAGCGCTTAAGCTGGCAACAGTTTGGGCGTGCGTACGCTTGCGCAGTGAGACAATCGCATCTTTACCGTTTCATCTTCGTGATGACAATAAGGAACTGGCAAAAGACCATCCCTTGTATCGCATCTTGCATGATCAGCCAAATGCTGACATGACAGCCAGTGAGTTTTGGGAAGCGATGGTCGCATCTCAAGAGCTTGACGGCAATGGTTATGCGCTTATCCGTAGAAACGCAGTGAATGCAGTTTCTGCTTTAGAGTTGCTAGACCCCGAAAGCATGCAGGTCAGTCGCAGTACAACAGGTGAGATTAAGTACACGTATAAGAAAGGCACTAAGAGCGAGATTGTTTATAGCGAAGATGAGATATTGCACTTAAAAGGCTTTTCGCTTGACGGTTTGGTTGGTTTGTCTGCTATCCGCTACCAGTCCGATGTGATTGGTGGTCAGATTGATGCAAACAATGCCGCTAACTCTGAGTTTAAAAACAATCTAAAGGCTGGCGGGTTCCTCAAGACTGGCGAAAAAGTATTGAATGCTGAGCAGCGCGAACATTTGCGCAAAAACTTAGCGACATTCGGTGAGCCACAAAACGCAGGCAAGTGGATGGTGCTAGAAGCTGGTATGGAGCCAGCAAGCGCTTCCAATATTCGTATCAGTGCACAAGATGCTCAGTTACTGGAAAACCGTTATTTTGGTATTGAGGAAATATGCCGAACGTTTAAGACGCCACCGCAGCTTATCTATCACACAGACAAGGCGTCATCTTGGGCGTCCAGCCTTGAGCAGATGAATTTGGGTTACTTAACCTATGGCTTGCGTCCGACATTGGTGCGCATTGAGCAGATGGTGTCTCGTAAGCTGCTTACACCTGAAGAGCGCAAGAAATACACACCAAAATTTGCGGTTGAGGGTTTGCTGCGTTCTGATAGTGCTGGACGTTCTAACTTCTATAGTCAGCTGCTGCAAAACGGCATCATGTCACGTAATGAGGTGCGGGCGCTTGAAGACTTGCCAGCACGTGCTGGCGCTGACCAATTGACCGTACAGCTCAACCTCACACCCATCGAATTGCTAGGAAAAAACAATGAGCAAACTGAAAACGAAAGCGATTAGCTTTGATGTTAAGGCTATCGAAGATGATGGCACGTTTAGCGGCTACTGTAGCGTATTCGACATTGAAGATAGTTATGGTGATGTCGTCAAGGCTGGCGCGTTCGCTGACACCATAAAAGCATGGACTGGCAAAGGCAAGATGCCACCAATACTGTGGCAGCACAATCGCAGTGAGGTCATCGGCGTATGGACCAAGCTGACTGAAGATGAGCATGGTCTGTATGGTGAAGGTCGCTTGCTGGTCAAGGACGTGGCTCGCGCTCGTGAAGCGCACGCACTAATGAAGCATGGCGCCATTGATGGCCTGTCTATTGGTTATCGAGTGCAAAAGTGGTCTTTTAACGAAGAAGATGACGTGCTTGAGTTGTTGGCTATTGATTTAAAAGAAGTCAGTGTGGTGACGTTCCCTGCTAACGAAGACAGCCTAATTGATAATGTAAAGAATACTGTGGAGAAAGGCGAGATGCCAACTCTACCCGAATTTGAGAAGTTCCTGCGTGATGCTGGTGGCTTTTCGAAATCGCAAGCAACGGCCATAGCTGGGCACGGTTTGCGATCATTGATTCAGGGCGAGCCTGATTCAAAACAATCAGCTGATAACGCCAGTGAAACATTGGCAATCTTACAACGAATTAATGGGAATATATAATATGTCTGATGATACTAAAGCGCTCGCCACTGAGTTAGAAAAAGCCACAGGCAAAGTGAACGCCTTGGGTGCTGAGCTAACTGGCCGCATGGAAAAAGGCGAAAAGGGCATCAACGACCTAAAAGACCAGGTTGATGAAGCATTAACACTAATGAACGAAGCAAAAACCCGTCTTGATGAGGTTGAGCAGAAACAAGCGCGTCGTGGTGCTGATGAAGTTGAGCATCGTAAATCCATTACCGAGCAGTTGATGGATAGTGATAGTTATAAAGAGTTTGTTAATAACCCAAGCGCTGGCAAGTCTGCTAAATTGCATACTAAAGCGACTATCACAAGTGCCACTACTGATGCAGCAGGTAGCGCTGGATCGTTAATTCAACCGCAAGTGCTCAGTGGTATTATCGGTGCGCCAGACCGCAAGCTCACTATCCGTGATTTAATCGGTAAAGGTACTACGAACAGTAATGCTATTACTTATATCCGTGAAACTGGCTTTACTAACGCCGCTGCTATGCAGGTCGCTGAAGGTGATCTGAAAGCACAGTCAGACATCAAGTTTGACGAGCAGACAGTAACGGTTAAGACTTTGGCGCATTGGATGAAGGCCAGCCGCCAAGTGCTTGACGATGCTCCAGTTTTAGAGTCTTATATCCGTGGTCGCTTGATTTACGGTCTAAAGCTAGTAGAAGAGCAGCAAATCCTAAACGGTGATAACACTGGTGGTAATTTGCACGGTATCATTCCACAGGCAAGTGTATTTGCAGATCCCGCCGCCTTAGATAATTATAGTATTCTTGACCAACTACGCTTGGCTCAACTGCAAGCGGTATTGGCTGAATACCCTGCCACTGGTCACGTATTGAATCCGATTGACCTTGCACGTTTGCAGCTACTAAAAGACGGTAACGCTAACTATGTTATCGGCAACCCAGTGTCAGGCGCTAATACTACGCTATGGGGCTTACCAGTAGTAGAAACGCAAGCCATGGGCGCAGGCAAGTTCTTAACGGGAGCATTTTCGCTTGGGGCAACTTTATATGACAGGCAGCAAGCTGCTGTCGCGATTGCCACTGAAAACCAAGATGATTTTGTTAAAAACTTGGTGACTTTACTCGCTGAGGAGCGCATCTGTTTAGCAACCCATAGGCCCGAGGCTTTTGTATATGGAACGCTAGCAGCCAAAACTACACCTTAGTGAATACTTAGGTTTAGACGAATAAGGACGCTCAGAAATGGGCGTTTTTATTACTGCAAAGTCAATTGCTTAGTTAATTTTGCAGTGATAAAGTGCTATAATAGAGAAAGCAAAAAGCCACTATTGCGGAAACAATAATGGCTTTTCTAATCAAACCGATACAGGAATATCGAAATGACTAACGCACATTCTACAGCTCAGAAACCTACCAAGCAAGTCAAGAGTAATAAATTCGGAATATATAACACTGAACAGTTTATCGCCAAAGCCAAAAAGGTTCATGGTGATTGTTTTGTGTACGAAAACATAAGGTTTAAATCCTTAAATCAAAGCGTAGTAATAACCTGCAGAAAGCATGGTTCGTTTATCCAGCGCGCTGTTGACCATATCAAAGGAAGTGGTTGCAGTGATTGCTCAAAGTGTAAAAGAATGGATAAGGCGCTTTTCGTTAAAAAAGCCAAAGCTAAACATAAAAGACGTTACACATATGAAAAAGTTGAGTACAAAAACACCAAAACCAAAGTATTGATAACTTGCCTGTCACATGGCGATTTTTGGCAAGAAGCGGGTAGTCATTTATCAGGTACTAAATGCCCTGATTGCTACCAAGAAAGCAGATTTTTAACGCAAGATGAGTTTATAAGTAGAAGTATAGAAGCACATGGCTTGGGTAAGTTTGACTACTCAGAGGCGGTATATGTTAGCTCTAATGACAAGGTTAAAATAACTTGCAATACTTGCGCTGATGTTTTCTACCAAGAGCCTGACCGCCACATGAGAGGTGGTGGCTGTAGAAAATGTGCAGGTACAAAGAAAGTCACGCAAGAAGATTATATAGCTCAAGCAAAAGAAAAGTACGGCAACCGCTTTGATTATAGTGAGGCTGTGCTAGAGAATAAGAGCGAGAAAATAAAGATAATATGTGGGCTGCATGGCGCATTTTACCAACAGGCTTATTATCACCTTGTTAGTGCTGACGGTTGCCCTCAATGCTCAAGATTAAGACAGGGTTATACTAGAACGAATTTTGTAGAGCAGTGCGAAAAGAATAGCGAGGGCATAGGCACGCTATACGTTATTGAGTGCAGCAATGAGCTAGAATCATTCTACAAGGTGGGCAGAACATCAAACACTGTAAAAGGTCGTTACCCTAGCAATTACCATATGCCTTACGACTATAAAGAAGTTCACTTAGTGCAAAACAGTCCTGAATATATTTACGGCTTAGAAAACGAATTACATAGGCTGCTAGCTGAGCATAGCTATCAACCTTTGATAGGTTTTAGCGGTCAAACAGAGTGCTTTACAACCATCAGTCCAGTAGAGCAATTACTTAGAAAGCTAGCGAATACCGACCAACTACAACTTATCGCATAACAAAAAAGACCACCATTACGGTGGTTTTTTAATGGGAGATTGAAATGAAATACAAAGTCATTAAGCAGCATTATGGTAGTCAGCAATTTTTCGAAGGTGATCTGCGTGAAGTCAATGTTAAGTCAGATGCTGAGCAGCTGATGAAAATGGGCTTGATTGCCGAACCAGCCGCAAAAGAAGAAAAAGCAGCCCCTAAGTCTAAAAACAAAATGGCGAAAGAGCCAGCCAACAAAGCTGAGTAATCACTATGTCTATAGTCAGTATTGAAACCGCTATCCACCACTTGCGCGCTGATGCTGACGACAGTGTGGATATTCAGCATAAGCTTGACGCTGCGCAAGAAATGGCCGAGCAGTATATCGGTCGTCGCATTTATGCTGACTATCCTGCAGTATTGGATGCCGCCAATGCCGCTTTGGCGGATATGGAAGCGCTGATGGCAGAGCGAAAGTCAGTCGAAGGCAGCGCACTCGACCCAAACCTAAAAACCATTCAGTTTGATCAGCTATCTGCCCAGTGGTATGACATGCTTATGATGGCACGCGGTATCGCAACCAACAAGGCTATCGAAGTCGCTATCCTGCTGATACTTGGCACGCTGTACGAGCACCGCGAAGATGTGGTGGTCGGTACCAGTATCGTCAGACTACCACAAGCGGCTGAGCATCGATTGCAGCCTTATCGGATAATGGGGGTGTGATGTGCGTGCCGGCAAGATAAGAAACAGAATAAAGATATACGAGAAAACATCAGGCCGATCATCAACGGGTGCAGTGCTCCCGCCAACGTGGACGCTTACTCACACACTTTGGGCATCGTTTGAGCCTTTATCCGTCAAAGATATACTGACAGCGCAAGCATCGGGTAGTGAGATGGTCGCACGCTGTATGCTACGCTATCGTGATGATATTGACAGCACTATGCAGATTGAGCATAGAGGTCAGCGCTATGAGATTGATGGTGATCCAATGCCAGATGCTAAAAGCGGCCGTGAGTATATGACGCTGATGCTGAAGAGTAAAAAGGATTAGTTTGTGTTATATTAAATGAGTGAGCTAGGTTCTGCAGACCGAAAGTGATTAACGCTAAGTCATTGCTCACACCCTAATTAGCGATTACCAAAGCGAGTAATGACATGAAAAAGATTATCACAGCATTAGTGTTAGCAATGACGGTTGTAGGCTGTAGCTCAGACGCAGTTGAAGTTGTCGAAGTAGAGGAAAGTAATACCACCCCTGCCAAACTATACATGGCTTGCCTTCCAAAGATACAAGAACAGCTTAAAAACCCTAAATCATTCGACCCTGACCCATTGACTATCAAGTCTGGCTTTACAGAGGGTATGCACATTGTTGGCTTTGATTTCTACGCCAAGAATACGTTTGGCGGTGAGATTATGCAGCAAGGGATATGCACCTTTGACGAAGATGCTAACTTCTTAGAGTATGAAATAGTCTAAATAAAAACAAGATACGAATGAAAGTCACCTTAATCGGTGGCTTTTTTTATGCCTGACGATAAAACAGAGGTGATTATGAGTGCCAGAATAAGGATTGAAGGCTTGGACGAGCTGGAACGTCAGTTTGACCGTCTGGCCGATACATCCAAGCGCAAAGTTATGATGAAAGCGCTTAATGCAGGTATCGCGCCTATTAAGAAAGAAGCGAAAGCCAACGCACCAGAAAGAACAGGACTACTCAAAAAGAACATCCGCTCAAAGCAGATGCGCAAAACCGAAAAGCCTGCTGTCGGCATCTATGTATCAGGTAAAGCATACTACTGGTATTTCGTAGAGCATGGCACCAGCAAGATGGCAGCGGCGCCATTCCTACGCCCAGCCGCTGACAGCAAGCACGAAGAAGGCGTCAATAAGTTTAAAGAAAGATGGAAAGTTGAAATCGACAAAGTGATGGTCGGCTAATAAAAAGGCGTAAACAATGAAAGCCAGCGAGATAATTTATAGCAACCTTAGCGACCTGTTCGCCAATCAAGTGTGGCCGCTGGTGCGACCTGACAGCGAAAAAGGGTTGCCTTACTTGGTTTATACCGTACTGAACACCAATGCGACCAACGTGCTGGCGGGTTATACAGGGCGTGAAATGGCGTACATGCAGCTTGATGTCTACAGCGATAGCTATGACGCTTGCGAAGACATAACCAATCAAATGCTTGAGATTTTAAACAATAACGTCACACCATTCCACTATGACAGCCGCCGATACATGCACGAAGATGACGCTGGGCTATACCGCCAAAGCATCGAGTGCCATATTTGGCAGACCCATTAATTAGCAGCAGCTATTACCTAATCTTTGGCTGTCGCCATAGATACAACACCCACAAATTAAGAGAGTAAATCATGGCTATTTCAACCGATAAGCTAGTAAACGTACAATACACCTGGAGTATTGCTACTGATGACGTACCTACTTTTAACCAAGTAGAGTTTTTAAATGAAATGGAAATGCCCAAGCTGATGAAGTTGGTAGTAGATGTGACACCTACTGATGCTACTTCGACGGTCAATGCGGTGCCCAACTTCCGTGAAACATCGGAGATTCCATTCACGTTGTATTACGTGCCGACTGATCCGCAGCACATGGAATTGAAAGCGGCATACAACGACTCTACCGTTATCAAGAATAAGATTGAGTTCTTGGACCCTGACGCATCAACCGAAGGTTTTATCTTTGACGGTATGATTAAAGAGTTCAACTTGATTGCTGAGCAAAAAGACATGCTAAAAGTAGAAGGTGTCATGGTTATCAGCTCAGAGATTACCGCAACACCTTAATATCTTTAGGTGATTGGTTTTGGGTATAGGGGTTAATCGCCTCTATGCCTTTTTTTATTTATAAATAACAAGCGAGTAACAACATGGCTGCAAAAACGACAAAAAAACTGCTAAGCAAAGCGGATTTCATGCAATTAAAAACCAAAGTTGAAAAGATGGAGATACCTGAGCTTGGCGAGGTATTCATCAAAGTCATGACCGCTGCAGAGCGTGAGGGCTTAGAGCGTCAAATGCAAAAAGAAGTAGAGAACAACGGCATCCGCGCCACTATCTTTATCTATTCGGTCTGTGATGAGAATGGCGTCTTAGAGTTTGGCGATGAAGACTTGGAAATGGTTAAGCAGTTCCCGTCATCTATCGTATCAAAAGTCTATGACTTCTCAAGCGACCTCAACGCGCTACAGCCCGAGGCGAAAGAAGACGCTGCAAAAAACTCTTAGCCCACCCGCTACGTGCTTTCAAATTCCGCCTAGCCGCGCACTTGAGCAAGTCGGTCGCTTGGATTGATGACAACATAACATCAAAAGAGTTGACCGAATGGCAGGCGTTCTATGAGTACGTAGAGCCATTTGGTGGGAAGTTTTTGGATATGCAGTTTGCGTCACTACGCATGCAGAATTATGGCGGTGACGAAAAGCTAGGCTTAGAAGATTTCATGCTATACGACTACAGCCTGTTAACCCCACAACAAAAAGAACAGATTGAGATAAACAAAGCAAATGCGAAGGCGAAGCAACAAGCCGCCGAGCTTAGAGCGTTTTTTGCATCTAAAGTTAAAAGCAAACAATCACAATAACCTATAGGTGACTAAATGGCCTCCGTACTCAGTAGAATCCAGATCATTATGGAGGCTAACGCAGCCAACTATAACAATGAGCTGAGACGTGCACGCAATCATTCAAGGAGCACGTTTGGGCAGATCAGCAAAGCCGCTGGAAAAATGGCACTGGGTGTCGGCGTGGCACTGGCTGGTATGGGCGCTGCATCAGTTAAAACAGCGATGTCGTTTGAAACGGCAATGGCCGAGGTGAACAAGACCGCGGACTTTGTGACCGAAGATGGGCTGAGCAACTTACGCAAAGAGCTTGAAGATCTATCTAAGACCATGCCATTGGCTTTTGAGGAGTTGGCAGATATTGCTGCAAGCGGCGGTCAGATGGGCATCGCAGGTGAAAACCTCGCGCAATTCACTGAAACTATCGCCAAGATGGGTATTGCTTTTGATATATCCGCAGGGCAAGCCGCTGAGTCCATGGGTTTTATCGCATCTGCCTACCAAGTGCCTATCGATAAGCTGGGCGAAGTGGGTGACGCCATTAACGAGGTGTCTAACAACTCAGGTGCGACAGCCGACAAGACCATCGACTTTATGCTGCGAACAGGTGCCGCCGCCAATAACATGAATATCGCAGCCGAAGCTACCGCCGCGATGGGTGCAGCGATCATTGATGCTGGTGGTAGTGTCGAGAAAAGCGGTACCGCCGTGTCTAACATGTTACTTGAAATGGCCAACCCTGAATGGCTGAAAGATAACGCCAATATGTTTAAGGAAATGGGCGTTAGTACAACAGAGTTTGCCAACTTGGTGAAAACTGACGGACTAGCCGCGTTCAATCTGTTCCGTGATGGTGTTATCGCCGCTGACGACCCCATGAGCAACTTGCGTGATGCTTTTGGCGCATCAGCACCGCACGTAGCCAAGCTGTTTGATGAAACCTCAAAGTTCCAACCGCTACTTGATGCCGTTGGTCAAGGTGCGGCAGGTGCGGCAACACACATTGGTAGTCTTGATAATGAATATCGTGTCATGGCGGATACTACCGCTAATGCCTTTGTACTCATGAAAAACAGTGCAAGGCTTGTCGCAGCATCATTGGGTGAGGCGTTCTTGCCAGCGGTGCGTGAGATCACAGATGCGCTCATCCCGCTGATTCAGAAGTTTGCTGAATGGGCGAAAGCTAACCCTGAGCTGATTGTGACCACTGCTAAAGTAACCGCAGTCGTGTTAGGCGCTGTGGTGGCCGTTGCATCAATCTCAAGTGTGGTCACGGCGGCAGTTGGCGCATGGACGGCATTGTCTACAGTATTTGGTATTGCTAAAGTTGTGATACTGGCAATGACGGGCCCAATAGGGCTAACGGTCGCCGCTGTTGCTGGGTTAGTAACAGTGGGGGTTTTGTTGTATAAAAATTGGGAGCTAATACAGCAGAAAGCCACCGAGATTTGGGGTTCAATTACCAGCTATATCGGCGGCAAAATCACTGAGATTAAAAACTACTTCTCTACCAACTTCCCTGCAATGACTGCCATCGTTTCAGGGGCGCTGAAAACCATTACCACCGTGATTAGCACAGGCTTTGCGTTAATCAAAAACACCGTCACGACTGTTTTGGCAACTGTAAAGGCTGTCATCAGAGGTGACTTCGGCGCGATACCTGGCATCATCGGTAACGGTCTAAAGTCAGCGGCTAGCATCGTCAGTAATATGATGAGCAATATCTTAAATATCATTAAAGCGACTGGATCAAAGCTGTACCAAGTCGGTAGAGATATTATAGACGGCCTAATAAGCGGTATTAAATCCAAGGCGGCCGCCGCTAAAAACGCTATAAAAGATACCGCAGGTGGTATGTATCAAGGTGTTAAAGACTTCTTTGTCGTACGCTCTCCCTCGCGCCTGATGCGTGAGCTGGGCGTCGATATTATCGATGGTTTGATTATAGGTATCAATGATAAAGAAAGTGACGCCTATAAAGCGGCTGTTAGTGTTGCTAATTCTGTTTTAGACGGTATCGCAAGCACTCGCAAGTCTATCGAGCTGTTTGGTAATGATAGTCCAGTCGCAGCGTTTGATTATGATGTGCTGATCGGTAAGTATGACGATATAGCACCTAGTTTGCGTGAGAAGTACCGAGCCGACTTGCTCAAGCTTGAGCAGATGAAACGCGAGGAAGAACAACGCGCACGTATAACTTCTGCTATTCAAGGTCGAGCTGCACAGTTCCAGACAGACCAAAAAAGCGCGGCTGATGCGTTCGGGGGTCTAGATATTAATCAGCCACAGACTGAAGCTGAAAAACTACGCCTAGCCTATGAAAACAAAATGGCTATCGTCAATCAGTTTGAGGACATGCACACCGAAAAAGCAGCGCAAGCCCATGCAGCACGGGTGAAACTGACTGAGAATTACAACCAAAGCATCCAAAACCTTGAGCTGCAAAAGCAAGGTCAGACAGTCGGCGCTGTGACCGCCATGTTTGGTATGGCGCTAGGCGAAACCAGCAAAGGTTATAAAGCGATGTTCGCAGTGCAAAAAGCATACGACTTTGTGCAAGCTCAGTCGGCTAGTTTTGCCGCTATTGCTAAGGCGTGGAGTTCAGCACCGTTCCCCGCTAACTTACCTGCAGTCGGCATGACCACGCTGCAAACGGGTATTATCCCCGCTGCAATTCAAGCACTAGCACCTAAAGGTTATAAGCAAGGTGGTTATACTGGATCAGGTGGTATCAATGATGTTGCAGGAGTGGTACATGGTAAAGAGTTTGTCGCTCATGCCGAAGCAACCCGTAAGTATCGCCCAGAGCTTGAAGCTATGAATGATGGCAGTTATGGCAAGCAGCCGCCAGTAGTAAACATGACTATCGAAAACCACAGCAACGAGCGCATCAGCCAAACGACTGATAATGACGGTCGCGTGCGATTAATCGTAGGCGAAGAAATCAAGCGCCAGGCTTTTAATCAACGCAGCGATCTAAACCGTGGTATTCAATCCAATTACAACATGAGAAGGAATTTAGGATAATGGCAGATTTACCGCAATTTATGCTTAAGCCTTTTCGTGACGGTTATAACTTTAGTTTAGGCCGCACTACAGACACCACTCAATATACAGCAGGACTGCCAAGACAGCGCAAGAGGCAAGTCGGTGCTGTCCATCAGCTAACAGCGACATACAAGTGTAGGCGTTCACAGTATCAATACTTGTTAGCGTTTTTACGAGTGTATGAGGCTAAGCCGTTTTTAGCCTACTTACTCTTAGATGACATCGACCATCAATGGTACGAGTGCCGCATTGTTAGCGAGAATATCAACGTCAGCACACTAGGCGACCAAATATTCACCGTTAGCCTAGACTTGGTTGTTAAGTCAAAACGCCATGTTGTAGAGTCCGACAAAGCACTTGTTGAAATCTACAACATGACAGACGGACAGATTGACGCATTCTTCAACGCACTTGAAAAGCTAGTCAACGAAGATTTGCCTGATGCGCTAGGGAGTTTAAATGCCTGATTACAGTTACTGGTTAAGCGGTTCACCTGATGATGTCAGATTGCAGTGTGTGGAGATTTCACACCCTGCATGGTCAAAGGTGTATCGCATTGTCCAAAACCATGCAGACGGCATTACGGTGACGCACGAGGGTGGTCTTACCTTTGCTTATGAGTATGTGCCGCTAACCATTCAAAAGGGTAGCAACTCAGATGATTTGGATCAAGAAATAACGATAGGCGTTGGCGATTTAGGTGAAGACTTCCCTAAAGAGCTTGATGCAATTCGAGCAAGTGCTACTTACTCAAAAGTCAGACCAACACTGAATTATCGTGAATACAACTTATCTGATTTAACAAAACCACAGGTTACTATTTTAGGCTTAGAGGCAACCGACTACGAGCCTAAACGTGAGGGCGCGGTGTTTGTTTGCAGAGCTAAGCAAATGAATCTAACTAAAACAGGCGAGGTCTACACGCTTGATAACACACCTACTTTGCGAGGCTTCGTTTAGTGTTATAATTAGCTAAACAAAGAGAGTGGTTATTATGATTGATATATGGCAAGGTTTTTTTAACGTAGAGAATGACGATGGCGCATTGACTGATGTTGTTGCTGAAACTGGTGTTTATCATGGTACAGGCGCAGACATTAACGCTGAGATTTGCATTAGCGAGCAGGCGGTGAGTGATTACATAAACCTAAAACCTGATGGTCAACTAACACATTAACAACAGCCCTCTTTTGAGGGTTTTTTATTGTCAAAAATAAGGTCAGGCTATGTGGGATTCTATCATTTACGATGCTGATAGCTATTGTTGTGAGCATTTTTTGATAGATGCTTACAAACACTACAAGAGAATCGATTTATCACCAAAGCTGCTAACAAGTGGCTTTTTTAGTGCCTCAAACTTGCGCCAGTTTGTGCCGGTGGTCGAGCCTACGCAGTACAGCATAGTGTTATTTAGAGCTAAGAACGAGGCGCATGTAGGCTTATGGGTCGATGGTCGAGTGCTGCATTTAGAGCCACATGGTGTTGTATGGCAGATTATATTAAACAAGGGTTTGACAGGGTGTTATTTTATGAAGCTATTTAAACGCTCAGTCGAGCTTGTTGTCATACGTGACATATTCAATCCCACAAATAACATCGAGCAGTACAAAGGTCGTGACATCGAGCAGCTACTAAAACAAGCGTTCGGTGAGAGTGGCTTATCTGAAAACGTGCGCCTTTATCATGGCAATATGCTAGACGAGGTGACACCTAAGACACCGCAAGACGTTGATGAAGTCATGCGTCTAAATGGGCGTATCTATGCTGTGGTTAAGCCGATGGGTTTAGATCCGTTCTCGTGGGCAATTATCGCAATATCGGTTGCTGT
>RCMY010000728.1_pt1 | contig 33800 bp, 44 predicted proteins | sample 2041341 | NCBI WGS metagenome assembly RCMY01 (sample SAMN09708234, study PRJNA481090) | Marine sediment metagenome, whole genome shotgun sequencing project. | reverse complement strand
ATCATCGACAAGGTCGAGTACATCGACTACAAGGACGTCGATCTCCTCCGTCGCTTCATGAGCGACCGCTCCAAGATCAAGAACCGCCGCGTGGCGGGCAACGACTTGCAGCAGCAGCGCGAAATCGCCAAGGCGATCAAGATCTCCCGCGAGATGGCGCTCCTGCCGTACGCCACACGTGTCGCCTCGACCCGCACCGGCGGCCGTCGCGACCGTGACGATCGTGGTGGCGGCCGCGGTCGTGACGAGGGTCGTGACGACAACGCCGAGAGCGCCGAGAGCACCGAGAACACCGGTGACGACAACGTCGAGTCAACCGACACGTCGGTGAACACCGACGCAGCCGAGACCACCACCGAGACGGAGGCCTGAGCAACATGAACGTCATTCTCCGTAACAAGGTCGACGGACTCGGCCAGCGTGGCGACATCGTCGAAGTCGCCGAGGGCTACGCCCGCAACTTCTTGTTCCCGAAGGGACACGCCATCAAGGCGTCGGCCGGGGCCATGGATCAGGCAGCCAAGATGCGTGCATCGCGCGATCAGAAGGATCAGAGCGCTCGCGAAGCGGCCACGGCCATCGCCAGCACCCTGGTTCCGAAGACGATCACCGTCGCTGCAAAGGCGTCGAGCGAAGGCAAGCTCTTCGGTTCGATCACCGCTGCCGAGATCGCTGACGCGATCAAGGAGCAGACCGACATCGAGATCGATCGCAAGGCCATCGAGGCCGATCACAACATCAAGAACGTCGGCCAGCACACGGTCACGGCGTCGCTGCACAGCGACGTGTCGTTCCCGATCACCCTCGAGGTCGTCGCAGCCGACTGACCGGCCTCGGACCCGCCCTGCTCAGGGGTCAACACCGATCTGGCAGTCCAACTGTCGAAGGTCGCAGAATCGACACGTCGAGGGCGTGTCCCGCCAATTCGGTGGGGCGCGCCCTCTGCGTTTTCCACAAGAAGTCCACAACACCGGTATCCACAGGATCGCACCTGTTGTCCACAGGCAATTCCCAGGGTTGTTCCCCTAGCGACACACAGCGAAGACCAGGAAGAATGGGGCGATCATGAGCAACGACGTCGAGTACGGCCAATTCGGAGGTGGAGGACCATCCCGATCGGGCGGAGGCTCGGGTCGGGTCCCTCCTCACAACCTCCAGGCCGAAGAATCGGTGCTCGGCGCATTGTTGCTGTCACGTGACGCAATCGGGGTCGTCGGCGAAGCTGGTCTGGGTGTTCGGGACTTCTACAGTCCTGCGCATCAGCACATCTTCGATGCCATCCGGTCGCTGTATTCGTCGTCCGGTCCGGTCGACGTCGTCACCGTGGCCGATGAGTTGCGTCGGCACAATCTGCTCGACGAGCTCGGTGGTATCGAGCGGCTGAACGAGCTGCAGAACGCGACGCCGTCGGTGTCGGGTGCGGAGCACTACGCGAAGATCGTGATGGACACGGCGCTCCTGCGTCGGCTGATCCACACGGCCGGTGAGATCACCGACCTCGCGTTCAGTGAGCCCGACGATGTCGCCAAGGCCGTCGACCTCGCCGAGTCGAAGATGTTCGAGGTCGCCGAGGACAAGGTGGTCGACTCGACTCGCGAAATCGGCGAGCTGTTGAACATCGCGATGGACGAACTCGAAGCGAACTTCGAGCGCGGCGACACGATCACCGGTGCGGCGACCGGGTACGACGACCTCGACGAACTCCTGTCTGGCCTGCAACCGAGCACCCTCAACATCGTCGGTGCACGCCCGGCTATGGGAAAAACCGCGTTCGGATTGGGCTTGGCGACGCACATCGCGAAGAACGAGTCGAAGCCGGCGCTCGTGTTCTCCCTCGAGATGGGGCACTCCGAGCTGACGCAGAGAATCCTGTCGTCGGAGGCCAAGGTCGACTCCACCAAGTTGCGCACCGGCAAGCTGACCGAGAGCGACTGGTCCAAGATCGGCCTCGCGGTCGGCCGTCTCGAAGTGCCGCTGTTCCTCGACGACAACCCGCAGGTCACGGTCATGGAGATCCGCGCCAAGGCGCGACGCATCAAGGCTCAGCACGGTGGTCTGTCGTTGATTCTGATCGACTATCTGCAGCTGATGTCAGGTTCCGGGAAGTCCGAGAACCGTCAGCTCGAAGTGTCCGAGATCAGCCGAAATCTGAAGGTCTTGGCGCGTGAGCTCGAAGTGCCGATCATGGCGCTCTCCCAGCTCAGTCGTAACTTGGAATCCCGCGCCGACAAGCGCCCGATGCTCGCCGATCTTCGTGAATCGGGTTCGTTGGAGCAGGACGCCGACGTCGTGATGTTCTTGTATCGCGACGAGGTCTACAACCCCGAGTCACCGGACAAGGGCTCCGCCGAGGTCATCGTCGCGAAGCACCGTGCCGGACCGATCGGCACGAAGCGCCTGGTCTTCCTCGGTCAGTACACCCGCTTCGACAACGCCATGTAGTGACTGGTGGGCACTTTCGGACGCATGCCGGAGGAGTAGCGATCGATCCGTGCTGCCCACGACAGCGTGTGACCGACCGCGTCGACGGGATCGGGTGGAAGGTTCTCGAGGCCGAGTCGTTCGAGGTCGAGGCGTCCCTGGGCGTCGAGGAACACGGCGACGCGGTACGCCGCGTTCTCGCCGGCCTTGAAGGGATCAAGGAGTTCGCGTCGGAGGGCAGTGAGATCATGGGAGGCCGCGTAGAACCCGACTGGCGATGTCGGTCCTCGGGCGTGTCGGGTGCTGCGCTGATTGTGCGAGGAGTCAAACCGTCGAGCGAACAATGCTCATCCCACGCCTTCGGGTTGCCATCGAGTCCGGTGGGCACCCCATGATTGTCCTGTCCGGCTCATCGGCGTGACGGCCATCATGACTTCACCAGCGCGCTGCGGCGCCGGCCACCGCTCACGTACGCGGATCCTGAGCGGCCAGTCGACTGCGCGAAGATGGGTGGATGGAGGGATTGGCGCAGGTGAATCTGATCGTCGACGATGTGGAGCGAGCGAAGGAATTCTGGACGCTTCTCGGCTTCGAATGGGAACCGAGGCATCCCAAAGCGGCAGTGATCGCGTTCCCGAACGGAATGAATCTCGTCCTGCATGAACCAGACTTCGCTCGACTCTGGGATCCGGCGTACGTCGGGCCGGTGGCTGGCTCGACGGTGATCGACATCAATGTGGCGACCCGAACCGATGTCGATGATCTCCACGACCGCGTCGTCGCGGCTGGGTTCAGCAGCAGCGTCGCGCCGTGGGACACGTTCTTCGGGTCGCGCTACGCCATCGTGTGCGATGCCGACGGACATCGCGTCGGCTTGAAGAGTCCGCAGGACCCATCCCACTCGTACCCGCTCGACGACGAGCAGTCGGGGGAAGTTGCATGCAGGTGCCGTCAGTCGCGCAGCGAGTAGGTGAGCATGGCGTTGCCCACAGCGGTGATCTGGCTGTCGAGGAGTTGCAAGCGGGTGAGGGGCACGCTGTCGTGTGTACAGACGACGTGGACTCCCGAAACTGATCGCTCGTCATCGAACTCTTCCTCCGTCCATCGTCGGCAATCTCGAGGACGACCGCAGAGCGGCACGGTCTATGCATCGCCGGCGCGATCGAACGGAGCACCGAGGAGCAGTCGGGCGGCGCGGGCGTCGTCGCGTGCTGAAACGACACCAGCGGCGACGATCAGTACGCAACCGATGATCGTGAGCACGCCGGGGACCTCACCGAAGAACACGAGTCCGACCAGCACTGCTCCGAGGACGCTCGTGTAGCGGAACGGAGCGGACACACTCAGGTCACCGACGCGCACCGTCTCGATGACGAGCAGGTAGCCCGCCACCAGGCAGAAGCACGCCAGCAGCAGGACCCCTGCAGCGCGTGCCGTGATGGCACCCCACCCGGTGAACACCGAGATCATCCCCATCATGGACGTGATCGCGATCGAGGTCAGCAACGAGATCGGCAACGGTCGTGTGTCGGCGTCGACCTGCCGAGTCGCGAACTCTCGGACGACGAGCGCAGCGGCCGCAACGACCACGAGTAACGCCCACGGCGAGAACCCTGACGGGGTGGGACGCACGACGGCGATGACACCGGCGAAGCCGATCCCGACCAACACATATCGACGGCGGCCCACCTGCTCACCGAGCTGGCGGGCCGCAACGACGGTGACGACGAACGGAACGAGCATCAGAATCGTCTGGGCATTCGCGAACTCGAGCTGCACGAGCGCCGCGAAGAACGCTGCGGTACCGACGACTTCGGCGGCGATTCGGATCACCAGCGGACGTCGCAGTCGCCGACGGTCGAGACGTTCACCTCGAACACGACTTGCGATCGCGAAGACCACCACCATGGCGCAGCCGCGAAGAAACAGCGCCTGGTAAACGTCCAGACCCTCTTCGGTCGCGACGCGAACGAGGCCGTCGTTCACGACATAGGCGAGCGAGCCCAGCGCCATGTAGAGCGCACCCAGCGCATTCGGAGACAGATCTCGCACCACGGCATCGCACCGTACCGAGCATCGGTAGCGTGACGGAGTGTCCGAGCGAGCAGATGCCTGAGGGCGACACACTGCGTCGGGCGGCCGAGGTCGTCACACCGGTGCTGGAAGGCCAGGTCGTCACCGACCTGTGGTTCAAGAAGCTGCGCGGCTATCGGCCCCGAGTCGGCGACACGATCCACAGCGTCGACGCCGTCGGCAAGTACCTGCTCATCGAGTTCGACCGCAAACTGGTGCTCCACACCCACCTCGGGATGTCCGGATCCTGGCGCGCGACGACGCTCGACACAGCGGTGCCGAAGACACCGAAGCTCCGCATCGTGATCGAGACCGCAGCCGGGAGGGCACTCTGCTTCGCGGCGCCGGACATCTCGACCCACATCTCCGGGTCGGGTACCGCTCCAGCCGACCGCATCGGACCGGACCTCAGCAACGACGACGTCGACATCGCCGAGGTCGTCGCCCGGAGTCGCGAGCGGGCCACCGACACGACCACCCTCGCGGAACTCCTGCTCGACCAGCGCGTCGCCGCTGGTGTGGGCAACGTCTTCAAGAGCGAGACGCTCTTCGTCGCCGGCGTGTACCCCTTCACGCTCGTCGCCGATGTCGGCGACGAACAGCTCACCAAGATCTGGTCGATCGCACACCGCCAACTCGTGGCCAACCGGAGTGCACCGTTCCGCAAGACGACCGGACCCAGCAGTCTGGACCGGACTCACGTCTACGGACGGCATCGTTTCGCCTGCCGTCGCTGCGACAACTCGGTGTCGTTCTCCGCTGCCGGCGAACGCACCGCACGCAGCACCTACTGGTGCCCCACCTGCCAGCCACGTTCCGACTGAGTTGCGGACTGCTGTTGTTCAAGCGCGACGCGGAATGTTCCGATCAGCAGATGTGAGCTTTGCTGTCAGCGACCTGTCGACATCGGACCCGACGACGGTCGCGAAGCCGTCTGCCGGTAAGCGCCGCGTCCGCCGCACCGCGACGATCGTGTCCACGGCCGCAGTCGTCCTCATCGCACTCGTCGTGATCTGCGCCGTCGACTCCTACACGATGCTGGGCTCGTCGATGCGGCCGACGTACGACCCGGGCGCACGGATCTTCGTCAACCGATTCGCAACAGCCGAGGTGGGTGACATCGTCGTCGCACCCTCGCCACTCGACGGTGACCGGATCGTCATCAAACGTGTCGTCGCGGCAGGTGGCGACACGTTCGCCTTCACGGACTGCCAGGTCGAGCTCGACGGCAAGGTCGTCGTCGACCCACTCGGTGGTGGCGATTCATGCGGTGGCGGCGTTGCCGAGATGACGATCCCGCCTGGCCACGTCTTCGTGCTCGGTGACAATCGAGGCGCATCGGAGGACAGCCGCGACTTCGGCACCATCGCAGCCGACCAGATCGTCGGTGTCGCCATCCGCTGGTGACCTGCGCTGTCCTGCCTCGGCCCGGCTCGTGTTGCGCAGCTCAGCGGCTCACGTCGAACACCTGCTTCTGGATGCCATTCGAATAGGTCTCGTGCTCGACGAGTGTCAACGTGGTCGCCGGCACATCGCTCTGACCGAAGAGGCGCTTGCCCGCACCGAGCAGGACCGGGAAGACGAGCAGGTGGTAGCGATCGACGAGGCCGGCGTCAGCGAGGTGTCCACCCAACTCGGCGCTGCCGTGCACCAGGATCGGCCCACCGTCGGTGTCCTTGAGTGCTGCCACGTCGTCGACGGACCGCAGGATGGTCGCCGGCCAACGATCGTCGTCGGTCTCCAGGGTGGTCGACACGACGAACCGGGGCATCGCGTTGTACCCGGCGAATTCGTCCATCGTCGGCCAGACCGGTGCGAACTCCTCGTAGGTGCGGCGACCGAAGAGCAGCGCTGAGGCCTCGTCCTGTTCGCGACCCTTGATCTCGTACGCAGCCTCGTCGAACTCGATGTCGTTGAACGTCCAACCGGCGCTGCGGTGGTCGCCGCCGCCGGGTGAGTCCATGACGCCGTCGATGCTGGTGAGTGCGGTGATGATGAGTGGTCGCATGATGTCGTTCCTGTCGTGATCGTGGGTTGGTGGATTGTGGTGGGCGGTCGTGGCTACAGGACGTCGTCGGTCAGGTGAGCCGTCGCCGGAGTGGGTCGAGACCGCTGCCGGTCAGGTGTCCGAGCGCGGAGCGTCGTCCGGTCGCAGCGAGGAGGAGATCGATGGCCGGCCCGGTCACCCGCTCACCACTCGTTCCGTGTGACCAGACGGCATCCGTCGCTGTGACCGTCGTGTCAGCAAACGCATTCTTCGCCGGGTACCAGCGACTGGTGATGACGTGGTCGAGGGCGAGTACGACCCGATCGGGAGGTGTGGAGTGCGTGCGATCGAGCGCCCGGGAGATGTCCTGACCGTGCACGATCGCGTCGGTCAGGCCATCGGCGGGGGAACTGCCGAAGGACTTCTTCGTCGAGCGAGCATCGTCGTGCAGTTGCTCCAGCAGCTCAACAGGTGAGAACTCCTCCGCTCGTCGGCGGGCATCGACTGCATTCATCTCGTCGAAGGCCCCACGATGCCGGAGCATTCCCTTGGTGAAGTCGAACATGGACGTACGCGTGCTGAGCGTGAGGTGCGCCACGACGTTGTGGACGGTCCAGCCATCGCACCGTGACGGCGCAGACCAGGCTGCGTCGTCGAGCGAACGCAGGAAGTCACACAGGTGCAGCCGCTCCGCGACGAGGGCGGCCTGGACGGTGGCGTCGGTCTCGCTCACGTGTTCGTCGCCTCACTGCTGCTGGCGAGGGTGGCAGCTCGCGACGAGATCTGCTGGATGGCCCACCCGTTGCCGTCGGGATCGGTGAAGAAGCAGAAGCCGACGTTGTCGAGCGGATGTGGCGTGTCGGCCGGGTTCTCGCCCATGATCTGGATGTCGGAGACCTGGACGCCGCGTTCGATGAGTTGTGCATGCGCCCGTTCGAGGTCGGCGACGACGAGCTGGAGGCCGGTGATCGAGCCGGGAGCCATGTCCGGCACGGCGCCCTTGCCGATCACGATCGAGCACCCTGAGCCGGGAGGTGTGAGTTGCACGATGCGGGCGTCGGCACTGATCACCACATCGTGGTCGACGGTGAAACCGAGTTGATCGGCGTAGAACGACTTGGCGCGGTCGATGTCGGACACGGGGACGACGATCACTTCGAGCGTCCATGCCATCTCGGCCGCGGTCTGGACGTGGGACTCGGCTGGAACTGGGTCCGTCATGCCTGGCTGCTGTGGCGTACTGGCGTCGGTCATGGGTTGGCTCCTGTCTGGATGGATGTCGCGTCTGGGTCGGGCACCAGGATCTGGGTGAGGTAGCGGCGGAGATGTGAGAGACCATCGATGGCATGGCTCGGGTCGTCTGCGGCCTTGGCGAGGATGAACGACCCCTGGATCACGGCCTGGATGTGGCGAGCGGTGCTTGCAGCCGTCGCACCATCGGCTCGAGCGGCACTGGTGAGGGCCAGCTCGAGATCCGCTTCGAGCGTCGCAGCATGACCGAAGATGCTTGCGGCGCACGCGTCACGGATCTCTGGGTGCGTTCCGAATGCTTCCTGGGTCATCGTTCCGACGAGACAGGTGAAGGACTCGACCGGGCCCTTGATGATCGAGATGCGGAAGTCGACGTAGCTCAGCACTCGGGCCGTCGGGGACAGCTCGTCGTGATAGTCAGCCGAGGCGAAGAGTGCAGATGTGGTCGTCGTCCAGTGCTCGGCGGCTGCCACGCCCAGGTCGGTCTTGGTCGCGAAGTGGTGAAAGAAGGCTCCCTTGGTCACCCCTGCAGCAGCGCACAATTCATCCACCGTCGTCCCACTGAAGCCCCGCGCCCGGATGACGTCGCGGGCGGCGTCGAGGAGTCGCACTCGGGCGGTTCCTCGCTCGATCGTCGACATGTCCATGACCATACCAACCAGTTGGTATGTATGTCAAGGGTGTCGGTCGCCCCGGTTCGTGGTCGGCGCGGCAGACTGGTTGCATGGGTGCAGACGGTCCCTCGGACCTGACAGGGCCACATGCCGTTCGGATGAGCGACGCCGCGGATCGACTCGACGAATTGAGCGAGACGGCGGCCTTGATGGGCGACGACGACGGTGCTGTCCGGCTGCGTGAACGGGCGCTCGCCATCCGGATGGCGGTGATGCGGTCACTCGATGACGGCGGTGCATGACCACCGGGGCCCGGCACGATCGGGACTCGACGTCCCGTCTGTGCCTGGCCCCGACGGGACTTGGGGTGTACTGGTTTGAGCCACACCGGAGAACCGGCCAAGCTGAGCCGATGAACTCCCCGTCGGACACCGCGGACCTCGACACACTCCGCACCATCGAACGTCGCGTCCTCTGGTTGGCCACACGGATCATCGACCACGCCAACTCGCGCGGCGCGGCATCCAAGAACGACGTGAAGGTCGGCGGCCACCAGGCATCGAGTGCCTCGATGGCGTCGATCATGACCGCCCTGTGGTTCGCCCACCTGAACGGTGAAGACAAGGTCGCCGTCAAGCCCCACGCATCGCCCGTCTACCACGCCATCAAGTACCTCACCGGTGAGCTCGACCGCTCGTACCTCACGACGCTCCGCCAGCGTGGCGGCCTGCAGGCCTACCCGTCGCGGACCAAGGACCCCGACGTGTCCGACTTCTCGACCGGCTCGGTCGGCCTCGGTGCCGTCGCGCCACTGTTCTCCGCACTGACGCGCCGTTACGTCAGCTCCCACTTCGGTGAACAGCCAGCAGCCCGGTTCATTGCGCTCGTCGGCGACGCCGAACTCGACGAGGGCAACGTCTGGGAAGCGATTGCCGACCCTGCCACCCAGGAGCTCGGCAACTTCACGATGGTCATCGACCTCAACCGGCAGAGCCTCGACCGGGTCATCCCCGACATCGCCGCGGTCCGCCTCAAGCGGTTCTTCGCCGATGCCGGCTGGCACGTGGCCGAGGCCAAGTACGGCGGACGCCTCACCGCAGCGTTCGCGAAGCCGGGCGGTGATGCCCTCGAAGCGCACATCGACTCGATGAACAACGAGGCCTACCAGGAACTCTTCGCGCTCGACGGCGACGAGGTCCGCCGCAAGTTCCTCGTCGGCGCAGACGAGACGGTGCGCAGCTTCGTCAGCGACCTCGACGATGCCGCGCTCAAGCATCTCGTCACCGACCTCGGCGGCCACGACCTCGGTCTCCTCGTCGACACCTTCCGGGAATGCGATGCGACACCCGACCAGCCGTCCGTGGTGTTCGCGTACACGATCAAGGGACACGGGCTGCCGATGGCGGGTGACCCGATGAACCACGCTGCGTTGCTCAACTCCGAGCAGATCGACGCCTTTCGCGCCGAACTCAGCCTGGACGCCGAGACCGAGTGGGACCGCTTCGCACCGGACTCCGCTGCGGGACAGCTGTGCCGGGCGGTCGGTGGCGACATCAACAACGCACCGCCGACCCCGCGGCCGATCCTGCCTGTGCCCCAGGCGGCGCGGTCCGTGGTGACCAACGGGGCGACCTCGACGCAGGAGGCCTTCGGCCGTGTGCTCGCGAGCCTCGCCGATGTCGAAGGGGTCGGCGAGCGGATCATCACCACCGCGCCCGACGTCTCGATCTCGACGAACCTGGGCGGCTTCATCAACAAGCGTGGCGTCTACTCACACCGCCAGCGCGACGACCACGGCGGCGCCGACCGCCTGCTCAAGTGGGCACCCGGGCCGACCGGCCAGCATGTCGAACTGGGCATCAGTGAGATGAACCTCTTCATGCTGCTGGGCCAGCTCGGCCTCAGTCACGACCATCACGGTGAGCATCTCCTGCCGGTCGGCACGGTCTACGACCCGTTCGTGTTGCGCGGTCTCGACGCGCTGATCTATGGCATCTACAACGATGCGAAGTTCGTCGTCGCCGGCACCCCTGCCGGCGTCACGCTCGCCCCCGAGGGTGGAGCGCACCAGTCGACGATCACCGCCTCGGTCGGCGCCGAACTCCCGAACCTCACGTACTTCGAACCGGCGTACGCCACCGAGGTCGACTGGCTGCTGTGTGACGCGCTCGATCAGCTCAGCCAGCCGGGGGGTACGAGCGGGTACCTCCGGCTCTCGACGAGGCCGATCGACCAGCAGCCGTTCGCGAAGGTGCTGGACAAGATGGGCGAGCAGCGGTTGCGTGAGCACGTGCTGGCCGGCGGGTACCGGTTGGTCGACGGACGCGATGATGACAGCTCTGGTGGGGGAGCAGCCGGGCGACCCGGCGTCACCATCGTGACCACGGGTGTGATGGCCCCCGAGGCGATCGCTGCTGCGGGCATCCTCGATGGTGAGGGCGTCGCCGCTTCCGTCGTGCACCTCACCAGCCCCGATCGCGTCTACCGGAGCTGGCGGGCCGGATTTGCCCAGTCCGCGGCAGCGGCTCGGGTCGTTCGAGCCCCGAGCCAGCTCCACCGACTCGTGCCGGCCCACGAGCGCCGTCGGCCGGTCGTGAGCGTGCACGATGCAGCGAGCCACAGCCTGGCGTGGATCGGCTCGGCACTCGGTACTCGGCAGTACGCCCTCGGTGTCGACCGATTCGGCGAGTCCGGCACCATTGCCGACCTCCACGAACTGACCGGCATCGACACGGGCAGCATCGTCAACGCAGCGCTCATCGCGATCAGCGAGGTCGAGCCCTACGACGAGTGATCAGGCTGACCCCCGAGAGACCGTCACGGGTCGTCACTCGACCGGTCTCGTGTCAGATGTCTACTGCGTCTGGGCGCTGGTAACGGCGAGCGAACTGATCGTCTCCGTACTGGCTTCAGCTCATCTGGGAGAGCAGACGCTCGACGTCGTCGTCGGTGGTCACCGTCTCGAATCGAGCCGCCGGTGCATGGCGTTCGATCGCAGCGAGCAGGCGCGGTTTCTCGCGCCGTCGCCAGGTCAGGAGCCAGATCCAGAATTCCCTCTGCTCGCGGGAACGACGGAGGGCTCGCCAGACGCACCTGACCGTCGGCGGATCGAACATCACGACGGTGTCGGCTCGTTCGAGGCGCGTCTCCAAGTCGTCGTGCGGGCTGAGATCGCCGTCGAGGATCCAGGACTCGTGAGCAGTGAGTTCCCTCTGCACCTCGATCCAATCCTGTCGCGCCAGGGGCTTGAGGTCGTCCGACCAGAAAACGCTGTCCAGCTCGATGGCTTGCACGCCGGTTGCTCTTCCAAGACGCCTCGCAAAGGTCGACTTTCCTGCGGCACCCGGGCCGAGTATCACGATCCGCACTGTGTCAGTGTGGCATCGGTATGAGTCCGCCGGGCGACGAGTTCGGTGGCTCTGTGTGCTACGGCTCCGACCTCCGATGCCCAACGTCGTCGACACGAGTTCCGTTCGGAGGACGACGTCGTGCGGGCGGTGACTCCCACAGACTCGTCGTGGCCTGTCTTCATCGAGCAGCTTGAGTGGTCGGGAAACCTGACGATTCGAGCCAGGCTCGGCCGGCACGCCAACCACACAGAGCCGCCCGCGGACGGGATTGATCGACCAAGCGTGACCGGACCGTCACCAACCGTCTCCGAAGCTGTCCGCGGACGGGTTTCGCAACCAAGCGTGAACCTGATGTCACGGACCGTCACCCGCATTCCGACGGTCAGCACTCCTCAGCAACACTGTCCGACTACACGAAGAGCGCGACGGCGGGTGAGCGCCACGAGCGGATACTGGGCACATATCCACATGCCTTGCACAATTGCTGAGGCGGACGTGCGATTCCTTCCGGAACGGATCCAAACGCCTCGCGCTGTCCTGACAGGCGCACTGTCGGGCCGCACTTGCGCGAGCACCAGATCGAGTGCCGAGATGCCGATCACGAGCCGGCCGGGGTGGTGGTGCCCGAGGTGCTGTGGTGGCGGATTTCAGAAGATCGTCAGGGGGTCGCGGGCGCCGGGACCGGTGCGGGTCGGGTTGCCGGTGAGGGGTCGGGGACGAGCGGATCAGGGCTCGGTGCCGGATTCGGGTGGTTCGGATCCGGGATCACCGGTGCGGGGTTCGGGTTCGGGTTCGGATCCGGAATGATCGGTGCGGGCTCCGGCGACGGATTCGGGACCGGCGACGGATTGAGGATGTCGGTCATGCTGCTGGGAGACGCGGTGCTGGGAGACGCAGTGCTGGTGGAAGTGAGTTGAGTTTCCATGTTCGGAGGCTTCCCGCTCGCTGGCATCGAAAACGTTCGGTCTGCGGCTCGGCCGACGATTGACTGGCGCCCGTTCGGGGTACCTGAGGGACATGGCGAAGAACCATGGCTCCTCCATCAAGAACGATGCACAGTACGAAGCGCTCCGCGAGGACGGGATGTCGAAGGAGAAGGCAGCACGTATCGCCAACTCCGACGGTGCCTCGAAGCGTGGCGGCCAGTCACCTCCGTACGAGGAGTGGACGAAGGACGAACTGTACGATCGCGCCCAAGAGCTCGACATCGACGGACGCTCCTCGATGCACAAGCCTGATTTGATCGAAGCCCTCCGTTCCCCGAAATCATCGTGACAGGATCCCCATGCCCACTGTTCTCATCGCCGTCGACGGCACCGCCAGCGACCAAGCCGTCATCCGCAAGACACTCGAGGTGCTCGGGGACGGCCATGAGTACGTCCTCGTCAGCGTGAGCGACGAGCCGGCCATGATCGGAGCGGTTTCGCTCTCCTATGCGTCGGCATCAGCCTTCGGTGTCTCCTCGCTCAGCAGTTTCGCCGACGGCATGGGTCTCGACGCCGACGCCGCCGAAGACATCGCCGAGGGCGCCGCAGCCGCGGCGGGCCTGACGGGTGCTGACGTGGTCGGCGAAGTCGGTGACCCGGCGACTGTGCTGATCGAGGTGGCCAAGGAACGCGGTGCGATGGTGATCGCCATCGGTGCCAGCGATCGCAACTGGTTCTCCCGACTGTTCGACCCGTCGGTCGAAGCCGCCGTCGTCGAGCGGGCACCCTGCCCGGTGTTGGTCGTCCACCCGGACTGACACCCGGACTGACGGCGGGACGGAATCGCAGGCGACTCATGGCGACCTCGATCGTCGAACCCGAGCGGATTGCTGCGCTGAACGCAGCGAATGCACGCGAGGGTGGCGAGTACGTCCTGTACTGGATGCAGGCGTCGATGCGCGCCGAGCACAATCCAGCGCTCGAACATTCGTCGCGCCTCGCCAACGACCATGGCGTTCCGCTGGTGGTCGCCGCTGTGATCGTCGCCGACTACCCCGACGCATCGGCTCGTCACTTCGCGTTCATGCTCGGTGGCATGGGTCAGGCATTACGCGCGGTCCAGCGCCGCGGCGCCACCGTGACGGTGCGGCTCGGGGAGCCCGTCGACGTGATTGCAAGGCTTGCCGACGAGGCCGTCGTCGTCATCACCGATCGCGGCTACCTGCGGCATCAACGCGAGTGGCGCGACGGACTCGCCGACCGGGTCGACTGTGCGTTGTTGTGTGTGGAAGGCGACGTCGTGGTGCCGATCGATGTCGTCTCCGACCGACAGGAGTACGCCGCTCGGACGATTCGGTCGAAGATCAACCGCTGTCGCGACGACTTCATCGTCGAACTCTCGACGACGTCGATCGATCACACCACCAACGTGACCTTCTCGCCCGACTCCCGTGACGATGTCGTCGAACTCGACCGTTTCGACGACATCGAAGGATTGATGCAGAGCTGTGGCATCAGCACGGACGCCGGGCCCCAGCCGGTCGATTGGATCACACCTGGGACACGTGCAGCCCGCGCACGACTCGACCGGTTCCTCGACGAAGTCGGCTCCTACGCCGATGACCGAAACCGGTTCCATTCTGCGTCGACCTCACTGATGTCGCCCTACTTGCACTTCGGACAGATCTCGCCGGTCGTCATCGCCCAAGCCGTCCTCGATCACGTCGGCGAGGATGCCGAGGACTACCTCGAAGAACTGATCGTCCGCAGAGAACTCGCGGCGAACTACGTCGAGCACTGCGTCGGCTACGACGCGTGGGCAGGGCTGCCGGAGTGGGCACGCACCTCACTCGAGGCGCACGAGGGCGACGAACGCGACGACGTCTACACCGCCGGGGAACTCGAAGCCGGTTCGACCCACGACGAACTGTGGAACGCCATCATGGACGAGATCCGCAACCGCGGATGGGTGCACAACCAGCTGCGGATGTACTGGGGCAAGCAGATCATCCGGTGGACCAACACACCGCAGCACGCCCACCGCACGTTGCTCGAATTGAACAACCGATGGTTCCTCGACGGACGTGACGCATCGTCGTACGCGAACGTCGGCTGGTGCTTCGGCCTGCACGATCAGGGTTTCCAGGAACGGGACGTGTCCGGCAAGCTCCGCCCGTTCACCGATGCCGCCCTCCGGCGCAAGGACGATCTGAACTCCTGGCTCGACGAACGGACCTGATCGGCTCGTTACCCGCAGCGCACCCTGTGGATCAGCCGTCGCGCTGTTTCCGACGGCTGGAACGGGGAATACCCGCGCCATGAGTTCACAGACGACCGACCTCCGCCCGCTTGTCGACGCAGACGGGCCGTTCCTCTCGATCATCATCCCGGCGCCCAGCGCCAGTGCTGACGCAGCGCACCGATTCGACACCGAGTGCAGGAACGTCTTGAAGCAGATCAGCTCCGCGTGGAGCGACGATGAGATCGCCGATCTGGAAGCCATGATTCGCAGCCTTCCGCACGACGCAGGTGACGCTGTTCTCGTCGTCCATGCCGCCGGCGGACCGACGCATGTCGAGTTCATCGAGAACGGGGTGGATCAAGGTCGCCTCGACGAAGGACCGCTGCCCCGACTCGCCCCGCTGATCGAAGCACGTCAGCGCACCATCGCGCACGTCATGGTCGACGCCGATCTGAGTGGTGCCGACATCACGGCGTTCGATGGTGGCACGGTCATCGCGACCGAAGGCGTCGACGGTGAAACCGAGTACATCCATCGTGGCCACCCGGGTGGCTGGTCACAGCGCCGCTTTCAACAGCGCGCGGAGAACACGTGGGAGGAGAACGCGAACGACGTCGCCGATGCGGCGGCCACACTCGCCAAGCAGACCGATTCGCGGCTCATCGTCGTCGTCGGCCCGACCCGCGCTCAATCGATGGTCGTCGACAGCCTGTCCGAACGGGTCCAGATCCCTGTCGAGAAGGTCCAAGCCGGAGACCCAGATGCTGCCGCTGCAGAGATCACCCGGTTGACCGCCGACATCGCAGCCACCGACACGAAGCGGCTGCTCGAACAGGTCCGCGAAGGCGTCGGCACCGGACGGTCGTCGACGTCGAGCAAGCAGCTGTTCGAAGCACTGGAGACGGGCCGCGTCGAGACACTCCTCGTCCACGACGACGATGACGCCGACATGTCAGCGACCGCCGGAGCAGACGGCCGACTCGTCGATCAGGCGATCGCTGCCGCGCTTCGTACGGACGCAGCCATTCACGTGGTCCCGAAGGTCGCCCTCCTCGACGACGGCGTCGCTGCGATCCTGCGCTGGTGACCCGCCCGTCACTTCGGGGCCGTTACTTCGGGGTCGGGACCAGCGGTAACGGAGACCAAGCCCAGAGCGCAGGTGCGTTACTTCTGCTCCCGACCCCGAAGTAACTCAGATCCACATGTAGGTGGTGGTCGCCGTAGCGGCGCGCTTGCCGTTGGGGAGGTAGACGTCGATCTGACCGAACACCAGTGTTCGGCCGGGCTTGACGACGTATGCATCGAAGGTCACCGTGCCGATGTTCTCCGGAACGGCGCGCTCGAACGACGTGTTGAGCGAAACGGTCGTGAAGCCGCGACCGGGCTGGTCGAGCGACATCATCACGAAGACCATGCCGGTGTCCATGCACCCGAGGATCGCTTGCCCACACATCACCCCGCCGCCGTGCGTGATGTGATCGACCACGTCGACCTCGAACTGGACTCGTCCCGTGCTCGCGCCGGTGACCCGCAGCCCGACGTCGTGCATGAGCCGGGGTCCGCCCTCGGCGAACTCGGCGGTGATGCGTTCGATCAGCGCAGCATCGGTGTCGGCCAGGGCGGCGAACGTGGGCGATGTCGGGGAAGGAACAGAGGGGGCGGCGTCAGTCGTCACGGCGGCGACGTTAGCGATGCGCAGCGAGGTCCGGCGAGGTGCGGAACGGTCCGGCGAGGTGCGGGACGGACGAACGCTGCAGCGAGGCGCCCGGGCCGGACACGGGAGTCGAACCTGCCAGTCGTTACGGTCATCGGAGTGCAACTCAACACGATTCAACGCGGTGCCGGTGCACCGATCGTCTTCATCCACGGACTCGGAACGGCAGCGACGACCTGGGACGCCTGCGCCACAGAGCTCGCCAACCGGTTCACGACCGTTGCTGTCGACCTGCCCGGGCATGGCGACTCACCCAGCCCGGAAGGCATCGAATCCTTCACTCGCGACGCAGCCCTGAACGACCTCGATCTCGTGCTCGACGGGTTGGGCGAGCCGGCTGTGCTGGTCGGACATTCACTCGGCGGCTACCTGGCGCTTGCCCACGCGGCCACGCGCCCGGGCGTCACCCGTGGCATCGTCGTCCTGAACACCGGGCCGGGCTTCCGCGACCCGGAGAAGCGGGAGGGTTGGAACGCCCGATCCCGTCGCAACTGGCACCGGTTCGGCGTCCCCGAGCGCGTGGCCGAACTCAACCTGCAGCACGATTCCGTGGTCATGGATCGCCTTGCCGAGATGGCCACCCCGACGCTCGTGCTGGCAGGCGGTGACGACCGACCCGAGTACGCGAGCGCCGGCGCGTACCTCGAACGCAAGATGCCGAACGCTCGTCTCGTCGTTCTCGACGGAGGCGGCCACTCGATGCACGAAGAGACGCATGCCGCCGAGGTCGCGACCATCGTGGCGGACTTCACGAATGGACTGGGCTGACGGATGACGTCGATCTACTTCGAGGACTTCACGCCGGGCACCGTGTTCGACCTGGGTCAGGTCACGGTGACCGAGGAAGCAATCATCGAGTTCGCCACGCAGTTCGACCCGCAGCCCTTCCACGTCGACCCCGAAGCTGCGAAGGACTCCTCGTTCGGCGGGCTGATCGCCAGTGGCTGGCACACCGGATCGTTGTGGATGCGCCTGTACGCAGATGCCCTGCTCCTGGATGCCGACAGCCGCGGATCGCCCGGGATGGAAGAGCTCCGGTGGCGTGCCCCGGTCCGCCCCGGCGACACGTTGACCGCAACCACCACGGTGATCGACGCGCAGCCGTCCGCAACTGATCCGACCCGGGGCACGGTCTTCACCGAATCCGCGATGACCAATCAGCACGGCGTCGAGGTGATGACCATGAAGTCTCGCGGCCTGTTCGGCCGCCGTCCGGCTCCCTGACCGGCACCGCGTGACGGTTTCAGGGATCGGGGAGACGGGCACGTTCACGCCATGAGCTACGACGTGCACATCGGAGACGAGGTCGAATGGAACTGGGGCAACGGCACCGGAACCGGCAAGGTGACAGAGCGGTTCACCTCCAAGGTGACCCGAACCCTCAAGGGGTCCGAAGTGACACGCGAGGCGTCCGAGGACGAACCGGCGTACCTCATCGAGCAGGATGACGGTGACCAAGTCCTGAAATCCGTGACCGAACTGAGCCAATCGTGAGCCTTGACCAACCGCAGGATCAACCGCTTGACGCAGCAGCGATGATCACTGCTGCACGCGCCCACGTCGCCAAGTCCTACTCGCCGTTCTCCAAGTTCAAGGCAGGCGCCGTCGTGCTGACCGAGGCCGGCAACGAACACGCCGGCGTCATCGTCGAGAACGTGTCGCTCGGTCTGGCGATGTGTGCCGAGCGAGTCGCCATGTTCGCGACGGTCGCAGCGGGTGAACGCCCGGCCGCACTCGCGCTGGCTGCTCCTGACACCGATGGCGGTCTCACATGGCCGTGCGGCGCGTGTGTGCAAGTGGCGCTCGAACTCGGCGGCCCGGACATGGTCATCGTCGTCGGTGACGATGACAGCGGCCCGCATACGTCGGCCACGGTCGGAGAGCTCCTGCCGCGCGGCCCCAAGGTCCAGATCGACTGATCAGCGGCTGCGACCGATTCCGACCCGGATCACCACGTGAGGGCGCGAGTCCCACCCATGCCGAAGAGTGTCTTGAGGTCGATCAGCTTGTGCAGCACGGGCGGGACGAGATCGGCGAACGGTGTCGTCAGTGCGATCGGCCCGAACTCGGCGAGTCCGCGTCCGCCCCCGAGGTCGAGCACCCACCCGCGCTGAACGAGCGAGCCAGCTTTCGTCGCCTGCCCGTCGAGCAGACGTGCCGCGTTCTCACCGGCCGTGGTTCCGGCCTGTACCGCGATCTGTGCCGACATCGGGAGGCCATCGCCGCTGTCGTCGAGGTGGGCAGCGACATCGCCGGCGGCGAACGTGTGCGACATGCCCATGATTCGGAGATCGTCGTGGACGAGGATCCTGCCGTCTGTGGAGACGTCGACGCCGAGTTCGTCGGCACGAGCTTCGAAGCCACCCGCCCACACCACGATGCCGGCGATGTGTCGATCAGACGTTCCGTCGATGCCGGATTGGTCACCGGTGTCACCAGCGATGTCGACACCGGTGGCGGTGATGCGCTCGACTGCTGCATCGAGATGTACGTGTGCGCCGCGCGATTCGAGGATGCGGCGGGCGCCGTCTCCGGTCGACTTCGACATCGGCCCGAGGAGACGTGGTCCGACGTCGACGATGTGCACGTCGACGTGCGGATGCTGATGCGCGACTGCGGCGCTGAGCTGGACGCCGGTCGCCCCGCCACCGATGACGACCAGTGACGTCGCCGTGTCCAGTGCGGTGCGGATGGCGATCGCATGGTCGGCGGAACGGAGGGGGAGTGCGAGGTCGATTCCCTCGATCGGGGGCTGCGCCGGTCGGGCACCGGCACTGACGATCACAGCGTCGGCGCTGATGGTCCGGCCATCGGTGAGGATGACCGACCCGTCGTGGATGGTTTTCAGTGTTCCGATCTCGACGTTCGGCTGGAAGTCGTCGAGGGAGTGGCCGGCGCGGTCGGGCGACTCGTCACCGCCTGCCACGGCCGCGAGTCGGGTGACGAAGTCGTGGGTGCTGCGCATGTCCAGCACCGTCACGGAGTGCCCTGCCTGGGCGACTGCTCGGGCTGCATGGAGCCCGGCGTAGCCGCCGCCCACGACGAGGACCCCGTCGATGTGTTGCGACGCCTCGGTGGCCTGCGTTGCTGTGTCTGAACCGGTTGTTGCCATGGCACGGGGTACCCGCCGACGGACCCGCCAACCTTGGTATCGGTCACACGTCCTGGCGTCCCTGGGCATGGTGATCGCGACCGTGACGCCGAACGCGGCGAAGCGCCGATCCCGCACTGCGGAATCGGCGCTTCGAGCCGGTTGTTCAGGTGTTCGTGTTCACGTTGTTCAGCTGGTGGCTGCAACAATGCCGGTTGCCAGCAACAGTGCTGCCTTCGGCATGTGCTGACCGGCCATCCGGAATGCGGAGAACGCAGCCGGATCGCTGGCGACCATCAGGTCGATGGCAGCGGTCAGCGTGGCGACGTGCTCTTCGAGGCCCGGGATCAGGGCGTCCGGCGTGATTTCTCCACCGGTGATCTCTTCGAAGAATGCACCAGCGGCCTGCTGGTAGCCCTCGAGATCGGTGAGTGCCTGATCAGCCATTTCGGCGTTGTCGGTGGCCACACCCAGGGTGTAGTCGACGAAGAAGCCGATGTGCTCACGCCAGAGACCGAGGAACGCTTCACCGTTCTCCGGGCCTGCGACCGATCCGACGACGTCGGCGAGTGCGACGGTGTTGACGTCGAGTGTCTCGACGGCAGCCACCACATTCGGGTTCTCGAGGTCGCCACCGTTGTCGATGGCCTGCTCGAGTGCGATGCCAGCGAGGTAGACGTGCTCCTGGAGCAGGTTGGTGAGGACCGCACGAGTCTCAGCGGGTGCCGAGTCGGTGGCGCCGGGGAACATGTCCGGGACGGCGGCGACGATGCCGGTTGCGAGCAGGTTCGCTGCGCCGAACATGTGCTGGCCAGCGGCACGAAGCAGTTCGAACTGCTCCGGGCTGTCGGCGACCATGGCGTCGATGGCGGCGGTCAGTGTCGTGACGTGCTCTGCGAGTCCGCCGATGAGAACGTCAGCCTGGATCTCTCCACCGGTGATCTCTTCGAAGAATGCACCAGCGGCCTGCTGGTAGCCCTCGAGATCGGTGAGTGCCTGGGTCTTCATCTCTTCGTTGGCGGTTGCTTCTCCGAGCGTGTAGTCGACGAAGAAGCCGATGTGCTCACGCCAGAGACCGAGGAACGCTTCACCGTTCTCCGGGCCAGCGACGGAGCCGACCGCGTCAGCGAGTGCGACGGTGTTCTCGTCGAGGGCAGCGACTGCAGCAGCGGTCTCGGCTTCTTCGAGGTCGCCACCGGCGTCGATGGCGGTCTCGAAGGCGACGCCAGCGAGGTAGACGTGCTCCTGGAGGAGGCTGGTGAGGCCAGCGCGCAGCGTCGAGGCGCCGTCATCGGTGGCGAAGCCGGAAGCTTCGGCCGGTGCTTCGGTGTCGCCCGGTGCTTCGGTGTCTTCGGTCATGTCGGTTTCGACCGGGGCGTCGGTGTCGACGGTTACGTCGGTCTCGACCGGGGCGTCGGTGTCGGTGACGACTTCGGATCCGGCGGGGGCCTCGGTCGTGGCCGCATCGTCGGAGTCGCTACCGCAAGCAGCGGCAGTCATCGAGATGGTGGCGGTCAGAGCGAGCAGTGTTCTGCGTGATTTACGCATTGGATATTCTCCTTGGGGGATGTGTTCACGGGGTGTTACATCTGTCGAACAGATGCGACTCGGGAAGGTCCGTCGTCGTGGTTGTGGTTCGCAGCTTCGAGAGCTTTGGATCACGAGATGTCGAAATCCATTCCTCGCTCGCATTGAGCACTGAACGTCTGTACCCCGGTCTGAACGGTTCGAAACACCAGGCGACGAGCGGTCACCCCGGTGTGCAGCTATGACGTGCAGGTTCGATCTGCAGGTTCGACCTGCAGGTTCGGTCTGATGGAGCGATGGGAGGTTTGATCTGATGGTGAGATGGGCACGAACGAGTGACCATGCGCAACAACAACATATTCCTGGCCGCCACGGCGTCCATCCTCCTCTTCAGTGCCTGCGGATCCGACGACACCAGCTCCTCGGACACCAGCCCTGCTGAGACCGCCACTGCTGACTCCGTGGCCGAAACCTCGACCGACGACACCGCTTCCGATGCCCCTGCAGGTGGCGGAGCGTTGGTCGGCATCAAGGACTCCCGCTACGACCCGACCGACATCTCGATCGCGGCCGGTGAGTCGGTGACCTTCACCAACAATGACGGCTACGACCACACCGTCACCTCCAAGGATGATTCGCCGATCGAATACAACTCGGACACATTTGGCGAGGGCGAGACCTTCGAGCAGACGTACGACGAAGCGGGGAGCTACAGCTTCTTCTGCAAGATCCATCCCACGATGCGGGGAACGGTCACCGTCGGCTGATGCGTTCTTGATCTGAACACTGACGTCTGAACACCGACCTCTGAACGCCGGCGATGGCGGGTGCCCCAAGCGGGCATCCGCCATCGTCGCGCCTGGGCTCGGGTGAGCCTCCCCACCCGGATGCCTGTTGTGCAGGTTTCGAAGTCCTCTGCGTCTGAGGGATGGGTGATGGTTCGGAGTCGATCCCGGGGCGCGCCAACGGGGACTCTACGTCTCAGCAAGGTCGTGCCTCGCAGCGTCGTTTCGGAGTCGTGTCGATGGCTCGCAGCACGACCGGCCGAGTGGTCGGATCGGATCGAGTGGGCAGCGCTTGATCCGTCGAACAGCTACCGCAGCGTGTTCGACACGATGGTCCTGTTGTCGGTGCAGGTCGCTGACCTGTTCCACGTCGTCCAGCTCGCCAATGCGCTCGGACCAGTGCGGTCCGACTGAACGGAATGCTGATCACCCGCACGATCCTGTGCGGGTGAGGGCTCGCGCACTCAGGGGCGGGTCGATGCATTCAGGTCCGCAGCAACCGCCGGCCAGGCGACCGAAACGATCAAGCCGAGCCGGCGGAAGAGCACCGCCAGATGCCGGAGTCGTCAGGCGTTCTGTTGCGGACGGAACGCCAGTGCGGAGAGCACAGCGCACCCGATCAACACGACGATCTCGGGGAAGACGGACAATGCCGCTTCTGGTGCCGGATTGAGGCCCGGGCCGTCGTTGAAGCCCATCCAACCGCCACTCGTGCGGGACAGCCAGAACGCCAACAGCGACATCGCCGCCCAACCGAGACCGAGCAGTGGAGTGAAACGACCAATCCAGCTCGGCAGTCGGTCGGTGAAGAGCGGAGCGAGCAGCCCCGCGGCGATCACGACGCCAGTGACAGCATTGAGAAGAAACTGGAGTCCGATGTTCGCGATCGGAATGTCCTGGTATCCGTCGAGATACAGCTTGACGTGTGCGTACCCCGCCACGAGAGCAGAGAGTGCGACAACGATGCGGATGGGTCGGGAAAAGGTCATGAGTCAGGTTCGTCGCTCGACGCAACGTAGATCAACGAGGGACGGCTCCGATGACAGGGCCGCCCGGCTTCGAAGTTTCTCCGTCCGGAGTGATCCAGTCGGGTTCTTCGTGCGAACCAGTGCCATGCCCACCCGACGCTCCATCGTTCTTCGGCGCACCGCCGTTCGTTCAGGTGATGCACGCGTCGCCGGAGGCTATGAGCGAGTGCGAGCGGCGGCGTCCGTCCTGGATCGTTGTCGCTTTCTCGCTCCGGAATCGAAGACGTCCGTGGTCTGCACCGGCCTGGTCGACAATCCGGGTTGCGTGGACTTTGCGTCCCTTCTGGACTTGGCTCGGATTCATCCCAACGGCGACCTCAGCGTCGACAGCGTGGATCTCCTTGCTGCGATCGGCCTCCGAGGTGAAGCTGAAGTAGCCATCTTCTTCGACGGAAATGGCAGGGAGATCGCTGTTCCTGTCCGTGCCATGGTCGGCAACGGTTCGCTGCTGCTGAAGACGGCCGGTTTCGGCCCGGGCGCTGCGCTGGGCACATCGATCAGTCTGTTTGTCCCCGGCTGGACCGACTCGGAGGTTCCGTTCCATCCTGTTTCGATGCGTGCGGTCTCCTTTTCTGAGTTCGTGCAATGTCAGTGAGGACGCCCCGCACCGTGATTTCGGCGCCGACGACGCAGTGCGCCCGCCGAGCCGTTCCGACGCGTGATGTCCGGAACCCTTTCCGAGCATGGCATCATGCTCCACTGGTGACTGTCTCTGTTGATCCGAGCGAACTGCTCGAACGAGTACAACGCGGCGACCGCGGCGCGTTCAACGATCTGTACGACGCCCTCGCACCCATGGTGTTCGGCGCCGTCAAGCGGGTACTGCGCGACCCGGCGATGTCAGAAGAAGTCGCCCAAGAAGTGTTCGTCGAGATCTGGAAAACCGCAGACCGCTTCGATTCGACCCGGGCCAGCGCTTCGACCTGGGCGATCACGATGGCCCGCCGCCGAGCCGTCGATCGGGTCCGCCACGAACAATCGCAACGCAATCGCATCGAGGCGCTCCGTCACCAGCCGGCCGACAGCGTCACCGACCCGGCAGCCACCGTCGTGTCGTCACTCGACACCGAACGGGTGGAGCAAGCGCTCGCCCAACTGCCCGAAGATCAGCGTGAAGTCATCACGCTGGCCTTCATCGACGGTCTCGCCCACGGCGCCATCGCTGAACGACTCGGCATCCCGCTGGGCACCGTCAAAGGCCGTGCCCGCGGCGGGCTGAAGCGACTCCGGACACTGATCGGGGAGACGTCATGAACGACGACCTGAACAATCGCATCGACGAACTCCTCGCCCTCGCGGCCCTCGGCGAACTGTCGCCGGCCGACGAACTCGAGCTCGATGAGGCGCTTGCGGCCGACGCCGATCTGGCCGCTGAACTCGACGCCGACCTGTCGGTTGCAGCGATGCTGCAGGCCACGCTCGCCGACAAACCGCCGCCGTCGATGAAGGCGAACGTGATGGCTGCGATCGACGCACTCGATTCCGTTCCGGATTTCGACGAGGGATCCAATGGTGACGAGGGATCCAATGGTGACGAGGGATCCAATGATGCCGAGGGATCCAATGATGCCGTCGTGACGATGCCGCAGCCCGCCACCAGTCCGCTCGGTGCACCGGAGGCGATTCGCGCTGAAACCAAATCGACCAACGCAGCGTCGAACGATCCTGGCGTCGTCGACTTCGCAGCCGAACGCACGAAGCGTCGAAGCAGCCGCTGGCAGACGCTCGCCGCGGCGGCCGCCGTCGCGTTGCTGTTCGTCGGAGGTGTCCTCGTCGCCAACCGAGGCGGCGACGACGGGTCGAACTTCGACGCCATCGCCCAAGCCGACGATGCGCAGCAGCGCACGCTCGCCGGTGAACTCGACGGCACGCTCGACGTGGTCTACTCGCCGAGCCAGCAGGGCTTCGTCTTGATCGGCACCGGCATCCCGACGCTGATCGACGCCGAGACGTACCAGCTCTGGTTCGTCGACGACAGCGGCGCACAGTCCGTGGGGCTCTTCCTTCCCGATGACGACGGCCGTGTGGAACAGGTCTTCGCCGACCTCGACCCGAGCGACTTCGTCGTCGGCGTCACCATCGAGCCCGCAGCGGGCTCCGAAGCGCCCACGCTTCCCATCATCGCCGCCGCCTGACCTCGTTTTCCGGCGGCCTCGCTTCGGAGGACGGGTCGAGCGGGGTGTCCGGCGACGAGTCGTGTCATCGCACCCGGCAGCAGGTGGACACCCTCGACGATGACCGAACGTTGCTCGTCAGCGAGCTTGCGAACGACCGCTGCTGCAGCGGACGCGACGCTTTCGCATTGGCGTTCGAACCCGTCGAAATCCGCAGCGTTGTCGGGTGCGGCACTGTCTGATGCAGTGGGGACGAGCTCGTCGAGGGAGCGGTGCAGCTCGGGAACGACCACGGGTGGAACCACCAGCCGCAGCACTTCGCGGATCGCTTCGGTGGTGACGACCTCGGTGATACCGAGTCGAACGGCGAGCCGCGTGGCGACCGTGCTCTTGCCGACGCCCGGCGAGCCACCGATCGCGACGACGATCGGCCGGCCGGTTCGCCTGGCCTGCCGCCACGCGTTCCAGCGATCGACGAGTTCGGAGCGATCGTGCACGACGATCCGAGGATCGGTGTCGGCCAGATCGACCGGCATGTCAACCGGCCCCCACGTCTGGTCCCGGAATGACCGGCACGGCGATGTGGCCAGTGATTCCGGTCCGTGTGGCGGGCTTCGGTTCCGGGGTGGTGTCGACCTTCGTCATGACGTTCCGCCGGCGATGCGCTCACCGAGCAGGTCGGTCGGCCAGACCTCGCCGACCCACAGATCCTTCGACCAGTTGCGCAGCAGGTCGGCGGCACGCGACGAGGTCGCCGTGGCTTTGAAATATCCTAACACGCATATTGAAAAGGGTCTCTGCCGAACTGTTGTTTCGATCGATAGTATTCCTGCGTCGTGTTCTGGCTGTTTCTCTTTCACCTCGCGGCCTGCGTGGTACTCATGTTCAGCGGCGATCGCCTCGGCAGATGGGCATTCGGACTCGTTGCCGCACCCATGCTCGCGTCGACCGTCGTGGCGCTCGATGCGCTGGTCGGCCGCCGCAGCGAGACCCTCACGTATCAGTGGGTCGAAGGACTCGACCTCACGATCGCGGTGCGCCTGGATTCGCTCACCTCACTGCTCCTGCTCCTCGTGTCGGGGATCGGCGTCCTCGTCTGCATCTACTCCGCCGGGTATTTCAGCGCCACCTCGGTCGGGACCGGGCGTTTCGCCGCGACACTGCTCGCCTTCTCCACCGCCATGGCCGGCCTCGTCGTCTCCGACACCGCCTGGACGATGTTCGTCTTCTGGGAGATGACCTCGATCACCTCGTTCTTGCTCGTGGGCCACAAGCGCACCGATGCTGCAGCTCGAACCGCGGCACGTCGCGCCCTCGTGATCACTGCCTCCGGCGGACTCGCGCTCCTCGCCGGATTCGTGGCCCTCCTCGACGTGGCGCCAGGAGCACGACTCAGCGCACTCGAACCGGTCACCGGCGGATGGGCGACCGCGGCTGCCGTGCTGATCCTCGTGGCTGCTGCGACCAAGTCGGCCCAGGTGCCTTTCCACGTCTGGCTCCCCGGAGCGATGGCTGCGCCGACACCGGTCAGTGCGTACCTGCACTCGGCGACGATGGTCAAAGCAGGCGTCGTGCTGGTGGCGGTCGCTGCGCCGGCGCTCGGCGACACACCGGTCTGGACGCCGCTCGGCGTCACCTTCGGAGCCCTGTCCATGGTGTGGGGCGCAATCGGCGCACTCCGTCAGACCGATGCGAAGCTGATCATGGCCTGGGGGACCGTGTCCCAACTCGGCCTGATGATCGCCCTGCTCTCACTCGGCAACGCCAAGGCGACCTTCGCGGCCATCGCCATCGTCGTCGCCCACGCCGTGTTCAAGGCTGCGCTTTTCATGGTGGTCGGCGAGATCGACGTGCGCACCGGCACTCGCGACATCGACGAGCTCCGGGGCCTGCGTCGGTCCATGCCCGTCGCGTTCGCGGTCACCATCCTCGCCGCCGCCTCGATGGCCGGCGTTCCCCCGCTGCTCGGCTTCCCCGCCAAGGAAGCAGCGGTCGAAGCCGCACTCGGCCTGAATGGGACCGAGCGACTCGTCATGCTCGTCGTCATCATCGGCGGGTCGATCCTGACCGTTGCCTACACGACACGCTTCGTCATCGGGGTCTTCGGCGACCGTGGGACCGCGGTTGCCGACACCGATCTGCATCAGCGCACCGGAACCGACGGTGCAGGTTCCGTGCCGACACCGGTGGCGGCGGCCCGTCCGCTGCTCGCCGCCCCGTCGATCCTGCTGGCGGGGCTCTCGCTGGCCGGCTTCGTCGCACTCGGCTGGGTCACCGGCGTCGTGCGCGATGCGTCCGTCGTCCTCGACGAGAAGACCGAGGTGTACTCGCTGCTGCGGTGGCCGGGCCTGACCGATGCCTTCCTGATCTCGGTGGCCATCGTCGTCGCCGGCGCCGTACTCGGTGTCTACATCGCCACAGGAGTCACCAACGCCGCCCCGCGTCCCGTCGGCGCGAACGCTGCCGACCGGACCATCGACCAGGTCGTCGTCATCGCCCGCATCGTCGCTGCACGAGTCCAGCACGGCTCGCTGCCGGGCTACGTGTTGACGATCGTCGGCACCGCGTCGCTGGCCGCCACCCCGTTCCTGTGGTCGCTCGACACGGCCTCGATCCACGCCTGGGACAACCTCGGCCAAGCCCTCCTGGTGGTCTTCGTCATCGGGGCCGCCATCGCAGCGACCCGCGTCCGGACACGGTTGGGTGCAGCCCTCGTGCTCGGCTCGATCGGGTTCGCGATCACCGGGCTGTTCGTCGCGCAAGGCGCGCCGGACCTCGTGCTCACCCAACTCCTGGTCGAGACGGTCGTCGTCGTCGGGTTCGTCGTCGGGCTCGGGCGTCTGACCACTACGTTCCCGTGGGTCGGCGGACTCTGGTTCACGTCGCGCCTCGTCGTGTCCGCGCTCGCCGCGAGTGCCGTCGCCGTGGCCCTGATCGCCTCGTCGAACCGGCTCGAATCGAGTCCACCTGGCTTCTCGGTGACGGACCGGTTGCGCGAGGAGGCCGTCGACGAGGGTGGCGGCAACAACATCGTCAACGTCGTACTCACCGATGTCCGGGCCCTCGACACACTCGGCGAAGTGATCGTCCTGCTGGCCGTGGCGGTCGGCATCGTCTCACTCACCCGCCGCCGCGGGGCCGACGGCAGCGACCCGGACAATGCGCTCGACGGACCACCCGACGGGCCACTCGCTGATTCAGTTGATGGTGATGCCCAGCACGAGGACACGGCGTCACCTGCAGAGGTCCCGGCGTGATTGCTCGTCGTTCCCCGATCGTGCAGCTCAGCGTGCGCGCCGCCACACCGTTGGCACTCGTCGTGGCCGTCTTCGCCTTCTTCGCCGGGCACAATCGGCCCGGTGGTGGTTTCGCAGCCGGCCTGCTCCTGGGCGCGGTGCTCGTGTTGCGCACCGTCGCCGGCCTGCCGCAACCGCTGCGTCCGATCCCGACGTTGGCCCTCGGTGGCGTCGTTGCCGGCCTCGTCGCGCTCGCCCCGATCCTGTGGGGCGACATCGTGCTCGATCAGGTCGTCGCCGACGTCACTCTGCCGCTGCTCGGCAAGGTGAAGAGCGGGACGGCGATGCTGTTCGACCTGGGGGTCACTGCGATCGTCGTCGGCCTGGTGTTGGCGGTCCTCGACGGCTTCGGCGCCGAGGAACTCTCCGGCCCCGCAGGGGTGGACGAATGAGCGGCGCACTGATCGCAGCCATCGCCGCGCTGGTCGGCTCCGGGGTGTTCCTGATCACGTCGCGCTCGTTGAGCCGGATCGTGCTCGGCTTCGCGCTCCTCGGTCACGCCGCGGTGCTCTCGTTGCTGGCTGCAGGCGGACGTGCGGGTGCGCCGCCCCTCGCGAACGGCAGCGACCCCGACATCTCGGATCCGCTGCCACAGGCCTTCTCCCTGACGGCGATCGTCATCTCGTTCGGCCTGACGCTCTTCGTACTCGCCCTGGCGCGCCGCCAGCAGGTGCTGACCGGTGACGACCTGGTCGAAGACGACATCGAGGATCGACGCATCGCGGCCATCTCGCACGCCAGGGCCGGACGCGTCGAAGACGACTTGGTGCCAGGCACCAAGTCGTCCGCTCGCAGGAATCCGGACGACGGCTTCGCTCCCGATGCGGAGGTGGAGTCGTGAACTCACTCGTGGGGTTCGCGATCATCGGGCCGTTGCTCGCTGCCGCACTTGGTCTGGCCGTCTCGAAGTGGCCCCGCGTCCGTGACATGGTCACCCTCGCCGGTCTCGGCGGCACGACCGCAGCGGCGATCGCACTGCTGATCAACGTTCGTGCTGACGGTGCCGTCGTCGTGCGCGTCGGCGGCTGGAGCCCCGATCTCGGCATCGTGCTCGTCGCCGACCTGTTCGCGGCGCTGATCCTCGTGGTCGCGACAGCGACGATTCTCGTCGTGGAGGTCTTCTCCATCGGTCAGCGCGGCACGCCTGCCGGCGCGGATCCGACGATCGTCGGGCCGATCCTGCTCGTGCTCACCGCCGGTGTCAGCCTCGCGATCCTGACTGGCGACCTCTTCACCCTGTTCGTCGCGTTCGAACTGATTCTCGTGTCGAGCTACGTCCTGCTCACCCACCAGGGGCGTCCCGGCCAAGTGCGGTCCGGCATGACGTATGTCGTCATCAACCTGTTGGCGTCGACGCTGTTTCTGCTCGGTATCGCCTTCGTCTACGCCTCGACCGGCACCGTCAACCTCGCTGCGCTCGCCGAGCGCATCCCCGACCTCGACAACGGCACACGGCTCGGCATCGGCATGTGGTTCCTGATCGTGTTCGGCACGAAGGCCGCGATGTTCCCGTTGTTCTCGTGGCTCCCGGACAGCTATCCGACCGCACCGACCACCGTGACCGCTGTCTTCGCGGGGCTGCTCACGAAGATCGGCGTCTACGTGATGATCCGCTTCCACACCCTGATGGGGATGGACGACCTCGGGCCGGTGATCCTGAGCGCGGCGGGCGTGACGATGCTGGTCGGTGTGGCGGGCGCACTGGCCCAGGACGACGTCAAGCGCATCCTGTCGTTCCACGTCGTCAGCCAGATCGGCTACATGCTGATGGGCCTCGGTCTGTTCAGCGTGGCCGGTGTGGCCGGCGCCGTGCTCTTCCTCGTCCACCAGATTCCGGTCAAGACCGTGATGTTCCTCGTCGGCGGGTTGATCGAAGACGACCAGGGCAGCTCGTCGCTCGAACGTGTCGGCGGCCTCGCTGCTCGCCGTCCGCTGCTCGCGATGCTGTTCGCGCTGCCTGCGCTCAGTCTGGCGGGCCTCCCACCGTTCTCCGGGTTCGTCGCGAAACTCGCCCTCGTCGACGCCGGTGTCGATACCGGCTCGGTGGCCATCGTCGTCGTGTCACTCGTCGCGAGTGCATTGACGCTGCTGTCGATGTCGAAGATCTGGCTCGGCGCGTTCTGGCGCAACCCGACACCGCCGTCGGAGCCGCCGTCACCGGCCTCGGCTCGCCGGACCATGACCCTCGCAACGAGCGCTGCCGTCGCCGGCACGCTCGCCATCGCCGCATTCGCCGGCCCGCTGTGGGACATGAGCGAGGAGATCGCGCGAGACCTGCTCGACGGAACGAACTACATCGAGCAGGTCAACGCCGAATCCGGCACCTTGCGTTCTGCTGATGGTGATGATGGTGATGATGGTGATGATGGTGACGATGGTGACGATGGTGACGATGGTGACGAGATCGAGGCGGGACCATGAACGCTCGCTCGACCCTCATCGTCATCGCGTTGGTCGCCGCGTGGTGTGCACTCTGGGAGACGGTCAGCGTCGCCAACGTGCTGTCCGGGTTGCTCGTGGCCGTCCCGATCGTCGCACTGTCCGGAAGCAAGACCAACGGCAGTTCGATTCGCGTGGTCCCGGCACTGCAATTGATCTGGCTCGTGCTCGTCGATCTCGTGCGGTCCACGATCAGCGTGGTCTGGGAGATCTTGACCCCGACCGACTTCACCGACGAGACCATCATCGCCGTCGACACGCAAGCCGAAACGCGGTCACATCTCCTGCTCCTGGTCGTGGCGATCACGTTGACGCCGGGCACCGCCGTCGTCGACACCGACCCGGAGACCGGTCGGCTGTACGTGCACCTGTTGCACGCCGACGCCGAACCCGAGGTGGTCGACCACGTCCGCCGCCTCGCAGAGCTTGCGTGCCGTGCCTTTCCCGGCCACGACGACGCGGGTCGCAGCGCTGAAGCCGCCGCGTCGAGTGGGGAGGCCGCGTCGTGATCGTCGGCATCGCCATCGCGCTCTTCGCGCTCGCCGGCTTGGCCGCGGTGATCCGCGTGGTGCGTGGACCGCACCTCGCGGACCGCGTCATCGCCCTCGACGTCGCGCTCGTCGCGCTGATGGGTTCCTTGACGACCCACGCCGCCGACACCGGTTCGACGACGTACCTGAGCATCGTGGCCGTCGTCGCGATCGTCGGATTCACAGCGACCGTGACGTTGGCTCGATTCATCGTTGCCGAGAACGAGGACAGTGACATCGGCCGGCCGAGGCGCGTGCCGTCCGGATCGCTGACCGCCGACCTGACCAGCTCGGACCTGACCAGACCGGACCAGACCGAACCGGATGCACGGCGAGAGGATCAGCGATGAACCCGGTGGCGCAGGTCTTCATCGTCGCCGGCGGACTGCTCGCCTTGCTCGCCGGCATCGGTCTGCTGCGATTCTCCACGCCGTATGCCCGCTTTCATGCTGCCGGCAAGGCCAGCCCGGTCGCGTTTCTGCTGGTCGCGGTGGGTGCGAGCATCGAAGTCGGTGCGGCAGGCGTCGCCCAACTCGCCGTCGCCGGCGCCGCACTCGTGTTGACGCTTCCTGCCGCGACGCACCTGCTGTTCCGGGCGACACACCGCACGGTCCCGTCGCCGCACCTGCGTGCCGACGCGCTCGCCGAGGCCGAGGCCGAAGCAAACCGCTCACACAGCGACACCGAGCGCCTCGGCGACGATGCGTCGGGGTCGACGCGGTCGACAGAGATCACCACGCAAGACAACAGCAACACCGAGACGAACACCGACATCAACACCGATGGGCCGCGTTGATGCGATCCGTCGAAACGAGGGGAGAACGACATGGTCGATGTGACAACTGAGACGGCGATCCGGGGGGATCACCGTGTCGACGATGGTGCCGACAGTGCCGACAGTGCCGACAGTGCCGGCCGGGCCCTGGTCGAGCCGAGGGTGGAGCGCCCGGCATGGACGTTTCTCACCAACCACGCGCACGTCATGGTGGCGTTGAGCCGCAACGCCGACCTTCGCCAACGTGACCTCGCGTACGCGATCGGGATCACGCCGGGTGCGGTCCAGCGCATCCTCGACGATCTCGAGCGCGCCGGGTACGTCAAGCGCGAGAAGGTCGGCCGTCGTAACCACTACGAGGTCATCACCTCGGAGTCTTTGCGCCACCCGCTCGAGGAGGGCCACAACATCGGCGAACTCCTCGACATGCTCCACGACTGAGCGCCGTCCTTCGTTTCTCGTGAGCTTCTTGCAGTCACTGACTGCAAGAAGCTCACGAAAACGATCTGAACGAGGACGGTCCGGACGAAAACAGAGTGAAGGAGAACGAGATGACGGGCTAGAGGCCGCGACTCTGGGGCCAGAGGTCCGGGAATTCGGCGTCGCGCTGTTCCAGCTGGGCAGCCATTGCCTCGGCCATGTCGTCGGTGTCGAACATCGACGCATTCCAGTTTGCGATGTACTCGAGGCCGTCCGCGATCGAGTGTTCCTGGCTGTACTGCATCGACTTCTTCGTTCCCCAGATCGCCATCGGGCTCTTGCTCGCGATCTCGGCGGCGACCTCGTGCACGCCGGACAGCAGTGCGTCGTGGTCGGCGAAGACGCGGTTGACGAACCCGGCGTCGAGGGCCTCCTGGGCAGACCAGCGGCGACCCGTGTACGCGAGCTCCCGCACGACCCCTTCGGCGACGAGCGTGAACGTGCCCTGGCCGTGGCTCAGGAGCTGGGGCTGTCCGATGAGAACGGCCGCGGTGCCGCGGTGTTCGCCGGCGAACATTACTGGTTCCTCAAGCGCCTTGAAGCTGGTCTGTCGCAGGAGGATCGGTACCTCCCGGCGCGGCGGACCTTCGGCGCGGTGAACACTTCGGGCACCTTGAGGAGGAACAGCGCGTCGTCCGGCGCGAACCGGGCGTGCTCTGCCAGCACGTGGCTTGTCCGGGCGACATCGCCGTCGGCTGTCCGCAGCGGCGCGTAGAACGTGTAGTCCACCTCGAGAATGTCGAGGTGGTCGAAGTACTCGCCGACGGACTCGACGGGCAGCACGTCCTCGCGGAAGGTCTTCCTGCCGATCTTCTTGGGTCGCGACTTCGCCTGGGCTCCGAGCTCCTCGCTGTAGATCTGTCCAACCCACCCGGCGTAGCGATCGGACGCGGTGCCGAAACGGACGTTCGGGTGCAGCGCCTTGAAATCAAAGGCGTCGATGCGGGCGAGGAGGTCGGCGTTGAGCATGGGGGATTTTACACAGGGCCGTCGCATGGAACCGGGCCGTCCCCGACTGGGCATACACATCTGCCGTGGCACAACCTGGTGGGACAGGCTCTCCGAGCCTGCCGTACCAAGCAGCAGCCTCTGATCATGGCATCTCTGTGTCCTGGGCTCCGGCGCTGCCCGCGGTGCTTGGAACCTTGAAACCGATA
>RCMY010000609.1_pt1 | contig 33831 bp, 16 predicted proteins | sample 2041341 | NCBI WGS metagenome assembly RCMY01 (sample SAMN09708234, study PRJNA481090) | Marine sediment metagenome, whole genome shotgun sequencing project. | reverse complement strand
GAAGACAATCGGCAATTCTTCCGATATGATATGGAGGAGGACGATGTTTTCGAAATATTGGAAAAAGTCCGACCACACGTTATCATCTCGGCCCTCAGAGGTAATTTTGCCGCCCAGATACAGGCGCATCAGCATATAGTGGAATATATATCACAAAATGATTGTATGCTTTATTTTCTTTCGTCGGCCAATGTTTTTGATGCGTATCGCAAGTATCCTTCTTATGAATATGACAAGACCCTATCTGAAAGTGTCTATGGAAGGTTAAAGATTAAAATCGAGAACATGTTGCTCAGGCTTCCTCAAGAGAAAATGGGGATTCTGCGTGTACCCATGGTCTTTGGCAACGGTTCGCCCCGCATTAAGGAAATTAAAAAGTTTATTTGGGGAAACGAGCCCGTAGAGGTTTTTCCCAACCTGATCCTGAACGTAACCAGCGACGATAAGCTGACCCAACAGATTCATTACCTCATCAACCGCAACAAAACCGGTATCTATCATTTGGGAAGTAAAGATTTGGTACATCACGAAGATTTTATCAAGGAAGTCGTGGAACGCATCGGCAATTTCAATCCCATCTACAAACGGGTCTATACCACCAACGAAGAACGTTATTTAGCGGTACTTCCGAAGGATAATAAACTTCCAAAAAACCTGCAGGTCAGTTATCAAGAAGTTATCGATCATCATTTTACAGGGTAAAAAAATTCCCTCCGTCCCGATGTTTCGGGAATGGGGCCAAGTGCCAAATTCCAAAAATTAAAAACAGTTCCCTAGTGCCCGGCTGAGACGAATACCTACACGCACCTTTGCTGGCTCATTTATGACCATAGCCTAATTAATCCATGATAAAATGCCGGATTTCAATAAAACCCTCCGATAGGATCAAAATTAATTGGATTAACATTCAGTCTAATTGCCGAAATCCGTATCTTAATTATTTCTAATGCAAAAGTTCCTGCCAAAGTTAAATCCGAGCTAGCATAATGGGTAGGAAATTAAAAACTTGGTTTTATTCAAAAGCCAACCGAGTTCGGAAACACAAGGAGTATTAAACAGATTCCTGCCCAAGCTTGTGCTGCGCGCAGCTGAAGTTCAGGAATGACAAAAAAAAGTAAGTATCCATGAAAAAACTATCAGAACAAGACATCGAAAAAAAATTGGAAAAACTAGAGGGATGGGAATACGTCGACGGCGCCATCGAAACTTCCTTTCAATTCAAGAACTTCAAAGAGGCCTTCTCGGTCATGACCCGCATCGCGTTTGAATGCGAAGAACAAGGCCACCATCCCGATTGGAGCAACGTATACAATACCCTAAGCATCAGCCTCAGCACCCATGATGCCGAGGGCGTTACCGAGAAAGACTTCAAATTGGCCCAAAGTATCGAGGAAATTATTGAGTCGGATTAAGGTTAGTTGGCCGTGGCAATTGCCCGAAAAATTCCCCCCGAACGGTCGAGGCCAAGCACCTTCCGAAACTTCGGAGGGTGCTTAGAATTTTTCAGCTACTTGTGACAGTTCGCTTTTTATTACATTTGCTATTGATAAAAAGTAGCGAAAACCATGGGAAGAGCTTTTGAATTCCGGAAGGCACGAAAAATGAAACGTTGGGCAGCGATGTCCAAGGCCTTTACACGTATCGGTAAAGATATCGTTATGGCCGTGAAGGAAGGTGGTCCCGATCCGGACGCCAATTCTAGGTTGCGTGCCGTAATTCAAAATGCGAAGTCCGTCAACATGCCCAAAGACAATATTGATCGGGCCATTAAACGGGCCTCCGATAAAAGTCTGGGCGATTTTAAAGAAGTACTGTTCGAGGGCTATGCCCCGCATGGTATTGCTATATTGATTGAGACCGCTACGGACAATAATACACGTACCGTGGCCAACATCCGCAGTTATTTCAACAAGTGCGATGGTAGTTTGGGCACCTCTGGTTCTGTGGAATTCATGTTCGATCACACCTGCAATTTCCGTATCCCCGCAGAAGACATCGATCCTGAGGAACTAGAGTTGGAAATGATTGACTTCGGTGCTGAAGAAGTATTCGTTGACGATGATGGTATTTTGATTTACGCTCCGTTCGAGAGTTTTGGGGACATTCAAAAAGAACTTGAGAATCGCAATATGGAAATTCTTTCCTCTGGTTTTGAACGCATTCCGCAAGTTACCAAAGCACTGAGCGAAGACGAAGCCGCCGACGTCGAAAAACTACTCGAAAAAATCGAGGAGGATGATGATGTGCAGAATGTGTATCATTCGATGGAAGAATAACGGGAGAAAGTTCCAAAAGCTAAGTTCCCCGAATTTTCGAGGCCAAAAAAAATAATCGATATTCTTTAAAACAGTCTTTTGGTAAGAATCAGGTGAAAAACCGTAATAATAAAGCCCGAAGTCTTATAAAGACTTCAGGCTTTTTGGTCAGCTGGTAATGGTTCTTAATTATTGTAAAGATAAATCGAAGATGCAGACATCAAATCGGCGTGAATTGTTGGCACGACATTTCCGTTGGTATTCAAAACATCACTAAAACCTAGAATCTTTCCATTCCCGACTTCCGCTATATAAACGGTCTTGGTTTTATGATCGTACGCCACATCAATGGGGTTCCCAAGCCTTGTCGAAGAACCTGATACTCTAATTTGGTCGGCCTGTGCAATAGAACTGCCATCTGGTATAGCGTCCAATTTCGTACTGAAGCCTTGAATCACCTGGAATCCGCCATCGGTATTGGAATCGGTAGCATCGCCTATATCGGTCATGACCAATACATCATCGGCCTCACTATAATCGATACCGTGGGTTCTTACGATACCTTCTATTGTAATCTGCTTGTCTGGCACAATGACGCCGTCGATAGTATTCTTTTTAAGGAAATCGTAGTAAATGGCCAAATCACTGGATTTATCCACCACTGCCAGAAGGTCGTTTCCTTTGAACGTGATTCCCCAAATGTTGCAATTGGTGACGAGCGTACTTATCAATTTGAAAGACGAGCCATCATAACTGTAAACGTAAAACTTGTTCTCGCCGTTATCGGAAACCACAACACGATCTCCTGATACGGCAATTTCCCTAGGACTCACTAAATCCGCTGTACCGACAAAATCCGCCTTAACGGTACTTCCATTGTGAATTCCTGAAAAACCGCCGTAATTTTCCAAACGAAGGGTCGATCTCGAGGCTTGAATGACCATATCGTTCATGGCATCGTAATAGATTCCTTCGGAAGCATTGGATTCGGAGGTCAAGGTTTTTTGCAAGCCCGCTTGACTATCGTATACATTGATATCACCGTTGGCATTGTTGGTGGCATAGAGCCATGTACGCTGTCCTACACTTTCATTACCCGTGTTTCCATCGGTCTCGTCACTGGAAAAGTAGATAGATGAAGCGGCCATTAAATCTTTGCTAAAGACTGGTGCCAAATCGCCCCCATCACCAATAGAGGTATAGCCCAAAGCTTTTCCGTTGCCCACTTCGGAGATATAGACGGCATCGGCCTCGGAATCATACGCCACATCGATAGGATTTCCCAGATTGGTAGAAGGACCCGCCACACGGACTTGATGTCTTATAGACAGAACCTCGCCATCGGAAAGCGCATCGAATTTTTTGGAAAATTCAGAAATTACATGAAAACCGCCATCATCGTTAGCATTGGCGGCATCTCCGATATCGGTCATAACCATTACGTCGTCGGCTCCATCATAGGTCAGGCCGTGGGTTCTAACGATTCCCTCGATGGTCACCCTTTTTGAAGGCATCATTACACCATCCTTAGCATTGGCCTCAAAATCATAGAAAACTGCAAGGTCACCCGTGGTATCTACTACGCCGTAAAGGTCTTTTCCCTTAAATATAATGCCCCAAACAGGAAACGGGACTTCGACCGTACTGGTCAAAGTAAAGCTTTCGCCACTTTTGTTATATACAAAATACTTGTTGGAGCCATTATCGGAAACCACATAGGTGTCGCCATTAACGGCTACTTCACGTGGACTCTCCAAATCCGCCGCACTGCTGAAGTCCGCAGTAACATCGGCATCTTCAGTCATCATACTTAGGCCTTTGTAGGCATCCAATGAAAGTCCGGATCGTGAGGCCTGAACGACCAATTCCCCCTCCTTGTCAAAATAGATGCCTTCCGCTGCTTCTGATTCGGTTTTATAAGTAACCGTAGAATCGCCAGTAACACTGTATTTCGTAATGTCGCCATTGGCGTTGTTGGTTACGTACAACTCTGCCCTTCTACCAAGTTCCATACCCTCTTCACAGGCTGTGCAGGCTCCACCGCAGTCGATACCGGTTTCGTTACCGTTCTTAATACCGTCGGTACAGGTTGCCAAGTTCTTGGCGGTCGTCAAATTTTCTTCTTTTTCATCACAGGATACGGCGAATGTCAGGCAGAGCGCTAGCATCCCATAGATGGAAATCGATTTATAAGCATTTTTTTCATAGTGGTAAGTTTGTTTAAAGTGTTACTAATTATTTTTTGATAATAGTTTACTGAGTTGTTATTTAAGTACTTACGATATTTTTGGAATAGGGTTTGAAAATATTGTGTCTCGGAAGCTAAATTTTCGTTAAAGTCTTTCGTCGGATTTTTAAAACCTTCAATAACCTAGTTCTTTATTCGAAGAACGGAACTAAAAAATCGATTAAGTACAGTTTGGGATAGATTTGGGGTCAAGTATTTTTTACCGAAAAAAACAAGTCGCCCCTAAATAGCACTGCCCGGACAAAATTGTCCGGGCAGTGCACTAAAAATGGTATTGGTCAGTTGGTTACTCTACATTTTCACCCGCCGTATTAAAGTTTCCGGCCATCAGGGAGAAATCTACCAAGTTGACAAAACCGTCTCCATTGAAGTCGGCCCTTGGGTCATAATCCGTGGCATCTGGCACTACGTTAAAAGTACCGGATAGAATAGAGGAATCTAATAAGGATACGAAATTATCGTTATTGGCATCGCCGGCTTTCATTTCACCCATGTCAAGTGTATTGGTGCCGGAAATTATGGTAATCGTATCCACAGATTGCAAATAGTTCGACGATTTGATAGCTACCAAATAGGTGCCGGGTGCCATTCCGTCAACGATTGCTTCACCAGTAGAAGATCCCGTAGGTGTAAACTCATATGCCGCTGTGGTCGACCCCTGCAAATATACCGCAACGGAAAGATTAACGCTGTGGTTGGTACGGCCCTGCATGGTGTAGCTTAGGGTTATATCGCCAGTCGATAAAGCGTTCGGATCATACCGTAAGGTAACTTGATTAGATGTTCGACTTACCAGCTTACCGGTTGCATAGGTTCCCGATGAGGATACCGCGACAATTTGGTTTAATCCACCATCTGGAGTGCCATTGCCCAATTGCGTTTGCAATAAAGTAATGGGAATATCTACTGTACCTCCGGCTCCGATCAGTCCCGTATACAATGTCTTACCAGACATCGCCTCATTGGCATAATAGGTTTCGTCGGTAACATTGAACGGTGGGTCGTTTGAAGCAATGAACAATCTAGAATCCATTACCAACAAGGAAATCACGTCTCCGGGCGTTCCGGTTACGGTAACGATTTGGTCCAATTCATTGACTGTAGCTTGAGCAGAATTTACACCGACCACTGAAATCGAAGGCGTCACCGGTGCATCTAAAGCCACAACGGTCTGCCCGCCACCTAAACTTCCATCTTCATAGATACTACTTTCAATGATTGAACCATCACTAAAAGTAATGCTAACCGTCGCCCCGATCAATTCATACCCGGACACAGATCCTGCAGCACCGGCCCCGGCTACACCTTGAATACTGTTCGGATCGATATCCACGGCAAAACTGAACACCTCTCCCGGATCAAATTCGGAAAAATCCATACTCATGATATCGAACCCACCATTATGAGGTTGTGAAAAAGGATCTGTACATACATCTGTTGGTGTAAGCAGTCCTACACCATTAGCACCTGCGCTAGGTTCAAAGCATTTGGCGGTATCATCCCCTCCGGCACCGATCGGATCCCAAACCATATCCGGTAATATGGAGGTACTCAAATCAATACTAACACTAGTGATCTGTAAGGCTCCACTAGAATTATTGGTAATCTGAAGACTACCGGCGCCATAGGTACTACCATCCAAATCGGCTTCAGGTGTAATTTCCAAGAAAACGGAAGGTCCGATTATCGCATCGGGATCATACTCCAGAACGATTGCGTTCGAAGCTATACTATTTTCTCCGTTAGCACCATTGAGCACAGCGATAAAATGGTTCAGTCCGCCGTTGGGCGTTCCGGAAGCACCCGGCGTTTGCGTCAAGGTTACGGGTATGTTAGCGACACCGGAACCATCCAATTGCACGGTATACAACTGCTTTGTCATGGCCTCATTGGCCTCGAATAGGTCAATATCGTAGCCTACACTGGGGTTTCCCGGATCAATGTACAATCGCCCATCAACACGTAGTAGGGTTATAGAGGCGTTCGGTGCACCCGTTACTTGCACCGTTTGATCCGCCGTTGTTACCAACCGCGACGCATCTGATCCATCGATTATTAGCGAGGGAGCGACTAGTGCGTTACTGATAATATCAATTATGGCATCCGAACCGCCCAATGAACCTTCATCGAATAAACTCGAAGTATATATCACCCCACTTGCAAATTCAATACTTACCGTTCCCCCGATAAACTCGAAACCGGAAATCGAGCCGGCATCGCCCGATGTCAGATCTCCTTTTATCGATGTGGGATCCATATCGACTCCGAAAGCAAAGGATTCCCCTGGCTCAAAATCGGTGAAATCCAAGGTCAGTATATCATAGCCCTCCTCATCATCCAAACCATTATGGGGCCCTGCAAATACACTTTCACAATCGGCGGTATCGTTACCTCCATTTGCCGGCACAGTTATACCTACTTCAGCGGCGCTATTACCGGCACTACCGGAAGTCAAGCATTTCGGTACGGCGTCACCGGCTTTTCCTATGGGGTCGAACACAACATCACGCATAAAACCTGTGGTCGTGTTAATCGTGATATTTACAATGTTATCGTCGCCGGTATTCTCGATTTTAAAGGAGTTGTCATTGAATGTTGAGGCTGTTAGGCCAGTACCTGCACCGACCTGTACGAATGCAGCGGGATTACCGATCGGGGTAGCCGTAACGTTCCATGTAAAGGCGACTTCGGTACTCAGTGCGGGCGTACAGCTATCTGTTACGTTTACGCTTACCTGATACGGACTATCATCGGAAGCTCCGGGAAAACCGCCATCGCTCTGTTGTGATTGGGGTCCGTTCAGCTGTGCGATTACCGCGGAAGATTCATTGTTTCCCACCTCATCAATTTGTGCAAAGGCGAAACGGTCTATCTTATGGCCTGCCGAACGTTCCGTCATTTGTACGGCATAGGTGCCGGCATTCGGGAAATAGGCATAAATAGGAAAACCATTGTTGTCAATCGTCTGCCCGTCCCACTTGTTTCCTCCGCCACCGCTTCGATACACTTTAAAATAACCGCTGTTTCCGGGGTTTTCATTACCATGGTTCGGTCTGTTCTGGGCATTTCCTGCGGGATAATAGATGGTTTTTGAGGATGTTCCTCCACCGAGGATATTTTCAAATTCCGCCGTATTTGCTAAGTTGCCGTCCTCTACGGCAAAAAAGTGCACATCACCTGTATTATTCACCTTGAACCAAGTATCGTTTTCATCGGATGAAGACGTGCCCGAAATATTGGATTTCATGTGAAAGCGATATACCCCGGGCGTAGTGATTTCCATATTGTAGGTAATCGCTTGCCCGTTGGTATTACCGAAATGGTTCGTAGAGGCGACCAAGAAGTCCGTTCCCCCTTCATTCTGCAAATTCCATCCGCTCGGGGTGTCCGTAAAATCCGTTTCCGCTTCGATAATCACCAAGCCGTTGGATTCGATAAACGCACCGGCTACTCCTGAACCAGATCCGGCTAAAAGTGTCCCTGAGATAACTCCCGTGGCCTCATCGATGCTCAGACTTGGCGGTAGATTGGCCGCCGTATAGTTTAAAGGACCGCAGGCAATCGTATTCGCATCGGTAGCTTCAATCTGCAAGTTTACCAAATCACCTTCAACGCCGACTTGGGCACCGGGGTTTGTCACCACCGGTTCAAGACCGACAGGAACATCTGAAAGATCAATAATTTCAATGGCCTTAATAGCGGGATTTTCGATTCCCAAATGAATAAATTCAATATCTAAAACATCATCGGTCATCGTTAACGTATGCGATAGCATAAACGCACCAAGTGCCCCATTTCTGGCAAAAGCGTCGATATCATCATACACCGTGGGAACGGCTCCTTCGACCGATATGTCAAAAACACGTTCGCCCGCTGTATCTACACCGCTGAATATCTCGGCAAAATATAATCGTATCTCAACCGGAGTTCCGTTGGCAATAGGGAATTGCCACAGCATTTCAGGTGCGGCAATAGCGTTATCATAGCGTTCTGTTTGAAAAATACTTACCGGGGTTCCTGCAGGAAGCGAAGGATCCGTCATATCTATAGTGCCTTGATGTGCACTGCCCGAAGTTTGCGAATAGATGCTATTACCTGTAGTCGCAAGCCCGGTGAGATACGTAGACTGTGCCGCAACGGTATCTTCGGTCCAATCAGGTTTCGGCGCATCTTCGGCGGTTGCAATTTCACCACCCGTATTTACACGATACAAAATCGAGGAAGCTATATCCCCGTCACTTGTAACGGCAACGCTAGCCGATGCATTATTTCCATAGGTAATTTCCAAAGAAGCGGCATCATCGGACAACGTGCCTGTGTGAGCTACTTCTATCGTACTACTACTTCCCGCAGGTACCAAGAAACTGGTATTGCCCACAATATTAAAATTGGCCGCATTGGCACCTGTGATAGCAATGGCAGTTATGTAACTTCCTTGATTCCCTCCGGAATTATCAATTGTGAAAGTTTGCACATCACCGGTAGGTACCATAAGGGCAGTGGGTATCGTCAAGGTACTTGCCGTAACGGCCGTTCCCGAAGGATTATCAGTACCGTATACTTCCATATTGGTCTGGGAGCCCCCACCTTGATTCGGTGATCCGGAAGTAATCCATATCCCGTCACCCGAAACGATAGCTTGGGTACCATGTCTTGCGTTGTTGATATCGCTAAAGGCCGTCCAAACACCTGTATTGACATCCAAAGCATCAGTGTTTGCATATGCCTGACCATTTCCTTCACCTCCGATTACAACTACTTTTCCTTGAAAAGTTACCGTACTCGAAGCGGCACGGGCGTTCGGTAAATTACTACCTGCTGGCAGAGTGGACCAACTACCATTGGTAAAATCATATACATCGACTTCCGGAATTAAGGGCGCAAACGTGCCCCCTGGTCCACCGGACAAACGACCACCGACCACATATAATTTAGTATCGATAACGGTCGCATGGAAATGATCACGGGAATTCGGTGCATCAGTCAACGGCGTCCAAGTTCCGGTCGCCGGATCGAATTCATCGAACCATGGAATATATCCGCCATCATGGCCATCGGTATTGCCGGCGATAACATAAAACTTATCATTATATAGGACCAAACCTGCAGAACCTCTCTTTCTGTCATTGGGAATGGCAGGACCTTGGATCCAAGTATCCGCTAACGGATCGTACATATAAATAAAATCAGATGGAGTCTCATTCGGGAAACCATTATCTTTAAAAGAACCGATTACCCAAATCAAGCCCTCATAGGCAACGGCCTGAAAATGGTTGAATTCAAAAGGAGCGGTAGAAGCGGCCTCTGACCAAGTATCGGTCTGATAATTATAAATTTCCACCTTATCCGCGCTTTCCCTTCCACCGAACAGATAGAACTTGTCGCCTACCTGTACAAATGAGTTTTCGTGTCTAGGGGTATGTTCGGTGACATTGGTAATGCCCGTCCAGATATCAGATACCGGTGGGGTATCGTCCCCTATGATTTCAATCGCCTTGATATTCGGATTTTGTACCCCTTTGATAAAATCGATATCCAAATTACCATCGGTGACGTTTACTGTAAAGGTTTCCACTCCGGCCGTCGCCCAGCCGAACATAGCGGTCTGGTCGAAGTCATCAAGTAGCGTATTTCCCTCTATGACCACGTCGAACACACGCACTCCTGCAGTTTGAGCCCCTGTCCACACTTCGGCGAACAGTAAGTTGACCGTGTAGGTACCATTGGCAACGGGAAAATCCCACTGCATATTGGTCGGTATGGCATTTCCATTGTAGCGTTCCGTGGCGAATAGACTATTCGGATAGGCAGTTGTGTTGGAAAAAGTACCTGGAAGTGTCGCACCGTAGGTCACATCTTGATCCGCACTGTTTACATAAGAGGATGGTGTACCAGTACCCGCGTTACCGCCAGCCCCGGCAACGGACTGATCTTCGCCCCAAGAAATTGGGGAAACATCGTTCGTTACGGTAAGCACCCCACCGGCATTGACCCGATAAATGACATTGTTAGGTGCGTCGGGGTCGATTACGTTCCATATAAACGTATCGGTTATCGGTGTTGACCCGGGCTTGCTTACCGTTATCTCAACGCTATACGTGCCGGCGTCTGTGGGGTTGCTAGAAATCGTTCCCAAAATAGACCCGTTTGTCTCTTCGATAGTAAGACCGGTAGGAAGTCCCGCGGCCTCGAAAGTGAAGGTTTCATTGGCATCTCCTCCACTGGCAATAATGCTCAGAACGGGAGTGGCTCCGAGGTTGTCCGTTTGATCAGCGACGGGATTCAATGTTATCGGAGGGTTGACCGTACCACCATTACCCAATATCTCGATGGCATTAATAAGCGGATTTTCGGTCTGATGGATAAATTCGATGTTCAAAACACCATCGGTAACCGTTACCTGATAGCTTTCCATAGCACCGACAGCACTTCCATATTGCGCGGAGAGATCTTTATCATCGACGATGAGTACATCTTCCATATTGACATCGAAAATACGCGTGCCGGGTCCGGAAGTTCCTGCATATCCGTTGGCCATATAAAGATTTACGGTAAAAGTGCCGTTACCGGTGTTAAAGGTCCATTCCATTTCATCGCCGCCGGCAGGGTCCCATCGCTCTTTGGCGAACAGTGCCTGAGGGGCATACGCCGGCACGGAAGCATGACGGCCGGTAGTGTTGTGCGTAGATATGTTTCCTATATTTACGCTAAAACCCGTACCGGTTTGTGCACCGGTACCGGTATTTGCAGCCCAATCGGGGTTTGGCCCATCGGTAGCTGCAATCAGGGCATCCCCAGCATTGACGCGAAAAAGTACGGACGGCGGATCGTTTACGTTCACGGTGAACGTCTGCTCAACAAAGAAACTATCTGCATCGGTAGCCCGAACGGTAATGGATGTGGATGCCGTTACCGAAGGATAGGTTATCGTCAGGTTGTTTCCAGCAATGGAAGCCCCTATGCTATTGTCCGTATTATCCTCTATCGTAAAAACCAGATTCGCGACCCCGGCATCGTCCGCGAAATAAGAATCAAGGCCGATTACGTCGGAAGCTGCATTTAGGGTACGATCCAAATCTGGAATTTGCTGAACGATAAACGGTAAACTGCCGGCAACATTTAAGAAATCCCAATTCGACCCGTAGGCGTCATCGGTATCCGCAGTACCGATGATTCCCACCATCAAAGCCTGTGAACTGCTCTGCAATGCGGTCAGTACTTTCCCTTCCATTGTAAAGGGCGAACCGACATCGGTCGTGGCACCCTCATCGATAGCATACCGCGCCTGTACACTGCCAGTTGCGGAGTTCACTACTAGAAAGATATCTAAATTATTGGTGGTCGCCGATGGTGTAAACCCAATCGCTGTCGATGCAACATAGGTTACCGGGGTACCGTTGTTCTCCCCTACTACTCTTAGCTCGTTATTTTGGCCCAAGACGAGGTTTACATAATCATCTTGAAATCCGTCACCAATGAACATGCCTTGGGATTCGGTTACAGAAAAATTATGGAACGGGGGGAACATACGCCCATGAACGGTAAACGTTCCTGAACCACTATCGACATTGATACCGTATTGGTAGGCCTTATCTTGGTCATTGGTAGCCGCATCTCCAGTCGTCTGAAACATGGTGGTGGCTCCTATGGCACCCCCGAGAATATCGTCGGTATCAACATCGGAAGCCAAGGGATCATCTTGCCAATTTTGATAATTGGGATTGGCATCGCCGTTGTTCATCAATCCGGTAAAGCCCAGACCCAAATATCCGCCGAGGTCGGTACCGAGGAAAAGCTCGTTCTCAACCGGAAGATCGAAAGCCTCCCCTAATTGAAGGGCATCGGCATCATCATCGATACCATCGCCATCATCATCCAAATCTAACAGATCCGAAACCAGATCATTATCAAAATCTGTAGGTTGGGAAGCTCCTGAACACATGTCCGTGCCATTTTGATCTTCGTCGTCATTGGTATATCCGTCAGCATCGTTATCACCTAAAGGATTATATCCGGCATCTGCGGGAAGCACACAAATGACAAAATCGTTCGGTTCAAGTATCGCGATACCATCACCATTGTAATTGGCCACCCATATTGTGCCGGGAAAAACATCGTCATCTCCCTGACAATCTACGCCCAGTGCATTTCCGGATACGCTCCACTTATTTTGTTCAACACCTAAGATGCCCCCTGTCGATGGGTCTCTATCTACTCGATGTAAGTTTCCCCCTTTTCCGGCTACTAAATCCCCTTTCATGATTCCTCCAAAATTGGAAGCCGTATATTCTGCGATGCCGTTGGTATTGTTACCCCAATTGACCACTATAATGTCATCTGGCCCTTCGGGATTGACTCCCGGAGTTAAGGTAGGTTGTCTAAAATCGGCGTTTTCAGCGTTGAGAAGGCTGATATCTACGGGTGGCCAGTTAGCGGGCAAGGCTTTTTTTGGATCAGATTCAGTGTTAGGGCCTCCGTTCGGATTATAAACTTGAGTTCTGAAATAAGAATCTGAAAAGGCCTGTCCCACCCCTCCAGCAGAATGAGCGCCACGGGTAAATAATCCTGCGTTCGCATTGGCCCGTACAGGACATGGATGGCCTCCATATACGGAACCGAAAACATACCCATCGATATTGGTCGTCACTAAATTAAGATGGTCGCTATTGTTCACTTGCGGATCGAACGGGGATGCGTTCGGTGCGGCATCCGGTCCGGTACTACCCGGTTCGCCCGAACGATAATTGTTGTTGATTTGGGATGCATCTCCTTCATATTCCGGAAATCCCCCCCATCCGCCATTGGCGCCGTTGTCGGTAACAAATACCTGCCGGTCTTCTGTAACGATTAAATCGTATGTATTTCTGTAGCCCGGCGAAAACATCTTCACGGGACTGCCAGGTACCAACATGGCCATATTGAGCCCGTCGTTCCCTCCAAAAGGGTCATTAACATCAACCCCATCGTACGAAGGATCATCTGAATCTACTACCCCGTTGACGTTATTTCTAGTAGGATCATCAAGGGTAGGAATATCATAAATGTAGGATCTTGAGCCATCGGTCTTTATCGGCATGGCCTCCAAAACATTCAGGTCAAGCGCCAATACGGCACCCGACAAGGCGTACTCAGTGATATAGGCAAAATTGTTTGACGGGCCACCCGCATTGGTAAAACCGCCGCTACTTACCAACAACCAATCTTTTCCGCCTGTAGTAACCAGTTGCATTCCATTGGTCGCATGGTTTTCTTCGGACCGGGGCAGGCCACGTACGATATCGACCGCTTGCCAATTGCCTCCATTCTTCGTAAGGCGGGTAATGACCCCTGAATTGGTGTCTAAGTTGGAATCGCCACCGCCACCACCCGCCCCGCGCCGACGATCACTAGAAGATACATATACTTCGGGATCGGCGGCCGTTCCGCCTACGGTAATACCGGTCACTTGACGCTGTCCCGGGCCACCCAGTGCCCCACTGTCATCGTCATGGTTCGGAATGGACTGCACGAGGGTTAACACTTCCGATCCCGTCACCACATAATCTGCGGGACCGTTTCTTTGGATGGTATATATCTTGACCAGGCCATCCTCTTCGGCGACATATAGGTTGCCATCAGGACCGAATTCGAGAGATGTCGCATTGTTCACGCCGGGATTACCATTAAAATCAAGGTCTTCTTGATCAAACGATTGTCCCCATAAATTACCCATACCAAAAATCATGGTAAAAAGTAATAATATGAGCGTATGCGCCATCAAAACTTGGGACGAAAGGCGGTTATGAATGAATGGTTCCGGAAATCCGATGAACCGGACACTATTGTTGGTTGTATTGGTATTTTTCATTGCTACTGTATTGAGTTTGGATGAGGCTTATTTTTCGATGATCAAACGCTGCTGGAATCCTTTGCCCGAGCTATCGGTAGTTCTTACAAAATAGGTGCCGATGGGTAGGCCGTAGACCGACAGCTCGACACTTTCGATATTTTCTGCAGTTTCTGACAAGATTGTTTTAACCAATCTGCCAGTCACGTCATAGATAAAGAATTCGGTCAATTTTACCGGTTCCGGGAAACTCACTGTGGTTCTGTCAATTGCAGGGTTTGGTGATATCTGCATGCGGCCCACCGCCTTCGCAGTAAGCGATAATGCCTGAACCAGCGTAAAGCTTACCGTTTTAACCGCGCCCTTTGACCCTTTTAGCCCGTTTCCGGTATATGGGGTAGCTTTAATCGTGTAGGCACCAACCGAGAAATTACTGCCGATGTAGTTACCTAATGGACTATCACCGTAAAGGGCATAGGGGGCAATATTTTCCGAACGATTGTTCGCTTTTGCTCCAGAAAGCTCCAATCGAACACTCTCAACATCTGAAGTCGTATTTGCACGGATATCGAGTTTAAGCGTCGAAAAGCTACTAACGTCTATGGCTAATCCGTCAGTAATCGTTAAGATATCTTGGTCGGTATCGGCATTGACCAATGTAAAGCTTGAGACGGTAAGCACGCTGGTAGAGGTTACCTTGATATTGCGTACGGCAGTGTTTTCACAGCCCGTCGCCGTGTTGACATATCTGTAAGTAATGGCGTAAGTACCCGCCCCGATCGATGGGTCGAAGTTACCGATACCATCAACCCCCGGTCCGCTGAAGATACCTCCCAAGGGAGAACCACCAGTTAAAGTAACCAGTCCTGCATCATCGCGTATATCGGCGAAGGACGAAAGGTTAACCGTTGGCTTCACGGGTTCTCTCAAGGTTGACGATACCGTAACAGAACATCCATTCGCATCGGTCACCGTAACCGTATAAGTATTTGCGGATAGGCTTGTCGCGTTCGGTCCGTTCAAGTTTTGGTCATGAGACCAATCGAAAGTCAGATTGCCAGTGGCTCCGGTAACCGAAAGGCCGATACTTCCGTCCGCACCATTACAGGTAGTCGGATCGGTCTTGGCCTGTACCGTAACGTTCATGTTGGTACAAAGCGGATCTACATCGGTAATCTCGAAGTTTACGGTTACGGTCGGACCATTCGTAGGATCGGCCACCAAAGTGTACTTTCCGATCGGGAATATCCTTCCCTGAATGTCCACCCCGATATCCCCGTACAGGGAGAAAGGTGCCCGACCTTCTGACGTATTACGGGAAATGGGACCGGTAAGGATAAATTTCACGCTACCGGGGTTCGTTTCCGGTTCGAAAACTATTCCCAATGGCGTATTGCCTATCTCGGCCTTTTGGATTTTGAGTCCGTCAGTTAGGGCGAACAGCGGGGTGTCGGTGTTCGCGTTCAGTACGATCAGTGCAGCATCGATTACGGGTGCAGTCACCCTAATGGACTGCGCTGCCATACCACTACATCCGGTTAAACCGTCCTCAAACGTATAGACGATAGTATATGTACCTGCGCCAATCGACGGGTTAAAGATACCGTTGCTTACGCCAGGCCCACTGTAGGTACCTCCCACAGGGGAACCGCCCGTTAGGGTCAAAGGGGATGCGGTCGTCAAAATATTGGCGAAGGCAGTTAAACCTACCGATGGGGTTGATGGCTGTTCCAGTTCCGTCGATACGGTCTTCGAGCATCCATTAATATCAGTAATCTTAACTGTATAATTACCAGATGATAATTCTGTAGCCGTAGGTGATTCTAAAGTGGAGTCATGGCTCCAATCATAATTCAGATTTCCCGTGGCTCCGGTGACCAAAAGGCTAATACTTCCGTCCGCGACATTACAGCTGGTAGGGTCCGTTTTGGATTGTACCGTGACCTCCATGTTATCACAGAGGGGATCGATATCCGTAACCTCAAAGTTTACGGTAACGGTCGGGCCATTGGTCGGATCGACCACCAAAGTGTATTGCCCGATAGGGAAAACCCTTCCCTGAATATCCACACCTATATCACCGTAGAGGGAGTAGGGTGCAACACCCTCGGACGTATTTCGGGAAATAGGCCCGGTAAGGGTAAACTTCACACTACCGGGGTTCGTTTCAGGTTCGAAAACAATTCCTAGGGGCGTGTTACCTATATCGGCCTTTTGGATTTTAAGTCCCTCGGTAAGCAAGAAGAGCCGGGTGTCGGTGTTCGCGTTCAATACAACAAGTGACGAATCGACTGCCGGCGCTACCACCGTAACGGTGCTCGTCGCCGTATCGGAGCATCCCGTCACAGCATCTTCGAACGTGTAGACGACATCATAGGTACCAATGCCGATGGAGGGGTCGAAACTGCCATTATTTATACCAGCTCCACTGAAAATGCCTCCCACAGGGGAACCACCAGTAAGGATTACGGGCGATGCATTTAAAGCAATATCGGCGAAAGGAGCCAAGGTAACGGAAGGTATGGAGGGATCCTCCAACTCCACCGTTATGGTCTTCGTACAGCCTGCACCGGTTACCGTGACGGAATAGCTGCCTTTAGAAAGGCCCGTAGCGGTAGCCGATTCTAGGTCAGGGTCGTGGCCCCAATCATAATCTAAGTCACCAGTAGTTCCGGTAACGTTCAATACGATGCTACCGTCGTTACGGTCGCAGCCGGTGGGATCGGTAGCTGTTTGCACGGTTACTTCCACGTTGGAACAACCGGGATCTCCGTCAATCGTTACTTCAAAGCTACATGTGGCAATGTTCCCTGATGCGTCTGTAATTTGATAGGTGTTGACCGTAACGCCGATGGGAAAATTGGAACCACTCGGAAGACCGGCGGTCTGCGTCAAAACGGCTCCAGGACAATTATCGGAAACACTTGGTTCGATAAAATCGACTACCCCAGAAGTAATCCCAGAGGCCAGCGTCATGGAAATATCATCCGGACATTCAACTATCGGATTTTCCGCGTCCAATATGGTAACTGTAAAGCTACAGGATGCCGAATTACCTTGCGCATCGGTCGCTACATAAGTCTGGGTGGTGATTCCGATCGGGAAAAGAGCGCCGCTGGGCAAACCTTCGCCCATTTCTGTGGTAACGCCTGTAACATTATCGGTACCCACGGGTTCTTCATATAAAACTATCGCCCCACAGACACCTGCATCATTATTGACCGTGATATCACCTGGACAGGCAATTTCCGGATCGATACCATCGATCTGTACTGCAACGCTAATCAACCATTGTTTTGTTGAATCGTCTTCTGCGGTTACCGTATAAACTACTGGTACAGCAACTGAATTGGAAAAATCGCGAGCAGTAGCCGGAACAGGATTTATATTAGCCAAATCGGAAATATTTATAGATGGCACGAGGGAAGCTACATTCGTTCCTAGGGCAACGGTCAAGTTTACCGTACCTGCATTCGAATTGATATTCTCCTGCCCTATTTGTCCGTCAACCGAAAACGCGACGATTTCGTTGGCGGTGGATTGTGGCAAAGTGATGGTTACCGTCTGCAAACAAACGTCGGTATTACCCGAGACATCGGTAGCGGTCCATTGTATGGTGGTGATTCCCTGAGGAAAAGGATCGTTCAGTCCTAAAACAGCATTATCGTCTCTCGAGAATGTTATTACGGGCGGCGTATCACAATTATCCGTTGCCGTAGCGGGGATGATTTCCAAGACCTGCGAACTGCTACTTAGCATATTAACGTTCACCGGGCAGGAAATTACGGGTGCGATGGGGTCTTCGACAGTCACGATTGCAGTACAGGTATCCGTGTTTCCGTTGTTGTCCGTGACGGTCAGGACGATCTGGTTAGGACCAAGATCGGCACAGGTAAAGACATTCTTGTCTACCGCAAGTAAGGCAATACCCGAAATATCGTTCGAGCCGTTGTCTATTTGATCGGGCGTAATGCTTGCATTGCCCGTCTCATCCAATAAGACACTTATACTTTGGCAAATAACTTCCGGAGGGGTAACATCGTCATCTTCGGTAACTATAATGCCAATTGAAGTTCCTTCGCATCCGTTTGCTTGGGTAACGGTTACGGAATAGGTGCCTTCCAAAACTGTGACAGTTTGTGAAGTCTCGCCGTTCGACCATAGGTAGGAAGCATATCCGGCTCCGGCGTCTAAAGTAACACCTCCAGAACCTTCTAGATAAGTGGTCGGGCCGGTAACGATAGGCGTAGGACCTACGGGCTCTTCCAAGGTCACCGTATCCGTCGCTTCGCAATCGGTGGCACCAATTTGTCGAACTACGATATTGTAATCGCCACCCGCAAGACCGCCAAATACATTGACTGCTTGAAAAGTCGATCCGCCATCGATACTATATTCCAAATTCGAACCTACAGCCTCAATTGAGATTTCACCATTGTTCGATCCACATTCCGTAAGATCGGTAGCGACAATATTGGTAATCGTAGTAGAACAGACCGTGAAGGTCACGATATCCCTAGCTTCAGAATTCGTAAACTCGGTATGTAGGCTTTCCGCGGCAACTATGACCACGGTGTTCACGCCTTCAACAATACCATCATCGGTATTAAGGTCCCAAAACAATTGTCCAATTTCACTGGCGGTCGAGATTCTTTCGTTGGTATCAATATTTTCGGGGTCGGCGGGATTTACGAACAAATGAAAATGCTCGCCAAAAGACTCGGTCAATAGCATGTTCAAGGCCGTCCATTCCATTCGGATTATTGGACCGGCAACCACCGCTCCTTCTACAGGAAGGCTAAAGTTTACCACTGGGCCGGGCACGGTAACGCTTATGCTTTCGGTTACGGTATTGTCATCGCTGTCGGTGACGCTGGCATCTAGCACATGCGTGCCCGGTGAGAGAAGTACATCGGTAAATGTACCGCCTGTACCCGAAAAACTGGGATCTGTGGCCGAGCTCCAGATCATTGTAGAAGTCAAGAGCGCATCATCATCCTCAACATCTGTTGCAGTACCGGTAAACGTAGTTGTCACATTTCGGTCGATTATCGCTCCGTCAATCGGTTCGGAAATGCTCACGATGGGATCCGTATCGGAAACCGGGGCGACAAAACAGATATCAAAACCTTTTACGGCGGGATTTTGTGTTCCCTGCAAGAAATTTATGTTCAATTCACCATCGGTGACCGTGGCTTGATAGGTTTCTACTTTGGCAACGTTTACATCGGCACCAGATAAACCGGAAGGACGATAGTTATCTAAGGCGATTTCATTTTCGATTTCCACATCGAAAACACGAGGGTTGTTGATTTCCCCCGTCCAGTTTTCATTGAACAGAATCTTTACATCGTAAATTCCATTTTCTGTCGCGAAGACCCATTTCATGTTATTTGGATTGGCAACATCGCTATACCGTTCCGTCTGAAAAAGTGCGTCGGGATAGCCCGTTGCATTTTGTACCAAGGGAGCCGTTGCTCCATAAGTCTTGTCAACGGCCGGTGCAGTTAGGTTTAGATACTGTGAGGGAGTACCCGTCTGTGCAGACCCACCTACAGTTCCCGCTGATTGATCCGCTTCAAAATCGCCTGTTGAATTGGCCGACAAAGCGCCCCCTGCATTCACTCTAAAGCGCACGTTACAGGCCGGTGCCGTCTGGTTTACAGAGACGGTGATCGAAGCAGAACCTGTCAAGGGCGAAGTATCATTATCTGTCGCCGTTGCCGTAATTGTATGTGTTCCGATGCTCAACACCGATGTTGTTACATTGGCCCCTGTACCGAAATCCCCGTCGATATCGGAATTCCAGACTAAGTTTGCCACAACATCACCATCTTGCGTATCTACAGCAGTAGCGGTAAAATCGATGGCAGCACCTTGTTCTAGAGCTAATCCATCGATTGGGGTCAAAATGTCAACAATTGGCGGTGTATTATCGGTAATTGGTGTCAATTCGAATTCAGAGATGTTCGTACCTCCCGTAAAATCGAAACGAAGGCTTTGTAGACCTGTGTTGGTAAAGGTTACGGGCGTCGTGTAATTATTGTAGCTACCCCAACCCGTTTGCGCTACGGTTACTGTCCCTACGGGAGAAAAACTTCCGCTATTTTCTTCGGAAATCATGAGCACACCGCTATCACCGCTTCCTTTGGATGCCTTTATCCTTAGATTGTAAACTCCCGCTGCCGTAACATCGATCAGATATTCCACAAAGTCGTTGTTGTCGATATATCCTATGTTACCTGCACCTTCTATGGATACCGTAAAGGGCGTTTGTGGAGCATTACCGTACCATGGCAAGGGGTTACTGAACGTGTTGGCCAAGATGATATTTGGAATATCTTGAGCTACATCAATAGCAAAGGTTTCTACTACCGCGGCATTTATACCGTCGTCGGCAGTGACCCGGGCTTCATATGAACGGCCATCGGTACTGCCCGTATTCCAAGAAAGGGCATAGCTTCCACTTCCGTTGTCGGTAAAGGAATAGCCTGAAATCGTAGCGGCAGGGGTAAAAGGATTGTTGGTTCCCCCGGGCACACTTTTGTCAAATATTTCGATGGATACCGCTAAGGGCGAATTGTTATCGTCATTTATTTGAACGTCTACTGCAACGGTATCGTTTTCTCCCACTTCGATATTGGTAATGGCATCGATTGTCGGGGAACTATTTACGCCACCCAAAAAGCTGACCTCGAAATAATCCATATTAAAAAAGAATCCGCCCGGACCGGACCAATCGAGCCTGAGGGTCTGTTGCCCTTCGGGAAGTACTACAGTCGTATTGACCGCATTATATTGTTGCCAGTTGCCATTGCTCGCAACGGAAATCGATGCAGGGCCACTATTGACTGTCATCGTACCGACCGGTCCACCGGCCTTGGCCACGAAAAAATCGAAGGAATAGATACCAGCTGTTTGCACATCGATCAGGTACTCAGCAAAATCACCGTTCGTGGTAAAGCCAATGTTCACGACGCCACCCCCGGGGGTATTGTCTTCGACACCGATACCGTTGTCTCCGTTACCCGGATTTGCAGGACCCTGATTGTCGAAAGATTCCGCCTGAATAGTCGTGGTCAAGATTTCTGAAATGGACTGGTAAACATCATTTACCGTTACATTCAAAGTTTGGTCTATCGTGTTGCCATCAGTATCGGTGACACTTACCGTTATGGTATACACGCCACTGCCATCACCATTTGAGCCACCATCGCCAAAATTGGGTGCGAACACCAAATTAGAGCTGTACAGTCCGCCAATAGCGCTGGTTATATTTTCGGTCAAAAATCCAGAAGCATCATAGGGATAAGGGTCTTTCTGAGTACCAGTGTTGCCCGATTGAAGCTCTTGTGGCTCGTTGGATGCGGAGGTAAACGTAACTGTCAGGTCATCCCCATCGGCATCGGTTATCATAAGCGGGACGCTTAGGTTTCCACCTTCGTTAACCGAAGCGGTAGCTTCCAAAGCAATTTCAGGAACGGTATCCTCATTAACTAAACTAAAGGATACACTAAGGTTCGTATCGGCCAGTACATTGATTAGTTCATATGGACTGGAAATATCAACAGATGTGCCACCGACAAGAATATCAGCGATTTCATAACCCGTATCAGGCGTAATCACAAAGATTTGGCTCCCACCTTCTTCAACAAGTGCCGAGACCGGATCAATCGATCCATTCGCTCCCGCACTGGCTGTAACCGTATAACTGGTAATTGAAATTCCATCAACTATTATAGTTTGAGTTGCCGTGGCCATTTCGCCTTCATCGTCAATAACGGTCAAGGCAAGGACATAGGTATTGGGTATGGTATAAATATGTTCTGCCGTAACACCCGTTGCCGTGTTTCCATCACCAAAATTCCACTGGTAACTCTCGATAGTACCACCATCGGGATCCGAAGAAAAGCTTGCATCAACATTGACCGTCAATGCCGCAGTACCAGTTGTGGGGTTTGCCGTAAAGCTCGCTATGGGGTCTTCGCTTTGCGCGGCAATAGTTACTGGAATGTTGTCAGGCGTCCCCAAAATACTGAAGCCGCCCGAAGTCATATTTGTCGCTCTTGGAAAAACCGAATTATAGGAAATAATTGTGCTACCGTTACCTATCACCTGAAAATCGATTTCGATAAAGTCAAAATCCTCTGTTGGAAAAGGACCAAAACTACCTCTTATGTAATCTATATGGCCGAGGTTGTTATCGATTATACTGGCACCTGCACCTATCGGTATCGGTAGCTCGGTGGTGAGGACCGTTACATTGACCACCTGTAAGACAGAAGGATCAAAATTAAGATGCACCTCTGCACCGTCGACCGGCATACCATCAGTCTGCACGTCGATACGTACCGAGAAGGTGCCATCAGGTTCGACGGTTACTGAGGCAGGGCTATTTAAGAAGTTGCCCTCTTGGGCCGAGGTCGTGACCGAAAAGGCCAGCATTAAATAAAGGAAAACAAAGAACTTGGCCATAGGGCGAGGCGTAGCATTTTTCATAGCTCAAATCAGTTTTTAAAATTAAAGTTGGTGATTATTATATAGGGAAAGGCCAATACAGGCGTATGGGAATTACCGGTCTTGAAGATGGTGTTCCGCAAAAGAAATATAAAGTCAATAGTACTTTCCGCCAGAAAGGGCAGAAAGCCCCATAGCGGGTTTGAAAAGCAAATTATTTTTTTTGTAACGTAAAATTTTTCCATCAACGGTCGGTTTGGTGTGACCATAAATAGATATGCTCATTTAAGACGTGGGGTTCTTAATGAAATGGCAAGCGCAAAAGGGGGAAATTTAAAGATTAGCTATAAAAAGTAAGATTTCCGTAAGAAAAAATCACTAAAAGAATAGTTTTGGTAAAATAGTTTGAGTTTTGTTCATTTTTGGTTATTGATCAAATATGTAATTTATTATATTTAAAACGTTAAAAAAATCTTCAAAATCGATTAAGGTCCTGTTAAATCCGATAAAGTGCACCTTTTTATCAAAGAAGGATATTGGATTAAAGCAATTGATTATCAGAGAATTACGATTATGCAGATTACTCTTACATTTGAATTCCGACTAACCTTTCAAGAAGAATAGATTTTATGGTATTAAAATAAGGGGGTAAGGAAGAAAATTTTGAACCTCATCCAAAAGAAAAGCTTATAAGCTAATTCTACTTCAGGATTTTGGAGATTATTAAACATCATAGTAATGAAATCCCCGATTCATATCCATGACGCGGAGTTCCAGATACCCTTAGTCTGAATTAGAATTATTAAGATTATACGATTTTTGGGTTGCTGCGAAAAACCAATAGTATGATTGAGAGACTGGCAGAAATATGGAACTCGGGAAAGGAAATGGAAAAGGTTAAGTGTGTTTCTAAAAACTATATTTCGGTATTTTACCCTGGACCCCTTTAAAGAAATCTTCGTAAATTTTGAAATCGACCTCCTTGTCATCCGTAGTAAAATAAGGTTCTGAAACCTTGATCTGTTTCTTCCCAAAATCGAAGGCAACCATTACAATCGGTACTTCGGCCGTCTTGGCGATAAAGTAGAATCCCGTTTTCCATTGATCGACTTTTTTTCGGGTACCCTCGGGAGATAGTGCCAAACGAAATTTTTCCCTACTCTTAAAAATATTAGCTGTGGCAGTAACCGTATCACTGCTCTTACTACGGTCTATCGGAGCGCCTCCCGTCCATCGAAAAAACCAACCGAAAGGGGAATCGAAGAGAGTTTTTTTGGCGACGAAATTAATCTGTTCGTTCCACACTTCCCGAATCAAAAGGCTTAGAAAAAAATCTACCCAACTTGTGTGGGGCACGATGATAATAACGAATTTGTCAAGATGACCGGGAAAGGTACCAACCAACTTCCAGCCCAATAATTTGAAGTAGATGAAGCGGGCGAGGGATTGCATAAAAAAAACCTATATCTTCCGGTAAATGGCTTCTAATTTTTCGGGGGTGATGATTTTACGCCAGTTTTTACCCAGTGCATTTTCCCAAAGCGGTACCATGCCCATGGCGACCGAGATCATGGTGTCGAACTCGTTGTCGTCAAGGTTGGCACAAATTCCTTTCGGTAGTTCAATGTTGTGTTTTTGACGCATTTTATCGAACAATGCCACGCCTTCGGGGTAAAATTCCTCCAGATGTTGAAATACCAGGCAATTGCCGATACCGTGCCGAACGCCCAGAAGAAAACCAAGACCGTAGCTCATCGCGTGCGCCACCCCTACTTGGGAATACGCGATGCTCATACCGCCATGCCAAGAGGCCATCATCAGTTTGTCTCGTGATTCTGCCGGTTCAATCTCTTCTAGAAATACTTCTTTACAGAGGTCCAGGGCTTTTTCGCCATAGCTTTGACTGAAGGCGTTGAGATAGGTGCCCTTGAGCGATTCGATACAATGAATGTAGCAGTCCATACCTGTGTAAAACCATTGTTTCTTATCCACCCCTTGGGTCAAGTCGGGATCTAGCACTACTTGATCGAAAGTGGTATGGTCGGAATTGATGCCCAGCTTCTTTTTCGGTCCTAAAAGCACCGTAGTTCTGGACACTTCCGCCCCAGTTCCGCTGATGGTCGGTACACCTACGTGATAGAGGGAAGGTTTATTGACGAGATCCCAACCCTGATATTCCGAGGAACTTCCGGTATTGGTCAGCATGATAGAGACGGCTTTGGATAGATCTAGTAGCGTACCACCACCAATACCTACGATTCCAGAGGGCAGTTCGTCAAAATCGTCTCGGATTTTTTCAACAAGTACATCCACTTGTGCCGTTCTGGGTTCCCGATCGGCAGAGATAAAAATAAGCTGGTCGTTAAAGATACGGGGGATTCTCTGGGCCAATTCCTTTCCCTCAAAAACATCATCCACCAAAAAAATGAAAGGAGCATCGGCATGTTTTCTTTGGGACATTAGAATATCGCCCAACTGATCGAAACATCCGTTGCCGAATACGACCCGTGGCACCATCGGGAAGTTTCTAAAGTGCTTCTTGGCGCTATTGACAGCTTTTGGTCTTGCGGCAATATCTCTTTTTAACTCCATATCTTTACTTCAAATAGGCCAATATATCTTGCAATCTACTAATTTTTAAGTAATTGTAACCGTTTTCCTTTATAGATACTTCTTCATGCTTCCAAGTGGTGTGAAAGGGAACATGTACCGCCTGCGCCCCAAGGCCAAGAAGGGGAAGAACATCGGATTTCAGGGAATTGCCAATCATTAAAAATTCCTCAACATCAATCTGCAAATGGTTCAGCAAATGTAGGTAGTTTTCTTCTTTTTTATCGCTTAAAACCTCGACATGATGAAAATATTCGGAAAGACCGGAACGTTCCAATTTCCTTTCCTGATCCAACAAATCCCCTTTTGTCAAAACAATCAACCGGTATTTGTCCTTCAATCTACTCAAAACGTCGGGTACATCCGGCAACAATTCCACAGGCTGTTCCAGCATCTTCTTACCCAGATCCAATATTTCGGAGATCGTGGTCTGTGAAACCTGATTGTTCGAGATTTCAAGGGCCGATTCTACCATGGACAGCATAAATCCCTTTACACCATAGCCATAAAGTTCTAAATTTTTTATCTCCGTCTTGAATAGTTCCTGATCGATTTTGTTCTTAGTCTCATAGCCTTCCAAAAGGGCAGCAAAAGCCTCCTCGGTATCCCTAAAGTAGGTTTCATTGACCCAAAGAGTGTCATCGGCGTCGAATCCGATGACCTTTATATTGCTGAAATTTACTTCCATAGCTCTTGAGCCCTTTTTAGGTCTTCGGGCGTATCAATTTCTATGCCCGATACGTTCGTCTCTACCATTTTTATCTTTTTGCCGTATTCGAGATAGCGGATGGCCTCGATTTTTTCAGTGGCTTCCAACGAAAGCATCGGCAAGCGTTGAAAATCCATCAACGCTCTTTTCCGGAAGGCGTAAATGCCTTTATGCTTATAGTAGGTAGCCTCGATTTCTTGATTTCGGGGATAGGGAATCGGCGAACGTGAAAAATACAGCGCGAAATTACGGTTATCGACAATGACTTTTACCGTATTCGGATTTGCGATTTCTTCCTTATCGGTAATCTTTACCATGAGGGAAGCCAAATCGATTTCCTGATCTAGATCGCTCTGAAAAACCTCTAAAACACCTGCCAGACTCTCCCGGTCGGTAAAAGGCTCGTCGCCCTGTACGTTTACGATGATGTCAACATCCATATCCGCCACGGCCTCGGCGATACGATCGCTGCCGCACTCATGTTCCTTTTGGCTCATCAGGGCTTTTCCCCCGGCTTCGGTTATCGTATCAAAGATTACGGTACTGTCCGTAACCACGTAGACGGCGTCGAAAAGTCCCGTCTTTACTGTAGCTGCATAGGTACGCAAAATCACGGGCTTGCCCGAAAGGTCTTGCATCAGCTTGGCCGGAAAACGGGATGCCGCGTATCGGGCAGGTATCATGGCGATTGTTCTCACAAGGGGAAATTATTCATTATTGATTATACATTTTTGATTGCAGGTTGCAGGTTGCAGGTTGCAGGTTGCAGGTTGCAGGTTGCAGGTTGCAGGTTGCAGGTTGCTAAAATTATATTTTCAAATTGACAAATCTCCAAATCTCCAAATTAAAAACTGCAGACTGCTACTGCTACTGCTACTGCCTACCTCCTACTGGCCCTCGGCCTTATTTTCCTATATATCCTAAAAATGACAAAAAGGATGATGATGACCAAAATCGCAGCCAAAACCGGCGCGAAAATGGATGCCGTGGTGACCACTATGGCCGTACCCGTCTCCACGGTAGAAACTATGGGATTGGCCAATCCCCCGGTCGTGGCGGTCGAGGCCATACGACTTGTGGCGTTCGCGCCCTTTATGGCGGTTGCCGTGCCCCCGCCTGCTATTATCGCTAGCGACCAAGTAACTACCGGATCGAGGTTTGCTACCGTCGATACCATGACCGCCGTACCTGCTATGGCCGCCAAAGGCACTGCAAAACTATCTAAAAGATGGTCGACCCAAGGAATAAAATAGGCGAAAATTTCTACTACCGTAGCAACACCTAGAGCAATGACCGCTGCAAGGCTACCGATCCATTGCCAGCTATCATTCAAATCCCACAATCCCGAATACGATGCCAAGCTCAACGCGAACAGGGGCAAGAAGACGCGAAAGCCTACTGAGGCGGCGAGGCCTATGCCCAAGAAGATGCTGATGATGGTTTCGGAGGTCATTTTTTAAAGTTCAAGTGTCAAGCGCATGTTCAAGGTTCAATCGCTACTTCGTAGCTGTTCAAGGTTCAAGGTTAGATATGTACTACTTTGAACCTTGAACGTGCCGCAAGGCACATTTGAACCTTAAATTTTTCACTACAATTGTTCTCGGTGCACGAATTTACTTTATTCCCCCCCAACAAAAAAATCGCTCTTGAAACCGATCAGGTACAATTGCTTTTTAGCGCGGGTCACGGCAGTGTAGAGCCACCGCAGGTATTCTTTGTCCACGCCATTGGGCAGGTAGGGTTGTTCTACGAAAACCGTATCCCACTGTCCACCTTGAGATTTATGGCAAGTTATTGCATATGAGAATTTTACCTGCAATGCGTTAAAGTATTTATTGTTCTTTACGGATTGGAATTTTTTATATTTGGATTTCTCGTCGGCATAGTCCATCATCACTTCTTGGTACAATCGGTTGCCGTCTTCGTAAGACAATGAAGCAGTAACGGCTTTGACGGTGTCCAAAAGCAATACGGTCTCCAGAGGTTTTTGATTGGGATAATCGACCATTTTTACGAGGACTTCCGCAAAACGGAATCCGTATAAATTCTTGAAGGCGAAAATTTCAAGCACCTCGATGATATCCCCATTAGCGATAAATCCGGCTTCGGATTTTGGTTCCAACCAAAAGTAGTTGTTTTTGACCACCATCATATAATCCCCAACGGCCAGTTCGTTTTCCAGAAACAGAATCCGACTGCGGATGCTCTCGTTATACAGATTCGCCCTTTTGTTGGAACGGACAATAAAAGCGGTCTCCTCTTTCCCATTTTCCGAATAGGAAGAATCGATGGCTTCCTGTATTTCATACCCGTCCACAAGTCTAACAATATCTTTGAACGGATCCACGTCGAACTTGAAGGCATCGAAAAATCCGCTTTGCAATTGCTCCCGAAGCAGGGTCGCGTTAACCAATATTCCCGAATCTTCCGCTTGGCGTACCACCTCGTCCAATTCCAGTTTGATGACTTCCTTATTATAGTTTAGGCTTAATTTATCGGCATCCAAAGCAGGGCTCAAATTCAAATGTACAGGAGGTAATTGCGCAGTATCCCCTATTAAAATCAACTTGCAGTTATGACCGGAATAGACGAACATCAGCAAATCGTCCAAAAGGGAACCGTTTCCAAAAAGTTTGGAATCACTGGGCGCATCGGGAATCATCGAAGCCTCATCGACAATAAAAATAGTATCGCGGTGCTTGTTGGGCGCCAACTCGAACAGTATAGCCCCGCCCCGCTGTTTCTTTGGGAAATATATTTTTCTATGGATGGTAAACGCCTGGGTATTCGCATAGTTCGCCATCACTTTCGCAGCCCTGCCCGTAGGTGCCATCAATACGGCTTTTTGAGTGGTTTTCCGCAGACTGTTGACCAATGTACCCACTAATGTTGTTTTTCCGGTACCGGCAAATCCCTTTAACAAAAATACCTTATCCTTATCCTTGGAAAGAATATATGTTGCTAATTTTTGTAGAGCGACCGATTGCTTCGGAGTAGGCTCATGGGGGAATTTATCCTTTAATATATTGTAAAAAGAAGTGTCGGTCAGGGAAGCCATAGGTTCAAAGATAATGAACTCCAACCGACTTCCGATATACCCGTACTTGTTAGGTACCGATAAATATTCTATGAACGTTTTCGGACCAAAAAATCAGCTTTTTAACTATTTAAATCAGAAACGAGACCAAAATAGAAATAGGCACAATCGGTATTTTTGGGTGAAAAACTTTTACGATTGAAAAAAAATTGTAGATTTGTGTTAGAGGCTATTGTAAATTATATTAGGATAATTGATTTCTGCGTCCCGTATTTTATGACGTAGGCTCTTAACCACTAAATTAAATAACACTAAGAAATGAAAACCGTAATTCAAATCGTACTTTGGATAGTCTGTATAGGCTTGGGCTATCTTATTTATCAATCCGTTACAGGCCCCATCCGCTTTAACGAAGTAAAAAAGGAGCGTTATGCACAGGTAATCTCAAAATTAAAGGATATCCGTTCGGCACAGGAAGCCTACAAGACGGTAAACCGGAGATATGCCAAAGACTTCCCTAGCCTGATCAAGTTCATCGATACGGCAAACTACACCATCACGCAACAAAGGGATTCGTCGTATATGGAATTTGACAAGACCTATCAGATCGATATGTTGAAAGAAATTAGGATAATCGATACTCTGGGTACGGTTTCTATAAAGGATTCCCTCTTCGGTGAAGACGGGCGTTATAAAAACCTTGCCAAAGTGCCTGCCGCCGAAGGTGATCCAGAATTTCAAATGGAGGCCAACATAATTGATAAAGGTGGCTTTAAAGCTCCCGTGTTCGAGGCGAAGGTCGAAAAAAAGATAGTGCTTTACGATCAGCCCAAAACTCTTTTGGATAACGAAAACACCCAAATTGGTGTGGACGAGGTGAACGGAAATTGGATAAAGGTCGGATCACTCTCCGAAGTAAGTACCAGCGGAAACTGGCCCCCAATCTATGACGGAAGAGGAGATCAACAATAATAGGGGCATCCCAGTGGAAAATCTTACTAAATTGTCCATTCAGGTTAGCTTGAATGGACTTTCTTTTTGTATTCTGGATATTACCGCGAATACCGTGATCCAGTCCGAAAACGTGGTTTTTGCGAAACAGCTTACGCCTTATGCCATCCTAAAACAATTAAAGCAGCTTTTTCAGGAACATAAAATAGACCAAGGCCAATTTTCGGAGGTCGTATCGGTACACCGGAACAATCTGTTCGGGTTTGTGCCAGAGACTTTTTTTAATGTGGACGAATTGGCCAACTACGTAAAGTTCAACACCAAGATTCTGGCCAACGATCATATAGCTTACGATGAAATAAATCCTTTCGGCCTTGTCAATGTATATGTTCCTTTTGTGAACATCAATAATTACATTTATGGACTTTTCGGCGCATTTACCTTCAAACATCACGGCACGGTAATGGTTGAATCGCTACTGAACAACCACACCCGGCTGAGCAACGAACCGATTTGCCACGTGTATGTCTTTGAACGACAAATGGATGTTACCATCATCGCCAATAATAAACTACTGCTGTACAACAATTTTAGTTTCGTCACCAAAGAAGATTTTCTATACTACCTACTCTTTACCCTAGAGCAGCTGCAACTCGACGCGGCTTCCATAGCCGTTAAACTTTTCGGCGATATCGAAGAAGATGACGATATCTACGAGCTATGTTACCATTATATACGTAACGTGGCTATTTTCGCTCCTTATGCCATGGAACATCCTTTGACAAATCCATCCGAAGAAACCATTGACTTCACCGTTCTAAACGCACTTTAATGCGCATCATATCCGGTCGATACAAGAGTAAACGCATTTCGGCACCTAAAAAACTACCGGTACGCCCCACCACCGACATGGCCAAAGAGGCCCTTTTCAATATCTTGAACAATCGCTACTATTTTGCGGACATTTCAGTAATCGACCTCTTTGCAGGCACGGGCAACATAAGTTATGAATTTGCATCAAGAGGTACGGAACATATTACAGCTGTGGATTCCGATTCGGGATGCATACGTTTTATAGATGGCATATCGCGGGAAATGGACTTGGGGATTACGACCTTCAAAAGCGACGTTTTCGATTATTTGGAAAAATCAGCTGCCCAAGCGGATATTATCTTTGCCGACCCGTTCTACGATATGGCAGAGGAAGATTTTGGAAAAATCGTGAGATTAGTGTTCGAGCGGGATCTGCTACTCCAAGACGGCACCCTAATTATCGAACACACCAGTCGTATAGATTTGTCGCAGATCGATCGATTTAGCGAAAGACGTAAGTACGGGGGAAGCGCTTTTAGTTTCTTTGACAAGGATTAAGGATTATCGGATAGATAGGATGGGAACGAGTTTTTGTAAAGACCATTCGACTACGCTCAGGGTTAATTCGACTACGCATTTTCTTTTGGAAAATGCTGTCTCATTAAAATAAGCAGGCCATAAGCCGGATTCTGTTTACCCAGAACTTGTTTCAGGGTCTCCCTATCATTTATCTAGGTCTTTGGTTGCCCAAAGACTCGAACCGCCTACCCTTCGGCTCGGGCGTGCAGCCCTCAAACACCGATTTACATGACGTTTCACCGCATAGAGTTTACCTGGTTTCACTACAGCCTTACCTGTACATACTTTCTGTTGCACTGGTCCGTCCCGATTTAACATCGGGAGACGGGTGTTACCCGCTATGCCGCACTGTGGTGTCCGGACTTTCCTCCTTGTCCTGAACTTTATTCAGGATCTGATGAACCTTGAGATAAAGTTACATTAGATGCCGAAACAAGTTCGGCACAAGGCGATAGAGTGGCCTGCTTGCTGCAAAGGTAGCCGAATTGTTGATAAAAAAGGATTTTATGTCGGTGGAATAACGTCTCAAGACCCCAGTGATCTTTATATTTGTATTTCGACATTTGACCCGAAAAGTTTAATGTTCAATTCTGCTTATGGCAGGTTCAAGGTTTACGGTTGTTGTTAACCTTAAACCTTGAACAGCTTCGAAGTAGCGATTAAACTTAAACCTGCAACCTGTAATTAACAAACAAGTGGAACATTTCATCGTATCGGCACGGAAATACAGGCCCCAGACCTTTAAGGATGTTGTGGGGCAAGAGGCTATCACCAATACCCTGACCAATGCGATCGAACATCACCATTTGGCCCAGGCTTTGTTGTTTTGCGGGCCACGCGGGGTGGGCAAGACTACCTGCGCCCGAATCTTGGCCAAACAAATCAACCAGGACGGTACCGATCAAAAGGATGAGGATTTTGCCTTCAATATTTTCGAGCTGGATGCCGCCTCTAATAACTCAGTCGACGATATCCGCAATCTGACCGACCAAGTCAGGATACCCCCACAGGTCGGTAAATACAAGGTCTATATCATCGACGAAGTGCACATGCTCTCCCAAGCCGCTTTCAATGCCTTTTTAAAGACCTTGGAAGAGCCGCCGAAACACGCCATTTTTATTCTGGCCACTACAGAGAAACATAAGATAATACCAACCATACTATCCCGTTGTCAAATATTTGATTTCAAAAGGATTACGGTCAAAGATACGGTTGAATACTTGAAGTACATCGCCAAGGAACAAGGCGTCGAGGCCGAGGACGATGCCCTGCACATCATCGCCCAAAAAGCTGATGGTGCCATGCGCGATGCCCTTTCCATATTTGACAGGGTCGTTAGTTTTTCCGGGCAGCATCTGACCCGAAAAGCGGTCACCGAAAACCTCAACGTACTTGATTACGACACCTATTTTACCGCGACCGACTTCATTTTGCAGCATAATATTCCCAATCTGTTACTGCTTTTCAACAAAACTTTATCCCTAGGCTTCGACGGGCATCATTTTATTAGCGGACTCGCATCGCATTTCCGAGACCTCATGGTGTGCCAACATCAGGCCACCATAGAGCTGCTGGAAGTGGGCGATACTGCTAAGGCGCGTTATTTAGAGCAGTCCAAAAAGACCTCCAACGCATTTCTTTTGAAGGCTTTGGACCTGGCCAACGATTGCGACCTTAAATACAAGACCAGCAAGAACCAGCGGCTATTGGTCGAACTTACCCTGATGAAACTCGCCTCCATCGACTTTGATGGGCAAAAAAAAAATCCTGAATCCCTAGTATCCGTCGATACTGCAACTGATACTATCGTTCCGGCTTCCTATTTTAAGGATAGAAAGGTCTCGAATTCCGATCCGAAGCCGGTAACTGATAATCATATCTCAAGTTACGAAGTCGAAACCAGCCACAAAGATGCAGTGGCACCCTCTGCGCCCTACTCCACTCCTACTATAGAAAACCAAAAAAGAGACACCGAAATCGCTAGTAAGGAATCGGTGAAGCAGGCTACGGAAGAACATGGAAATGACACGGAGGTTACTAGCAATGATCCCAAGGTAAAAATTACGGAAGAACAGGAAAACGACATCGAGATTACCGTCTATGCGTCCGAGACCCATGTTGCGGAACCACCCTTAAAGATCGAAATCAAAAAACCCGACGCCTTAAAGAAAGTTCAGCTCAATTTGGCTTCCAAACGGGTCTCCGCACTATCCATCTCAAGCCTTAAAGCTAAAAAAGAGCATCAACTCTCGAAAAAGAGTGAAGAAATCGACGAAAGTCAATTGCCCAATGAGGCCTTTACCCAAGAAGAAATGCAAAAGCATTGGGCAGATTTCGTGGAAAAAA
>RCMY010000608.1_pt1 | contig 33932 bp, 28 predicted proteins | sample 2041341 | NCBI WGS metagenome assembly RCMY01 (sample SAMN09708234, study PRJNA481090) | Marine sediment metagenome, whole genome shotgun sequencing project. | reverse complement strand
CACAAATACAGCGTGTGTTCGCCCGACGCGGTGCGGCGAAACAGATGGTAGAAACTGACAACGCCATGCACTTCAGCGCGGGATAGATTCAGCACATCGGCTACCGTTGCGACGGTTTCCTCAGGGAGATAACCAAACTTATCCTGCACCGCATGCAAAATCGGCAGCAGCGCGCCAGGCTTGGCGGCATCGGCAAGAGCGATTTCGCGAATCGTTTTGACAGTGCGATTAGTCACATCGGCAAGCGCTATTTTCTTCATGGCCATAGTGTCTCTCGCCGTAGCGCCTAAAACAAGCCCGTAATACGTTTGTGCTCATCCACGTTGATTCCCTCAGACGCCGGCTGCCGCGGCAAGCCCGGCATCGTCATAATGTCGCCGCAAACAACGACTATAAATTCAGCACCTGCCGCCAGACGAATCTCCCTTATCGGCACTTCGTGGCCAGTTGGTGCTCCAAGCAGTTGAGGATCGGTCGAAAAACTGTATTGAGTCTTCGCCATACACACTGGATAATGGCCGTAGCCCGCCTCTTCAAATTGTTTGAACTGCGCCCGCACCTTTTTGTCGGCGATGATGTCTTCCGCGCCATAGATTGTTCGCGCAATATGTTGTGTTTTCTTCCACAAGCTCATACTGTCATCGTACAGGGTGCGAAACTGCGATTTGTGTGTTTCAATCATGTCGACGACCTGCTCGGCGAGTTCCGCCGCACCTTTGCCTCCATCTGCCCAGTGTGTCGCTTTGATGCATTGCACGTCGAAGCCGGCGCAGTACTCGCGAATGGCAGCCATCTCTGCCTCGGTATCGTCAACGAAGTGGTTAATTGCGACCGTCACCGGCACACCGAATTGGCCGATATTGCGGATATGCCGACCCAGGTTTTCACAACCGGCTTTCACGGCTTCGACGTTTTCACCTTTTAACTCGGTCTTGGCAACCCCGCCGTGCATCTTCAGTGCCCGCGTGGTCGCAACCAGCACCACGGCATCGGGGTGCAGTTTCGCTTTGCGGCACTTGATGTCGAAAAATTTCTCGGCGCCCAGGTCGGCACCGAAGCCCGCTTCGGTTACCACATAGTCGGCGAGCTTCAACGCGGTTTTGGTCGCCATCACGGAATTACAGCCATGCGCAATATTGGCGAATGGTCCGCCGTGCATCAGTGCTGGATTGTGTTCCAGCGTTTGCACCAGATTCGGCTGGAACGCGTCACGCAGCAGCGCCGTCATGGCGCCTTCCGCTTTCAGATCCTTAACAAAGACCAGCTCGCGTTTGCGCGTTTGGCCGATCGCTATATTGCCGATGCGTTCGCGCAGTTCGTCCAGGCTCTGCGCCAGACAGAACACGGCCATTATTTCCGAGGCCACGGTAATATCGAAACCAGCCTCACGGGGAACGCCATTCGCCGCACCACCGAGGCCGGTTGTGATTTCTCGCAGCGCGCGGTCATTCATATCGACGACGCGGCGCCAGGTCACGCGGCGGGCATCGATATTGAGCTCGTTTTCCCAATGCACATGATTGTCGATAAGGGCCGACAGCAAATTGTGCGCAGCGCCAATCGCGTGAAAGTCACCGGTAAAGTGCAGGTTGATGTCGGTCATTGGCACCACCTGGGCATAGCCACCGCCAGCCGCGCCGCCTTTCATGCCGAAACACGGGCCCAGGCTGGGTTCTCTCAGGCAAACGATGGATTTATGGCCGATGTGATTGATCCCGTCACTGAGTCCAACCGATGTGGTCGTTTTACCTTCGCCGGCGGGTGTGGGGGAGATGGCGGTCACCAGTATCAGTTTACCGCCAGGCCGGTCGGCCATATGCTCTAAAAAATCGTAGCTGATTTTGGCTTTGTCGTGGCCATAGGGAATCAAATGTTCGGTGGCAATACCGAACTTATTCGCTACTTCTGACAGCGGAGACATTTTGGCTGCTTGTACTATGTCGAGATCGGTGAGATGTTGTGCCATGTGCTTGCCCTGTGTTTTTAGTCTGGTGGGAACCGAGTGAATGCGGCTATGTCAACACGGCCAGTGCTACGGTCCGTCGCCAGTCAAATGACTTATACCTGATTAGCGCGTCAATCTTAACTGTAATCCCTGAGTAAAAATATACGCCATCGGTAATACCCAAACAACGCCCGGAGATACTCCTTTGAAGGTAGCCACCGTACCCAGGCTATCAACTCTGAGTATGGCTCGATAATCCCTGAGCACGCTGTTCACGCTCATTGTCGAGCAGATAATAGTCGCCCTTGTCGGCAGTATAGATGTCCGTGCTGGAAACCAAACCGGTTGGCGTATTAAAACTGCCAGCAGCAATACTGACCGTTTGCAAATGATCGCGCTGCCAGAAAAGGCTCGAGCCGCAGCGCGTGCAAAACCCTCTACGCGCCTCGTTGCCCGGCGAACGAAACCAGCCCAGCAGACGTTCGTCGTCGACGATTCGCAGTGCTTCCCGCGGCGTCGCCGTGTACGCGGCGAAATGGCCGTGCGAACGACGGCACAAACTGCAGTGGCAATTTATTACATCACGCAGCGCGCCGTGGACTTCAAATCGTATTGCGCCACAAAGGCAATGGCCGTTGGGCTGATTTGCCATTTTCTCTACCTTCTCCACCTTCTCGACCTTCTCAGCTATCGTGTGGGCGGGGGGGAGGCATTATGACTGCCGGTCACTGGCCAGCAAGTTAGGCCGAGGATTTGCAGTCGCGCGCGACCAGTCGGGCGTGAAAGCGAGAACTTGCACGCCCGGCGGCATGGCTCGGTTAAACAGCCGATTGTGCCAGTAGGTAGCCTGGTACGCAGGATCGGGCTCTTCCAGGCACTGCACCGCGCAAGGAATACGGTAATACTGATTTTGAAAATCGAATTCCAGTTCACCCTGCCCGGCCGTCATCAACTGACTGACGATGGATGAATTCGCACCGAACAAGGCGGTCATTACCTCTGAAAACTCTCGCGGTTGCTGATAGTAAAGTTCAGAGAGCATGCGCACGGCGGCTTTAAACTGCTCGGCAGGATCCGCCGTGCGCAGCACCATGTGCCGAAATTCTCCAGTTACCTTACGCGGCTCGCGCCGGTTGATCACAAGCGTGACGCGCGCCAGCTGTTCAGAGGAAACAAACAGCCGTGGCCGCATGCCGAATGAGGGGCGACCGTCTTCGTGTCGCGCGGCGTATTGGCGCACATGACACTGCCATGCCATAAAGTGGTCGCGCAGTATTGCCTGCTCGCTTGCCGAGCGGACCACCTCTTTGCTATTTAGGTCAGTATCAGCCATCGCAACCGGAACAACTACAGGAGTCAACTTTCAAAGGTAATTTTTCACGCCGCCGATTCAATCAAACTTGGCGTACGCCTTGCGCAAGTCGACCAGTTGATGAGTGGGCGACATTTGGAATTTCACCAGCAACTCCCGCGCGATCATGTCTCGGTCTTGTTGATTGTCTGGCAGGTCCATGGTTTCAGGAACCGTGACCCAGCCGTTAATGTTTCTGTCAAATACGGCGGCGCGGCTCTCCTCATAGCCCATATGCACATCTTCCAACCAGTTTAGGTCTTGCCAGCCCATTACCTCCATGTACTTTTTCAAGAACGGTGTTACGCGCTCCATGTCGGGAACGAGGTTAACGTCGTAACGATAACCTATGTGCTGGCCAATGATTTTCTCGCGCTCGGAGTCTAGCCCATCGGTCGTTCTAAAATGATCAATATCGGTCTGCTTACTCATGCCTTCTCTCCTAGTAACGCGTCATGTCGGGACGGCCAACGGTGTGTTGCGAACCCGCCAACGGCACTTGCGCCAGCGCAGAAGCCTCCATTGTCAACGCCGCAAGATCTTCGGGTTCCAGCGAGTGGACGTTAGTCTTGCCGCAGGCGCGCGCCATCATCTGGCATTCGATCGCCAGCGTGTGCAGGAAATTATACACCCGTATCGCTGCATCATCGGGGTTCAGCCGCTTGCGCAGCTCGGGGTCTTGCGTTGCAACGCCGACCGGGCAGCGGCCAGTGTGGCAGTGATAACAGTAACCTGCTTCAGCGCCTATCTCTTTTTCGTAATCCGCTTCGGGGATGTCTTTGTTACAATTCAAAGCCATCATAGCGGAGTAACCAATGGCAACACCGTCGGCACCCAGCGCCAGCGCCTTGGCCACGTCGCCACCGTTGCGAATGCCGCCGGCGTAGATCAGTGATATCTCGCCGGTTTTACCAATATCGTCAAGGGCCATGCGGGCCTGGCGAATAGCGGCAATGCCGGGTATGCCTGTTTCTTCGGTCGCAAGGTGCGGGCCAGCGCCTGTACCACCTTCCATACCGTCGATATAAATACTGTCGGGGCCGGTTTTCGCCGCCATGCGCACGTCGTCGTAAACCCGCGCCGAGCCCAGTTTTAACTGAATCGGAACCTCCCAGTTGGTCGCCTCACGAATCTCCTGAATTTTTAAAGCCAGGTCATCCGGTCCCAGCCAGTCGGGATGGCGTGCCGGCGAGCGCTGGTCGATACCGGCAGGCAGGGAACGCATTTCAGCGACCTGATCGGTCACCTTCTGACCCATCAAGTGACCACCCAGCCCAACTTTACAACCCTGACCAATAAAAAACTCTACGGCATCGCAAAGCCGCAAATGCTGCGGATTAAAGCCATAACGCGACTGAATGCACTGATACAGCCACTTTTCCGAATAGCGTCGCTCGTCGGGAATCATGCCTCCTTCGCCTGAGCAGGTCGCAGTACCAGCCATGGTGGCACCACGAGCGAGGGCTGTCTTCGCCTCATAGCTCAACGCACCGAAGCTCATGCCGGTAATGTAAATTGGAATATCCAGCACCAATGGCCGCTTGGCTTTCGGGCCAATCACCGTCTTGGTCAGGCATTTCTCGCGGTAGCCCTCGATAACGAAACGGGTTAGTGTTCCCGGCAGGAATGTCAGATCGTCCCAGGACGGGATTTTCTTGAACAACGAAAAACCCCGCATCCTGTAGCGGCCGAGTTCGGCTTTGACGTGGATATCGTCCATAACCGCTGGTGGGAAGATAAAACTGTTGCCGATGCGGTTGGTATCACGCTTTAATTTGCTCTTCACTTCCGGCTGGCTATCGGCTTGTGGGACCTGCTGTTTTTCTGCTGTCATGATAAAGACCTCTTGATTAACACACCTAAAGCACCAGTTTTTTCTCTGTTGGCTCTAGATTGTCGTAATTCCACAGTTGTTTACCCGAGACGATTTTCGTCATGTTCTTGACGCCGTTGGGTGCCTCGAGATCGTACAGTTTGAGCTTGGACGTGAGATAGCGCACGTCGAGGTCGTTCATGTCTTCCTCGACCGCGTCGACCCCAAGATCCGCGATTTTACCGCCGACGTAAATCGTGCCGTCGTACATGGAATCGCCGAGGTTCTTACCGGCGTCGCCGCAGATAATCATGCGCCCGCGCTGCATCATAAAACCGCTAAACGCGCCGCTACGACCACCCACTATGATAGTGCCACCTTTTTGATCAATACCGGTGCGCGCGCCAACGTCACCTTTGCACACCAGATCGCCACCGCGAATGGCGGCGCCGAAACACGACCCCGCGTTTTTCTCAATGACGATCGTGCCCGCCATCATGTTTTCACCGCAGGACCAGCCGACGCGGCCGCTAATACGAATATTGGGTCCGTCGACCAAACCGCAACCGAAGTAGCCAAGACTGCCTTCAAAGTTCAATCTCATGCGATTGAGGATACCGACACCGAGGCCGTGTTTAGCGCGCGGATTGGTTACCGTGATGGAACCATGGCCCGCTTTCATCAACTCGCGGATCTTGATGTTGACTTCTTTTGGCTCCAAATCCTGCGCGTCGAATTCGGCGTGCTTGTCAAAATCGACGTCATAGGCCCAGTGATAAGTAAAATTTTCATCTTCACTCGGTGAGAAGAATCGTTGCTGTGTTCTTCCACCCAACTGCTCTGAGTGCAGGCCCAGTTCCTGGGCTGTGCTGGTCACGCTTGCCATACTCTCACCTCGCCTTCATACGGATCATGGGTATCAATTTCTCGTGGGAATATACTGCGAATGGCGACTTCTTCCGAAGCCAGCCCCACAAATTCGTCGCTTTCGTACAAAACCATTGGCTTGGCGGCCATCACGTCTTTCGCCATGCCTAACTGATTCGCCGTGGCAACCAGATAGGTAAACACACCGTCGAGCTCGTCAATGGACCGCTGCATCGCCTCTTCCAGCTCATCGCCCTGATGGATGCGATCGGCAATATAGACCGCAATCATTTCCGAGTCGCAATTCGACACAAAACGGTGACCGCGGCGCTCCAACCCCCGGCGGCTGGTCCAGTAGTTAGTCAGCTGGCCGTTGTGAACTACCGAAATATCGTTAAACGGATAAGCCCAGTAAGGGTGGGCGGAGCGAATGTCGACATCGGACTCGGTCGCCATCCGAGTGTGGCCAATAGCATGCGTGCCCTGGAAGTCGCCAAGACCGTAGGTCTCTGATACTACGCTTGCGTCGCCGAGATCTTTGACGAGTTCCAGTGCGTGACCAATGGAGAGGATCTCAACGCCGTCGATGTCCTCGAGATAAGCCGCCAGTTGCACGGGCTCCTTGTCCATATTAAAGGTGATGCGATGCGCATATTCCGTTGGCTGGGATTCACTCAGAATCTTGGCGCCGTGTTCGGCCATGCGTGTGTCTATCTGCTTTTTTCGCTGCGCTATCAGATCATGAATCTCGAACCCACCTTTATGTTGGCTCTTGCTCAAATCTTCCTGCTCGGCCGTATTCAGGCGCATCACGTAGGCACCGTTAGACGGCTTGCCATACAGCGCAAAGCCAGTCGAATCAGGCCCACGGTGTTTCAGCGCCTGCAACATCTGCGTCATTTCCCCGCCGATGTTGGAGCTTTTGTCTTTCCAGATGAGTCCGGCAATTCCACACATTTCGTTTTACTCTCCTAACTAAAGTTACGGATGGTAGAGGGTTACGGCAGATAATCCATGTAGGTTTCTACATCCCAGTCAGTTACCGTGTGATTGAATCTCTCCCACTCGTCACGTTTGTAGTGCATGAATACTTTGTACATTTCATCCGGCAGTGCGGAGCGGACAACATTATCCGCCTCGAGTGCGTCCAGCGCTTCACCCAGCGACATCGGCAGTTTGGTCACGTCTTTACCGGCTTTCATTGCTTCGTAGATATTCCGCTCTTCGGGCTCGCCTGGATCGATGTCGTTGGCAATACCGTTTTCAAAGCATTTCAACAGGCCCGCGCCCATCAGGTAGGGGTTAACCATGGAATCTACCGAGCGGTATTCGAAGCGCCCCGGTGCGGAGACGCGCAGCCCGCAGGTGCGGTTTTGATAGCCCCAGTCGGCGAATATCGGCGCCCAGAAGCCGGTATCCCACAGCCGGCGATAGGAATTAACGGTTGGCGAACCGAGTGCGGTTAACGCGCGCAGGTGGTGCATGGTCCCGCCTATGCATTGCAAACCGATGGGGCCGGGTTTGTACTTGTCAATTTTCGGGTCAGGCATAAAGGTATTTTCGCCACCTTGCACGTAGGTAAAACTACCCTCCATGCCGGGTAAGGAATCGTGATGCAGTTTGTTGACTTTGTCTTCGCCGCCATACCACAGTGACATATTGTGGTGACAGCCCGAGGCGGAGACGCCCATAAACGGTTTGGTCATAAAACAGGAAATAAGATTGTCTTCGCGGGCCACTTGCGCGCAAATCTGCCTGTAAGTGGTGAGCCGGTCTGCATTACGCAGCACGTCGTCGTACATCCAGTTCAGTTCGAGCTGACCGGGCGCGTCTTCGTGATCGCCTTGAATCATGTCCAGCCCCATCGCTGCGCCGTATTCGATCACCTTCATAAAGGTTGGACGCAGCTCTTCGAACTGATCAATATGGTAGCAATTGGGTTTGGTCACGCCGCCATTCGGCTTGCCGTCTTCGCCGCGTTTTAACCACATCATCTCCGGCTCGGTGCCAAGACGCAGGGACAGCCCGTTGTGATCGGCCTGGAACTGTTCGTGGATGTTGCGCAGATTACCGCGGCAATCGGACGTCAGATGGGCACCGGGATTCTTTTTCTCTTCCCGATTGCGGTACAGGGTGCAATAGACTCGTGCGACGCGTTTATCCCACGGCAACTGGCAGAAAGTTTCAGGGTCTGGAATCCCTACCAATTCCGACGCCTCTGCGCCATAGCCAATGTACTGCCCGTGCCTGTCGGTATACAAGTTGGCGGTGGAACCGTAAACCAGTTGGAAACCGGCGTCGGCGACGCGCGCCCAGTGGTCGGCCGGAATGCCCTTGCCGACAATACGCCCGGTAACAGAAACGAATTGAAAGTAAACGTACGTAACGCCAAGCTCTTTAATTTTTTCGGTTACCTGTTTTACCATTTCAGCGCGGCCGGGTGCTTCTACTGTTCTCTCCAGGTCAGTCATGAAATTTCACCTTGTTTGTTAGTCGAATTAATAATGCGGTTGGTGTTTGTCTCTTTGCCTAATTTAAAGCCCAAGCTAAACGTCTTGCGAAAACTGGCTAAGCGGAACAACAGCGTTAACTCCACGGAAAAGGACTATTGGACGTTGGGTGCAGCTTGCCTGCCGCATAGCGCGAAAACCGAAAGGGTTCCAACAATCGGCTGTTGTGGCCGCAGATCTCCGCCGCGACCAGTTTACCGACACCCATCATTTTGTAGCCATGATTTGAGTCAGCGATGAAATAGCAATTCTCGCGAAATACATCGAATACCGGAAAGCTGTCGGGCGTAAACGCGCCGATACCACCGGAAGGTTCCTGTTTGTACTGCGCCAGCTTGCCTTCGAAACGCTTCTGGCAATGCGCCATTGCCGACACCCACATATGCGCAAAGCTATCGTCAACAACGAACTGTGGTGATGCGGTGCCGTAAGGATCAACCTCTACCTGGTCGGGATCAATATCGAGTTTAAACGGCGCAGCACCGCCTTGAATGCCGCCGAAGTGGAAATCCGGTTTGTAGTAGATGCCCCACATTTGGTCGGTTATCAGTGAGCCGTCGACATCGGAATAAAGCGGTGCGGTGGAGTCGACATGTATGACCGGTGGGAAGTTGCCGGCGTTGTCTTTCAGTAACTCCGGAGCGACACCCAGTGTACCTTCCTGTAGCGACCAGTAAACCCACATCGGGATGTTGCCATGCACATTGCCGCTGGCGTCCTTTACTTCGACGCTCTTTGGCAGCTCAAGCATTTCCCACAGGCTTTTAGCCCACGGGCCAGGGCCGGCCACCACATAGTCGCATTCTATCGTGCCACGGCTGGTTTCAACGGCGGTGATTGCACCGCCGGACGCGTTGCTTTTGAAACCGGTGACTTCGGTCGCGGTGAAGATCCGCACCCCTTCTGCCGCCGCCTTGCCTGCCAAGCCATACATTGATTTCGTATTGTTGGCGTAACCGCCGCGCTTCTCGTGCAGCACCGAGGTAATCCCTTTGGCCTGCCAATCGTCGAACAGCGACTTCATGTAGCGCTCGCAGTCCTGCTCGCCTTCGATAAACACGGATTCGTAACCGATTTCCTGTTGCGATTGGGCGATACTGGCGACATCTGCGTGCATCACCTCCGGGCTAATCTGCATATAGCCAACCGGATGATAGCTATACGCCTCAGGCGTGGCCTCCCAGGTTTCGACGCTATGCGCCATCAGCTCGCGCATGGCCGGTTGAAAATAATTGTTGCGCACTACACCACAAGCGATGCCTGAAGCCCCGGCACCGATGCCGGTCTTGTCGACGACCACAACATCTTCACCACTGCCCAGACGCCGTGATTTCAACTCCACCGCCAGGTGATAGGCGGTGCTCAGGCCGTGAATGCCGGCACCGATGATCAGGTATTTGGTGTGTAACGGTGTTGTCATATTGATCGAAAGCGCTGTTTTTGAACTGGGATCGATCTTGGGCGATCTGATAAAACCTTGCAATTGCCATTTTGACATACCACCAAAGAGGTAGAAGGCTCGCAATGCCTGGTGATTGCGCTTGTTGTAACCCACTCGAAACCCGCGCAATGATCCGCTGACAGAATGGACACTGCATGCGCTGCCCGAATGATTTTATCAACAAGGTATAAGAAGTACCCCTTCGGTTGTATATCGAAAGGGCGATTGCATGCGAAAGCGCCTTCGCTAAAGATAACGCCACTTATTAGAGCAAGCACAGCTGGGCACGATTTCAATCATTGATACAGGATATTTGTCATGACAATTACACGCCACACGGTACTGGAATCGCGTCACAGGGCGCTGGGTTCTCCACTTGGAGATTGGAACGACATGGATATGCCGTGGGAATATGATCAGGACATTAATGACGAACACCGCGCGGTGCGTACCGCGGCGGGTTTGTTCGACGTATCCGGGCTGAAAAAAGTACATATCGTTGGTCCCGATGCCATCGCCGTAATGGACCATGTATGTACCCGCGACATGACGAAAGTGTATCCCGGCAAGTCAGTGTATGGCCTTATTCTGAACGAAGAAGGCAGGATTACCGACGACTGTATCGCCTTTCATATGTCTCCGAATGTGGTGATGATGGTGTACGGCGGCGGTACCGGTTTGGAACAGTTAGAAAAGTCAGCTGAAGGCAAAGACGTAAAGATTGAGTTTGACGACGACTTGCACAATATTTCCCTGCAAGGCCAGCAGGCGCTGCCCTTTCTTAACGAACACACACCGTACGACCTCGCCGAGTTAAAATATTTCCACCAGGTTCCGACCACCCTGTTCGGCGAACATTGCCTGTTGTCGCGCACGGGTTACTCTGGCGAGCGCGGCTATGAAATTTTCGCCAAGGCCGACGCCACCACCAAAATCTGGGACACGATTCTTGAAAAAGGCGCGTCAGTCGGCATCATCCCGTGTTCATTTAACTGCATCGATATGATTCGGGTGGAAGCGGGCTTGCTGTTCTACCCCTTTGACATGAATGAAGAGAATACTCCGTGGGAGGTGGGTCTCGGCTTTGCCGTTGCCAAGAACAAAAAAGCCGACTTCCGGGGCAGGGAAGCCGCCATGGCGTCAATCGGAAAAGAGAAAATCAAAACCTTTGGCATTATTGCCGACTGCGATACTGCGGTAGATGCAGATGCCGAGATTTTTCAGGACGGTAAAAAAGTCGGTCACGTGACCCAGCCGATGTACTCCACCATCGTCGAGAAATCATTCGCCTTAGTGCAACTCGAGCCCGAGCTGGCCAAGCCAGGCATCACGCTTGATGTAAAGGGCAAAACCGTAGAGTGCACAGCGACGACAGCAGCTTTGCCCTTACTGGATCCGGAAAAGAAAAAGCGCTCAAGTTAGGTTTTTTCCTGGCGCATTCTGCAGCTCGACCGGAGCTGCAGACGCCTTTTTACTGCAGCTGCACACGCCTTTTGCGGACGGTTACTCCGACTAACGTATGTCGCATCATCCCACTGGCGTCAGCTTAGCTGGCATGGTAAAAATTTTGTGATTGATTTGCCGAAAAATTGTTATACAGGACTTGCGAGATTGAATTGAACACTGGCATCTTGTCGGCCGCCTCCGCATCGAGACGCTGTAGCGCACCCTTTCCCAGTGCCAGCTCCAATGCTGCCGCGTACTCTGGCACCTTTCCCCAATCGGCAACGGTCGTTGGCGTAATTTCGACGTGAAATTGTACCGAAATTGCCTGCCCGCCCCATGCCATCGCATTGACGCGGCAAGCAGGCGAGGAGCACAGCACCTCGGCACCTGCCGGTAAGCGCGTGACTTCAGCAGAATGCCATTGCAGACATTGAAATTTTGCCGGCACATCGCGCAGCAAGGGACTCGCCGCACCGGCTGCTGTGAGTGCTACCGGCATAATACCGATCTCCGGTTTTTGCGCTGCGCCCACTGCGCCACCCAAAGCCTTGGCGAGTAACTGATGACCGAGGCAGAAGCCAAAATAAGGTTTCTCATGATCAATAACCCATTCGCGGATCGCCTCGATCTCGGTCTTCAGCCAGGGAAATCGGTCTGTCTGCCACACATCCATCGGCCCACCCATGACCAGCAGCGCATCGTAGTCATCGAATGGAGGGATAGACTCGCCGTCGTCAAGCTCAACCGCATCCCAGGCGATTCCGTCCCTGGCCATAAAGTCTCGAAAAATTCCCGGGTGTTCGCAGGCGATGTGTTGAAATACGAGAACGCGCATGGCACTCACCCATCAATTCATGCCGAACCTTTACAAGGCGAGAATCGCCTTGTGGCCCACAGGGGCACCGCCAAACTCGGCCATTGCGTCTAACAAACACTTCCACAAGTAATCGGCCGATGCGCTGTCGAAGACAACGTGAAACGCCGGTGTGTCGCTAATGTCCTGCCGAATGGCGATGCCGTTCATGCGTGCCATGGAGGTTTGCGCGATAGAACCATTGGGAAATTTATGCAAGCGCAAATCGACGGCGCAGATCTTTGCGAACATCGCGCTGACATGCGCGCCGGTCAGTAGAAACCAGGCAGAGCCGTCTTGCCGGGGAACGTGAAAGCAGCGCATGACTGCAGCGGCTTGCTGTTCGGTTTCGCACGCTTCGTTAAGCGCGGCGCAGCGATCACCGCTGCCGTCCAGGGAACCAAGCACTACGGCTTCACTGTCAGCCAAGCGGGCAATCAAACTACCGTCTTCCTGCGAGTAGGCGCGGTTGTTAGTATCCTCGATTTGCAAGCCCTGCTTACCCAGCCAGGCGATGGCTTCCCTGCCCTTAAAGCCAGTGCGCGGCAGGGTCGATAAATCCGCCAAGCCGAGTTTTTGTGCCTGGGCTTTCTCTGTGTCGATGTCGGCACCATAATCCGCCACCATCGCGGCACCGGCCAATTCAGTAAACCGAGCACCTGCCGTAGTGAGCGCACGATAGTGGAAACTGCGTACCGAAAAATCTGTTGCTTGCACCACGCTCACATCTCCTGTCTTTGACCGTCGGGGTCGTAAAATGGCAGTTTGACAACATCGGCGCTTACGGTACTACCGTCAGTGAGCTTGATGCTAATACTTGAACCGGGCTCTGTTCCCGCTTTCGCATACGCCATGCCGATAATTTTCTTGATAGTGGGCGAACGAACTACCGAAGTGATATGGCCGACGATATTATCGCCGTCCAGCACCACATTGGATTCTTCCGGTACCGCCAGGTTTGCATCATCAATGGTAAAACCCACCAATGTGCGTTTCGAGGGATGCTTGTCGGTAATATCCAGCGAACGACCGCCGACGAAAAACGGCTTTTTTGCAGCAATGGCCCAACCCATATGCGCTTCCACCGGCGTCGTCATGGCGTCGGTATCCTGGCTGACAATAATATGCCCCTTCTCCAGCCGCAGCATGCGTTGTGCTTCGATTCCCACCGGGCGAATCGCCTCGGGTTGGCCTGCCTCCATTAAAATGTCCCACAGCCGCTCGCCCTGGGATGCGGGAACGTGAATCTCGTAACCGAGCTCACCGACGAAGCCCACTCTGAGCAGGCGTGCCGGTATACCCTCCACTGTGCCGGTGCGCACCGCGAGATAGGGGAAACCTTGTTTGGAAAGATCAATGTCCTTGCAGACTTTCTGCAACACATCGCGCGAGCGCGGACCGGCAATATTTACGGCGGCGTAGGCGGCGGAAACATTCGTGACGTCAACATCCAACCGCCACTGGGCATTCCACCAGAGCATACTGCGGTACACGTTATCGACTCCACCAGTGGTGGCGGTCACATAAAAATGCTCCTCACTGAAACGGCAGGAGACGCCATCATCGATGATGGTGCCGGCCGGGTTGGTCATCAACACATAGCGCGATTTGTCTACCGGTTGCTTGACATAGGCGAAGGTATACATGCGGTTCAAAAACTCGGCCGCATCCGGCCCGCGTACTTCCAACCCTCCCAGCGTGGAGACGTCGATCAGCCCCACATTGGTGCGAATCGCCACGGCCTCCTCGGCGATGGCCGCGTCGCGGCGGTCTTTGGTCGCATAGTAGGCGGGACGCCACCACAGCCCGGCCGTCAGGAATTGAGCGCCGGCTTCCTTGTGGCGATGGTGCATCGCCGTGAAGCGCTCAGGCTCGAACAACCGACCGGCCAGCACCGCCAGCGTTTCCCCCTGCACCGGTGGCCGCGATGTGGTCACACCGGTCTCGGCGACGCTGCGGCCGGTCGCCATGGCAACCAGTCTGGCTGTTGCCAGTGCCGAGTGACGCCCCTGCGATGGCCCCATACCAACGGTGGAATAGCGTTTGACCAATTCCAGCTCAGCGTAGCCATCGGCGCAGGCATTGATGATATCGGCATGCTGCAGGTCTTCGTCGAAGTCTACGAATTCCTTACCCTTGGGGTGGGGAAATATCGGCCACGGAAAGTTTATGCCCGCCGCACCGCCATCCGTCGGCGGTGGATAATCCGTGGCGGAACTAAAGCCTAGTGTGGTGACGGCGGCCGCGCCCTGATGGCGTCCATCGGCCACTACGGCATCGAGATCATAAATACCGTTTACGGAACCTGCCAGACGTACATCGCTCGGCAAATTGTTAATTTCGAATAGTGCTGAATCGTCATCGTAGGAAATCTTGCCACCGGACTGCAGCGCCAACTGGTAAGCGGGGGTGTAACCGATCGACACGCACAGCAGGTCGCACACCAGTTGATTGCCCTGCTGTTCGACGTTTCCCTTGCCAGAGATGCGATGCAGCATGACCGCCTCAACATGGCTTTTGCCCTGCGCCTCATAAACCGTATGGCCAGGAAAAATTGGTATGCCACGCGAGTGCAGCGCTTTTGTATGCTCGCTCTCCAGCGGCGTGGCGCGCAGGTCGGCGACCGCAACCACTTCCACACCGTTGTCGGCGAGGTCCAGCGCAACGGCATAGCCTTCGTCATTAGCCGTCATGACCACGGCGCGGCGACCGGGCCGCACGCCGTACAGGCGCAGCAGCCGCTGTGCGGCCGACCCCAGCAAAATACCTGGCAGGTCGTTGTTGCGAAAGATTGCCGGCTGCTCCATCGACCCTGACGCTACGATCAATTGCCGGGCGCGAATTTTATACATGCGATTAGCGTTAATCACCGGCAGCCAGTTGTCGGCAAAACGCGCGTTACAATAGGCACCGGTCATGACCGTGATGCCCTCCTCCGCTTCTACCGCAGCCACCAACTCCGCTCGCAGCGCCGTGCCTTTAGCGTCACCCTCAGCCTCGAAACGTGCATAGTTTAACGAGCCACCAAGTTGCTGCTCTTCTTCAACGATCAATACCTCGGCACCGGCTTGAGCTGCGGCCAGAGCAGCTGCCAGACCTGCGGGACCGCCACCGACGACGACAACGTCATAGAAGGCGTACGCTTTGTCGTGGTAGTCATGCGGCGTATCCAGCCGCACTTTGCCGAGCCCTGCCTGGGCGCGCACCATTGGCTCCCACACCTTCTCCCATATTCCCTTCGGCCAATAAAAAGCCTTGTAATAGAAACCTACCGGCAGGAAGCGGCTGAACAAACCCATGACCGTACCGTAGTCGCGCTGCAGACTACCCGTGTAGTTCTGCCCCCACACTTCCAGCCCGGGTTCGATCAGCTTGCGATCGGCCGGCACGTTGGGTTCATATTTGAGCTGAACAAGTGAATTGGCTTCCAGCCCGGCGAACGACAGCAACCCACGCGGGCGGTGATATTTAAACGAGCGTGATATGCACCAAACGCCGTTGGCGGCCAGCGCACTGCCGATAGTGTCACCTGCATAGCCCGAATAGTCTCTCCCCTCGAAGCGAAAATTTATTGGCTTTCCACGGTCAAGCAACACGCCCTTCGGAGCTTCAATACGCTGACTTGCAGCTACGCCGCTCATGATGACTCCTTCGCTATAAATTCCTGGCGTGTGTTATACAGCTCGGTCGCCGGGTAGGTTTTATGGATTTCATCGGTGACCGTATTGCGTTCAGCAATAAACCAGTAGGCCGTTGCCACATGGCACCACCATTCGCGTATGTCGCCGGCCGTGTTATTAGATAGCCAGATAAAGTCCGCCCACTCCTCGTCGCCGGTAGCATGCGGCTCGGGCATATCCACCACTTCACCGAAGCACACAAATTCAGAAATATTTCGCGGCCCATTCAACGGGCAATGCAGTAGTTTCATATCAGGGCATCTCTGTTAGTGACTCGCCGCCGTGGCACCCGCTTCGTTGGAAAGATCGTAGGTTCGAAAACGCGCCAGGCTGAACGGTTCTATCATCGCCGGCACGCGCCCGTTGGCAATGGTCTCGGCCATGGTTTTACCGGATATAGGCGTGGCTTTGAAACCCCAGGTGCCCCAGCCGGCGTCCAGCCAGTAGTTTTTCAACGGACTCTCCCCCATTATCGGGCTGTAATCCGGCGTCATATCCGTGGTGCCCGCCCACTGCCGCAAAATTCTCAATTGATTAACAAACGGGAATAACTCCACGGTGTGACCTGCCAGTCCCTCTTTTATTTCGAGCGTGGAACGGGTTGAATATAGTTCATAGGGGTCAGAACCGCCGCCGATCACCAACTCACCGCGCGCGGTTTGCGACACGTAAGTATGTAACGCGGCAGAACTCACCAGCGGGTCGAGAAAGCGCTTCACCGGTTGCGTAACCATGGCCTGCAACGGGTAGCTGCGAATGGGCAGCAGAATTCCGGCCATTTTGGCAACTACCGAGCTCATACCCGCTACCGCCTGCAACACCTGCCCACACTGAATTACGCCGCGATTGGTTTCCACGCCGGTCACGGCACCGTTGCTGCTTTGTATGCCGGTGACCTCGGTGCGTTGATGAATCTCGACCCCCAGTTCGGACGCGCGCCTACCGTAGCCCCAGGCGACCGAATCGTGCCGGCCGGTACCGCCATCCTTGTGCCACAAACCGCCCATAATCGGATGCCGCGCGTTCGCGTCCATATTCAGGCAGGGCACGATTTCCCTGATCTGTCGGCGATCCACCATCTCGGAACGCACTCCCAAATGTTTATTCACTTCCGCTCGCAGGCGAAATGTGCGCATGCTGGCATCGGAATGCGCCAGTGTTAGTTGGCCACGTTGTGAATACATCATGTTGTAGCCGAGTTCAGTGGCGAAATCACCGAACAGGATCAGTGAGGCTTTATAAAAGGCGACGGCCTCCGGTGAAATATAATTGGAGCGAATCACGGCGGTGTTACGCGCCGTATTGCCGCCACCCAGGTAACCTTTCTCCAACACGGCGACGTTGGTAATGCCGTGGTATTTGGCAAGATAGTAGGCCGCCGCCAGCCCATGCCCGCCGGCACCGATGATAACCACGTCATAGGATTTTTTTAGCTCTTTCGGCAGCGGGATATCGCGCCGTGCGGGGTACTCTGAACTTAATCCGTACTTTAATAACGCGAGAGGCATAACCTGGTCGTCCCCGGTTTATGTAAATTATGCAACAACGCTGCATTCGCCAGACGTTGTCTGTCTTGTTGCCGGCATTTCCAAAGGACGCAAACCTTGCTGTTTTGGATCACCATCAATACCTGGCATGATTGGCCACTGCATAAAGTTGGTCAATTACCCGGAAGGCTTACTCCTTTAAGAGTAATGACAAGCACAACGTTTTACTTGTAGCGATGTGCAATAGCATTAGATTGAGCTGAGGTCCGAAACGTCAGTTTAACTTACTGTCATCCATTGGCCTGGAGATACTCCCACCGAAGCTCGAAGGCATAAGCCTCTCCTGCCTTTACGAAGTAGGCCATCATGGGTACAGCTTAGCGCAATGCGTTTGACCTACTATGGCCCCTGCCGTACCGATGCTTACAACGCTGTTGTTGTGCATAGCATTTTTTGTAAGTAGCAATCGACACGATTGACCGCCACATCACAGGAGCCACGCCGTGAGCCACACCCAATATGCAACCCAGCGAGCCCGCGTACAGCGCAGTGAACTAGCCGTACCGGGCTCAAGCCCCGAAATGTTCGAAAAAGCATTGGCCAGCGAAGTAGATTTCATCTTCCTCGATCTGGAGGATGCCGTCGCCCCGGACGACAAATTGACGGCCCGCAGCAATATCATTCAGGCCTTGAATGATCTCGATTGGCGCGGTGCCGGCAAGACCATGTCTATCCGTATCAATGGCATCGACACCTATTATATGTATCGCGATGTTGTCGATATCCTCGAGCAAGCGGGTCAATTCGTCGACACCGTGCTGATTCCCAAGGCGGGTGTCGCCGGCGACGTCTACATGGTCGACGCCATGATCTCCCAGATTGAAGAGGCGATGGGATACACGCACGCTATTGGCATCGAGGTGTTAATCGAGACCGCCCTCGGCATGGCGAATGTGGAAAGCATCGCCACATCCAGCAAAAGACTCGAGGCCATGCATTTTGGCGTTGCCGATTACGCCGCCAGCAACCGTGCACGGACGGTAAATATTGGCGGGCTCAATCCGGACTATCCCGGGGATCAGTGGCACGCGGCGATCAGCCGCATGACAGTGGCTTGCCGCGCCTACGGCTTGCGCGCAATTGACGGCCCGTTTGGCGATTTTAATGACCCGGAAGGGTTCAATCTCGCCGCCCGGCGCGCTGCAGCCCTTGGTATAGAGGGCAAGTGGGCTATTCATCCATCGCAGATCAAATTGGCGAATGACGTATTTTCGCCACCTGCCGCGGAAGTCGACAAAGCCAAACGCATCCTCGCGGCACTCGCCGAGGCGGCAAGCCAGGGCAAAGGCGCGGCGCAACTCGACGGCAGATTGATTGATGCCGCCTCGGCCAGAATGGCGGAAAACGTTGTGTCAACTGCGGCAGCTATTGCCGCGCGCTAACCGATAAACAAATTGAGTGGAGATCGATTAAATGGATATCCATGAATATCAGGCAAAAGAACTATTGCGGGATTTCGGCATCACCAGCCTGCCGGGTGGTCTGGCTTACAGCCCCGAGCAGGCGGTATATCGCGCCAGAGAAATAGGCGGTGACAAGTGGGTGGTGAAGGCACAAATACATTCCGGCGCGCGCGGCAAGGCGGGTGGCATAAAAATATGCAGCAACGATGAAGAAATCTGGGACGCGGCGGAGCAGCTGCTTGGCAAGCGCCTGGTGACTCATCAAACCGGGCCGCAGGGCAAAGTCGTTTATCGCCTGTACGTCGAAGCGGCGTGTGATATTGAACGCGAAATATACCTCGGCCTGGTACTGGACCGCAGCCATGAACGCGTCGTAATCATTGCTTCCAGCGAGGGTGGAACGGAAATTGAAGAATTGGCTGAAAAAAAGGCGGACTCGCTAATAAAAGCGGTGGTCGATCCCGCCGTTGGCATGGCGAAGTTTCAGGCGCGCGAGCTGGCGTTTGGTCTTGATCTGCCGCCCGGCTTGATGGCGCAAATGGTTACCACAGTGTGTGGAGCCTACAAGGCATTTCGTGACCTCGACGCCACCATGGTGGAAATCAATCCTTTGGTGGTCACCAAAGATGGCCGCCTGCTGGCAGTCGATGCCAAGATGGGCTTCGATGACAACGCCATGTTCCGCCGCTCGAATATTGCAGAGTTGCGCGACAAGTCACAGGAAGATGCGCGCGAGACGGCGGCGTCAGACCGTGGCCTCAGCTATGTGGGTCTGGAGGGTGATATCGGCTGTGTGATCAATGGTGCCGGTCTGGCCATGGCCACCATGGACATGATTAAACACGCCGGCGCGGAGCCGGCAAATTTTCTCGATATCGGTGGCGGTGCCTCGCCGGAGCGCGTGGCGAAAGCTTTCCGTCTGGTGCTGGAAGACAGCAATGTCAAAGCCATGCTGGTTAACATTTTTGCCGGTATTAACCGCTGTGACTGGGTTGCTGAGGGTGTGGTTCAGGCGGTGCAGAAACTAGAGCTGAAAGTGCCTCTGGTGGTGCGTCTTGCAGGGACTAACATCGAAGAGGGAAGAAAGATCATCCGCGACAGCGGGCTGCCGATTATCACAGCCGATACGCTGGCCGAAGCAGCGCAAAGAGTCGTCGCGGCACGCGATGCAGCAGTGGCTTGAGCAGGCGCTTTTTACTGACATATGACTGACTACTGACATATCAGTTGCAGCAATGGGAATAACGGCGGAGAGAATACCATGTCCATATTGATCGACGAAACCACGCCAGTCATCGTGCAAGGCTTTACCGGCAAGATCGGCTCCTTTCATGCGCAAGACATGCTGAATTATGGCACCAACATAGTCGGCGGCGTAACACCGGGCAAAGGCGGCACCACTCACATCGGCAAACCCGTGTTCAATACCGTGAAAGCAGCGGTGGCAGCAACCGGCGCTACGACCAGCATTATCTTCGTACCGCCGCCTTCTGCGGCAGACTCCATCATGGAAGCAGCGGATGCTGGCATTCGCTACTGCGTCTCCATCACCGATGGAATTCCAGCGCAAGATATGATGCAGGTTAAACGCTTTATGTGGCGCTACAAAATGGACAAACGCATGCGTCTGACCGGCCCTAACTGCGCCGGCACCATAAGCCCGGGCAAAGCCTTGTTGGGCATCATGCCGGGGCATATTTATAAGCAAGGCTCGGTTGGCCTGGTCGGCCGTTCAGGCACGCTGGGCTATGAGGCTGCCTCGCAAATGAAAGCAGCCGGTATTGGCATCTCAACCAGCGTTGGCATCGGTGGTGATCCGATTAACGGCAGTTCGTTTAAAGATATTCTGCAGCTGTTCGAGGAAGACCCTGACACGAGCGCCGTGTTAATTATTGGTGAGATAGGAGGTCCGCAAGAGGCCGAGGCAGCCCGGTTTGTGCAGGAGCATATGTCGAAACCGGTAGCGGCCTATGTCGCCGGCCTGACCGCGCCGAAGGGCCGCACCATGGGCCATGCCGGTGCCATCATATCCGCTGTGGGTGAAAGTGCCGCTGAGAAAGTCGACATTCTGCAGCAATGCGGGGTAACCATTGTGCCAAACCCCTCTTCCTTTGGCCCAACGGTAGCCGAAATGCTGGCTGGGTAGGAGCCATCAGCGCAGAAATCCCACGCCGCTATCGCTAGCGCTAAAGACACGGCGTAGGTACCTGGTTTGGCAGCGGAACAGAATTTATGTTTAATGAGAGAACAAAGTAATGGCCAAACCCAAAGTTATCGTTACGCGAAAATGGCCTGCCGAGATCGAGTCCAAACTAAAGGCAGACTACGACGTCACCTTGAACGAAGAGGATGTTGCATTGACTGAAGCACAGCTGCGCGAGGCGCTGTGCTCGGCCGACGCTGTTTTGCCGACCGTAACCGATGCAGTGACGGCAGCCGTGTTTGACGCCGACCCATTGAGAGCAAAATTTTTGGGCAGCTATGGCGTTGGCTTCAATCACATCGACCTGGATGCCGCCAAGGCGCGTGGCATTACGGTAAGCAACACGCCCAACGTGCTAACCGACTGCACGGCCGATCTTACGATGACCTTGCTATTGGCCGCAGCTCGCAGGGCCGGCGAAGGCGACCGGCACGTGCGCAACAAGCAGTGGACCGGTTGGCGGCCTACCCATATGGTAGGCACTAAGGTCACCGGCAAGACATTGGGCCTAATTGGCATGGGCCGTATCGCCTGTGCGGTAGCCGAACGTGCACACTTCGGCTTCGGTATGAAAATAATCTTCAGCTCCCCCCACACTCCGCCCGCCGATGTCACCGACAGACTGCAGGCACAACAGTGCTCGCAGCAGGACGTGTTAAAGAACGCCGATTTTGTCTCCCTGCACTGCCCGGCCAACAAAGAAACCTACCATTTAATTAGCGCCGATCAATTGGCGGCGATGAAACACGAAGCGATTCTGATCAATACGGCGCGCGGCGATGTAGTCGATAGTCAGGCATTGATCAACGCGCTGAGTAGTGGCGAAATTACTGCAGCCGGTCTTGATGTGTTTGAGGGCGAGCCGGCGCTGGATGAAGGCTTTCTAGCGTTAGAAAATGCGGTATTGCTGCCCCACCTTGGCAGCGCAACCAAAGAAACCCGCATTGCCATGGGCGATCGCGTGCTGGAAAACCTCAAAGCGTATTTCGCGGGGCAAACACCGCGGGATAAATTAGTATGAATGGATTCGGTTTACGGCTTTAAAAGTTGGCTGCGCAAGCAATTTGTTGACCAAAGTAAAAATGTTTTACGGATTGTCTGATTCCCTAAACTTCCGTTAACTGTTAACCGTAAACCGACAACCGACAACCGACAACCGTAAACCGTAAACCGTAAACCGTAAACCGTAAACCGTAAACCGTAAACCAATATGACCCCTATGAAGAACGCTAAAATGCCGCATACGCTGGCGCAAATAGAAGATGATTCGGCAAGCTATGCGGATCAACTGATTCAACTGCTGTTCAGCCTATTGTACGAGGTGGTTGAAAAACGCCAACCCGACATCAAGCAGATACTGACCGGCGAAGAAACCGTTGCAGAGGGTGACCGCCAGCGCGTGCTGCAAAGCCTGCACGCTCAGGGAATCTGGTTTCAACTGTTGAGTATCGCCGAGCAGAACACCGCAATGCACCGTTTGCGCCGCATTGAAAGCCTGCGCGGCGCCGACAAAGTTGACGGCACCTACGCGCACGTCGTCAGCGATGCTGCCGCCGCCGGTGTAACGGCCGGTGATCTAAAGAATATGCTGGCCACCGCGCGCGTAACGCCAGTACTAACAGCTCATCCTACGGAAGCGAAACGGGTCACCGTACTGGAGCTACACCGGCGCATGTATTTGCTGCTCAAAGAACTTGAATCGCCGCGCTGGACCGACAACGAGCGCGACAACATGATTGATGATTTACGCAATGAGATCGACTTGCTGTGGTTAACCGGCGAGCTGCGCTTGTCGAAGCCTAGTGTCGGGCAGGAAGTTAATTGGGGTTTACATTTCTTCAATGAATCTCTGTTTGACGCAACGGCTAATACCATCGGCAAGCTCGAACACGCTGTTGCCGCACACTACCCCGATCAGGAATTTGACATACCGGCGTTTTTTAATTTCGGCTCCTGGATTGGTGGCGACCGCGATGGCAATCCTTTCGTGACGGGCGAAGTAACGCGCCAGGCGTTGGTGAGTAACCGGTTAACCGCGTTAGGTCATTATGTGAAATGCCTGCGAACCCTGGGACGGAGAATCAGCGTCGCAGCCCACGCCGTTGCGGCCATACCGGAGGAGTTTCAGCGCGTGCTTGAGCGCGCCCTCGATGAAAGTGGCGAGGCGGAACAGATCACCGCTAATAATCCGGGCGAGCAGTTCCGTCAATTCACAGTCTGCATGTTGAAAAAACTCGAACAGTCGTTGCAGGTAGCAGCTGGACCTGTGCGTGTTGAAGCACGCCAGGGCTATCAAAATCCCCACGCCTTCGCGCAAGACCTCCGGCAGCTGGAAAAAGGCCTTAAAGACGCGGACTGCGAAAAGATCGGCAACTATCTCGTGCGCCCGCTGCGCCACAAAGTCGATACCTTCGGCTTTCGCACCGTTAGCCTTGACGTACGCGAGAACTCCGACACGGTGAACGCCACACTGGCGGAAATCTATGTTGGTATGACCGGTGAGAAAGATGCCCCGACCGCTGACGGCGAACAGTGGCAGCGCTGGTTGCTGGCGGAACTGGCACGGCCACTGGAGTCCAAGCCGCACTTTACAGATCTTTCGGAGCGTGCCGCCTCCACTCTGGATCTGCTGGAAATCGTGGTGGAGGCGCAGCAGGGATTGGACCGACACGCCATTGGCGTGATTGTGCTCAGCATGACCCGCAGCGCAGCCGACCTGCTGGGAGTGTATCTGCTGGCCAAATATGCCGGTGCCTTCGCAGACCCTGAAGGCATTGAAAAAAGCAACATCCTTGTCGTTCCCCTGCTGGAGACGATCGCCGATTTGCGCAACGGTCCTGCCATTATGCGCGAACTGCTAGCCCTCCCTGTGATACGCCGCACCGTGCGCGAGCTGGGAGGCACCCAGGAGGTGATGGTCGGCTATTCGGATTCTAATAAAGACGGCGGATTTTTCTGCTCCAACTGGGAAGTCAGTAAGGCGCAAAGCCAACTCGCCAAAGTGGCAACCGAAGTCGGCATACCGATCTCCTTTTTCCATGGTCGCGGCGGCTCGGTCGGTCGCGGCGGCGCACCCACCGGTCACGCCATTGCCGCTCAGCCGGCCGGCACTATCAATGGCCGAATGCGAGTGACGGAACAGGGAGAGGTGGTTAGCGCCAAATACGCCAATCGCGGCATAGCCGAGCGGCAGATCGAATTACTCGGTGCCAGCGTGCTTGAGCACACGATAAAATCAGGCACCGAGGACGAACTCAAACCTAATTCCGATTTCGACGAAGCCATGGACGCCATCGCCGGCCTGTCTTATGTCGCCTATCGGAAGCTGGTGGAACACCCCGGTCTGGTAACCTTTTACCAATCGGCTAGCCCGGTGGATGAGTTGGTGCTACTGAAAATCGGCTCGCGACCGGCACGCCGTTTCGGCGCCCAGACACTGAACGAGCTACGGGCCATTCCATGGGTATTTGCCTGGACCCAGAACCGCCTTATTGTGCCCGGCTGGTACGGCGTAGGCTCGGCCATGGAACAGTTTTTAACCGTTCGTGGCAAGCAGGGAGAAGAGCTATTGCAACGCATGTTTCAGCAGTCTCGTCTATTTCGGCTGATCATCAGTGAAACGGAGAAGACCTTACCGCTGGTAGATTTAGACATAGCGCGACAATATGCGACGCTGGTACCGGATGAACAGTTGGGACAACAGGTTTTTGCATTGATCGAGCAGGAATTGCAGCGTACCACGCAAATGGTACAGAAAATCACAGGTAGCTTTGAAACTTGCCAGCGTTTTCCACAATTTCGCCGTAAACTCAGCCGGCGGCTGCCGGTTCTGGATCAAATTGGCCGACAGCAGGTTGGATTAATCAAACGCTTTCGCAAAGGTAACGCCACAGGTGAGCCGCGCAACGAAGATATGGTGCCCTTGCTATTGGCGATAAATTGCACCGCCGCAGGACTGGGTTGGACCGGCTAACCAGTTTCTTTGCAGGGCCGAATTCATTCGGCCAGCGCGGTGCGCTAACGCTTTGCATTGTTCGAATCAATTCGAACCTACAAAAGTCTCATTTTTTCAAAACACACATATCCAAACACAGACTAGTCAACGCCCGCACCATGGCTGACGTGTTTTGGAGCGGCTACAATATCGTCTCGGGCGGCACCGATAATCATTTGCTGCTGGTCGACTTGATCGACATAGGCATCAACGGCAAGGTTGTCGATGCAGCCCTGACAAGCAAGATTGGCAAGTTATTTCGTGACCGTTCCTAAGCTCTTTAGAATGTGAAGGCTAAGCTTACCTTTCTGTCTAAATGTCTTTTGGCTCTTGTGGTCACTCAATTTGAAGAAAACGCCGTGTTTGCGAGCAGAGCTGTTCTTGTTCTCGAATCACAACAGGCACTCGACCGAATCAACACCGGTCAGAAGTTTGGATAACCTTTGGCGTACTGAGAAAATGTCTACTTAGAGCGAAACAATCTATTGATAGGTGTTGCGTTAGTATTACACTGGCGTGTTATTAATATTGTAGTATTTGATCATGCAAGCGGCCGATAAAGCTCCGGAAGAAGAATTACGACTTTGCGCTCTGCGTGAACTTCGCATCCTGGACACAATGCCCGAGACCGCTTATGACGACATAACAGAGATAGCCGCGCAAGCGTGTAGCGCACCAGTCGCGCTGATAAGTTTGGTGGACGAAAACCGCCAGTGGTTTAAGTCCAGAGTAGGAATAACGATTGCTGAAACGCCCCGTGACGTCGCTTTTTGTGCTCATACCATACTGCAGACTGACAATATTTTAATCATCAAAGACGCCAAAAACGACCCACGTTTCGCCGACAACCCATTGGTCATCAGTGACCCCGGCATTCGATTTTACGCTGGTGTTTCGTTGTTGATCAACGATCATCATGCACTCGGCACCCTCTGCGTGATCGACTACAAACCACGTGATTTAGATGAATCTCAGACGGCTGCCTTAATCGCGCTGGGACGCCAGGTAACCGTGCAACTACAATTGCGGCGGCAGGTTCTTCTGCTGGACGATTGGACAAAACATCTGGAGACGTCGCGAAGAGATCTAATGCAGTTGTGTGGTGAACTCGAAAACAATGCCGAAACCATCGAACGCGATCTTGAGCGCGCGGAGCTGATTCAACGATCGCTGCGTCCCCAGGTCGCTCCGGAAGTGCCCAACTTTCACATTCATAGCCTGTATCGCCCGGGTCGCCAGATCGGCGGCGATTTTTTTGAAATCAATGCAGTGGGAACACGCTATATCGTTGTGGTCATTGCCGATGCATCCGGGCACGGCATCAGTGCAGCCATACTGTCTTTACTTTTTCAGCAGCGGCTTGAAATGGTAGATCAAATCACTGATGAACCGCTCAAACCGGCCGCGGCGATGCGTGCTATGAACCGTGCAATCGTCCGCGAAGTTAACGCGTCCGGTGTGTTTGTCACCGTCACCTACTGTCTTATTGATCTAAGTACCCGGGTGCTTACCATGGGCTCAGCCGGTCACCCCCCGGCTATCTGTTTACATGCACGCAGTAACCGGATTGAAGTGATCGAACGCAGTGGTCCGGCGATTGGTCTTTATGAGGAAGCCGAGTATACGGAGTCGACGCTACAGCTCGACTCTGGCGACAGTATACTGTTGTTAACGGACGGACTCGTTGAGGTGCCGGGGGTTTCCCCTGCCGAACTAACTGAACTCGCGGCGGCGCTGAAGTCTACCAGGGGTGAAACCAACCCTCTGCGGAAAATCTTCGAGCATTTTAATCCAGAAGCGCGGGATCGAGATGACGTGACGATGATATTGCTTAACTTTTTCTCCGGTGAGAATTCTCTGCTTGAACTACCCGCCAATACGCGGGTATCTGACTCAACAGCGAATGAATCCGGATCCCTTAGTTGCTCGGAGTCAGAACATACGACATTTATCTGTCTGCACGGCAAACTCAACTGGGTCTTTGGGGACACGCTGCTAGGTGCCACAGTCGACACATTTGACAAGCACCGCGATGTGATTCTGGACCTCGGCTTCTGTGACTATCTTGACAGCACAATGCTGGGCACGCTGCACGAGGTGGTGGTGCGGGCCGAGTCCGCAGGGCAGAAGCTCGGGGTGCAGCGCGTGTCCCCTGCGTTGCTGTCCGCCTTTGATGAGTTAAGCCTCACCAGTGTCATCTCCTGCATCGCAACAGATGTGCTCCCAGTGCCCAGAGAGACCCGCGAGATAGCGTTGCCGAAATCGACTCTGCGACACCAAAGGCGACGCCTAGTCATGGCCCATGAGGCTTTGTCCGCATTAAGCGAGTCCAATAGGAAGGAATTTGCCGGCGTGCTAAAAGCACTCAATAGCGATTCAGAGGGCAATCCATCAGCGCACCCTGCAATGGTTGCTTAACGGCAGGCGCCGTGTCATCACCGAGAGTTTTGGCATCGTGAGCCGCTGCCGAAGCACCAGATTCTCCAGTGTTAATTGACGGCGTGACTCGATTAAAGACCCAACCATTGCAAGCACTGGAAACAATCGACTAACAATTCTGTGCATGCTTCAGAAAGTGCCAGAAAATGCCAAAAATTTCAAACCGATCTAATTTATGGAAAGGACAGGTGTTGGTGAATATCGCAATGCCGACAAGTTTTTTAACCACGCGAAGAAAGAACTTCCTAACCTTCGTCAGTCCGCTACGGCGACGAGCCACATCTGCGCACCCTGAGAGGGTGTGGCCGCCCAGGTCACGTTGTAGCTGCCAGCTGTCTCTACGTGCTTAACGGCCACCGCACATTGCACCAGTGCGCCTGACTCGAGGACTGAATCAATGACAGTGAAGCCGCCGTCCGGTACAGCTGTTTTGTCGCCAGCAACTCCCGCATCGCCCCACCAGAATGCCACGAGTGTGGCGGAGCCAGTCGTCGTGACGCTGGCACTCGTCAACGGCTCGCCTTCGAGTATCTCGTTCCATGCAACATCCTCGATCTGCCCACCAACGATTTCGACGACGGCTAACGTTATTTCGTCCGACGGTGGCGTGTCGGTCGACACAACATGCCCTGCCCCGCCGAGAGCGCCCACCAGCGCGTACACACCAGTGCCCGACTGCGGCCAGTTCGTGTAAGCGTGAACTGAGTCGAGCTGCACATAGGCCCCGTTATCATTCATATTGTCAGTCGGCAGCTCAAAGGCAGCAATATCGCCGCGGCCTGCGCTGACCACAATCGTACTCCCTGTTTCGAAGGTAGACAGTGCAGGTGTCTGGATTGATGACAGACCGCCGCCCTGTCGCTGGAACACGATGGCGTGTGCGCCAACAGTGGGTTGCATTGGCAAGGGGTCGTTGGCCTCACCCGCTCCGTCCGAAGAGTCACAAGCAGAAAGCTGCGCTACTAAACCGATCGCGATAGCCAGCCGGCTCCACGCAGGACAAAAAGCACCTGGCTTGCAGCTGCGCAACAGTTTGTACATTGGAATCATAATAGATAGCTCAATTCGTTTATTCGCCGAGTGTACATGCTCGTTCACATCCAGCAGATTGTACGTATAGGAAGAATATATACCCTTTTATCTGGCGCTTGTTCATGATACATGGTACAGGGGCTCTGTGGAATAACCGGACTTTTCCAATATGAGATGAGCATGCAACAGAGGAAAATCCAGGAAGTCGTTTCCAGTATAAAGTGAGCCTGAAATAGCCTTTATTGAAATGGAACTTAGTTAAACGCATTGTCCGGCCTGAACAGAGTGAAAATTTCCGGGACACGCCGTGACAAACCGGCAGGAAAGCCGGTTTGCACAGCCATGGCCTGCCCGCAGGGCGCGCCACACGGACGTGGCAAGTGAAACCGTCCCTGGAGGTTCTATCCCTGGCAGTCGCTTTGGGCATCCATGCCTACCGCGAAACTTGTGCCTCCATGCACGTCGTCCATGCCAGGGAAAGTCCCGAAAAACCTCCTTCTGTTCAAGCCTCTGCAGCTTCGATAAGCCTTAATTAAGAACCATTCCCGTCAAGACTAATCTAGCGTAAAAACGGTGCTTGCAGATGAATTGTGCAACTTGATTGAAGGTTGCCGGTACTATCGACGTTATGATTATCATCAGTTCGAGTGGCTGCGTTCAAAAGTTCAGCGCGGCTAGTGTGCGAAGGGCTGTCGTGGGTCGCGAAAGGCCCGGCTGCCACAAATCAGCGCCTTCTTACGTGATCCGGCTACACGCATTTCGCGATGCATCTAATTGGAATTTGCAGCAGCAGCTGGCATCGTCACAACGGGAGAAAACGTGGCTATGCCTACCAGGGACTGCCCCCAATAGCCAAAAGAGGGATATTCCTTAGTGCCACCTTGCAGATATTTATCCGGCCATTTCCAGAAATGTGTTCGTGTGACAGACGCTGGCTTTGATTTAGTACGACCATGAAACATCTCGAAGCTCACCACTTCGCCAGTTTCGTTTTTCTTAACGGCGGTTACGGTGCCCATGTGGTTGATGTGAGTGCCCGAGCTGGTCTTTTGGAATAATGCATCCAGCCCGTCGGCAGACGTTGGCTTACCGCGTGAAAACCAGAGTACCGCACCTGGGCGGATGAGATTTCGGTATTTACGTAGATCGGCTGGAATTTGGCTGGGCGACTGCACGCCATCGTAGTAGATGGGCGTAAATCTGCCTTTCTTCTGGTACCATTCCGCCACGCTTCGAGATGAACGTGCGGTGACATTGCCAGGACCAACATTATTGCCCCCCGGCCGGAAGTCTTTTATCCCGGGCGGCGCAATCAAACTATTCTGCTGCTCGGGACATTCGGAAGCAAAGTAGCTCGTCAAGCGCAGGAAGTTCCCCGAACAATCGCGCCATTCATTAGCAGGATCCTGAGTATAGGGAATTTTCTGCGCAACCATTCTGTCCACAATAGGCTGCAGAATATTTTCCAGCTTATTAAGCTTACCCCCACACATAACATAGTAGGCGTCACCATCCACTATCTTCTGCTCTTCTGTTAGCGGTGGCGGTTTTGTGTGCTCCGTGGCTTTAGCTGGCGGACCAGAGGAACTGTCCGCACCGGGCTGGGTTGTAGATTCGGAACCCTTGGTAACACAACCAGTGAACGCCAGGAAGAAGACTGCCAAAGCCAATTTAAATACGTGAAGATACGATTTCATTAGGTGCGCTGCCTTTTTTTCTTGTTGTTTAGACAGTGCCAAGCTAACTCAAACCTTGGCAAATGTAAAATAGATCAGGGAGCAAGCATTTTCAGCGTGTGCCGCGACAGTTGGAGCTCCCGCTAGCTCCTCTTAGCCCTGCTCGCTCGTTCAATCCAATCTCTTCATCCCTCTCTCTTCACTCATTTCTTCTCTTCACCAGCCTCTATTTTCCCACCTCTGTTTTCCCGACTTCCCCCCAGAAGTGAGCATTATTGATACCAAACGCCTGCAGGTCAAATTGATAGCGGGCCACACCCGCTTTACGCTGTGCTTCATAATCTCGCAACGCCTTGATGGCCGGTTGCGCTGCAAATTTAATGATAAACGTTACCGAGCACATTCATCCACGCCATTAAAAGAAAAAAATATAGGTACCCCGGCGTTCCAATCTAGGCTGGAATCAGGCAATTTCCAAAAAAACGTATTTTCCGCATTTCCGCAAGTGTGCTATATTGAGCGTTTAGTACCGATTAGTGAGTTAAACCAATGAATGAAACACTGGTTGTTTCCAGTCGCGGCCAAATAACCTTGCCGGCCGCACTACGCAAGCGCCTCGGAATTAAAGGCGGTGACGTTGTTATCCTGGAAGATCACGGCGATAAAGTTGTATTGAAACCAGGCATCGTGCTGGAAATCCAACATTACAGTGATGAACAAATTACTGAATGGGATGCTGACGATGAGCTTGGAGATGAACAGCGAACTCGTATTGCCGCTAAGCTCAAGAAAAACAAGAAATGAGATTGTTTCTCGACGCGAATGTTTTATTTACCGCCGTACATAACCCAAAAGGTAAGGCAGCATTTGTAATCGAACTGGGATGTGAGGGGTACTGGGATGTGTACTCCAGCCTCTACGCGATGGAGGAAGCGCGACGTAATCTGGAAAGAAAATTTCCGCAAGTTGCGGATGGTCTGAAAACTCTCCAACAAGGCATCAACCTCTCCGCGCATCAGGCCGGCCTGGACTACCCCGTCGGACTGGCGAAGAAAGATCAACCCATATTTCAGGCAGCGCTGGCATGTAAGGCAACTCACTTGCTGACTGGCGATCTTAAGGACTTCGGGCCCTATATGAATCAACCGGAAAATACATTCGGTATTTGTATTTTGACAGTTGCCGAGTTTTTGAATCTTTGTGATACGTAAAATGGAGTATTCTTCAGATTAGGGCATGCTGCCTGACCCTCTTCTCACGCTCAACCCGAGCTCTGCGCTGGCCTATTTATACCCTTCTCATCTATTAACCCAGCTTTATTTTCCCAACTCTTTTTTCCTAACTCTTTTTTCCCAGAAGAGAGCATTTTTAATACCAAGCGCCTGCGGGTCAAATTGATAGTGGACCACACCCGCTTTACGCTGTGCTTCATAATCTCGAAGCGCCTTAATAGCTGGTTGCGCGGCGAAATGGATGATGATAATGCCGACTACGTTCATCCACGCCATCAGGCCCAGGCCGATGTCGCCCAGCCCCCAGGCAAGGTTTGCCGTTCTCACGCCGCCGTAGAGAACACAGCTCACCAGCGCCACTTTCAGCCCGAACATCATTCCGGGAACCTTAAATGTGCGGCGCAGATAAGCCACATTGGTTTCGGCCATGTAGTAGTAGGATAACAGCGTGGTAAACGCGAAAAAGAACAGGGCCAGCGCAACGAAGGGCTTGCCAACCCCGGGCCAAATGCTGTCAACCGCGTATTGAGTAAATGCCGGGCTACTGGCTATGACCTCAGGGCTGAGATTCTGAATAAGAAAGCTGTCGCCGGCACCATGAACATTGTACGAACCGGTGATCAGAATCATAAAGGCTGTGGCCGTGCACACAAGTAAAGTATCGATATAAACGGAGAATGCCTGCACCAAACCTTGCTGTGCAGGATGCTCAACTTCAGCAGCGGCCGCCGCGTGTGGACCGCTGCCCTGCCCGGCTTCGTTGGAGTACACGCCGCGCTTAACGCCCCAGCCGATGGCGGCACCAACGCCCGCCATGGGGGTTAATGCGTCGCCTAAAATCAGACCGATGACATCCGGTAGCTTGCCGATATTAATGCCCACAACCACAAAGGCGATAGCGATATAGGCAAATGCCATTAACGGCACGACGACCTGGGCGACATGGGCGATGCGCTTCACGCCGCCGAAAATAATAAAGGCGAGCACAAGTGCTGCGCCGGTGGTGGCAGCCAATTTTGTTGTACTGACTTCGCCAACGATGGTATTGAGTAACTGACCCGGCCCAAAAGCCACCTCGGCGGCATGGCTGATACTGCTTGCCTGAACGCCGGCGAACAACACTCCGTTTGAGACAATAGTCGTGAGCGCAAACAGCCACGCATACCATTTTAGTCCCAGGGCTTTTTCAATATAAAACGCTGGCCCACCACGATACTGCCCGTCAACCTCTTCCTTATAGATTTGCCCCAATGTCGATTCGACATACGCGGTCGATGCGCCGAGGAAGGCAACCACCCACATCCAGAACACGGCACCCGGACCGCCGAAGCCTATAGCGGCCGCCACGCCGGCAATATTGCCCGTACCAACGCGGCCGGAGAGTGATACCGCGAGTGCCTGAAAAGTTGAGATGCCCTGCTCCGAACTTTTGCCGGAAAACAGCAAACGCAGCATTTCGCCAAACAAGCGAACCTGGGCAAAACGGGTGAGCACCGAGAAAAGCAAACCAGCACCCAGAAATAGACTGATAAGGGGCACGCTCCAGATGAAGCCGCTTAATTGATTGACGAATGCTTCCATAGGTTCGCACTATCGCTTTAAAAAGCGGTGCCCGTCAATATTTGGGATGCGGCTTGGCAGCCTGCTAGAGATCAAAATCCAGCCAGATCGGAGCGTCAGTCGATGATCACGTCTGGCAGGCAAGGATAAAACCGCGTGTGCTATTGCGTTTCGACAACGCCTCGGTAAAGGTCATTGACACGTTGCTATTTCGCAGTAAAAAACCTCGGCCGATGTCTCGACCGAGGCTGCTATGGAACGCCTACCATGTCGTGTTGATGCGACTATTCTTCCACCACCTCGACCTGTGGATTGGCAGAGGGGAACCGCATCGTGTCGCTGCCGGTTGCGTCAAACTGATCCGGATTCATAATGCCTCTATCCACTAAGTACGGATCCTGAAATACCCCGTAACTCCCGGGGTTCGCGGGCGGTAAGTTGACGTCGTTTGAGTAATGTTTGACGCGCGGGTCGCCGGGATTGAGGCCAAAAGAACCGGTGTTGTTGGCGAGGTTCTTACGCTCACTGTTCCAGGTCGCATTGTCCAGGTTGGCCCACAGCTTGACATCGACCAGAATGGCATCGCAAAGCGGCGTGACCTCCTGATAGTTGGTTGGCCAGGCCGAACCGTAATAGGTTTCGCCGAAGTCGCCTCCCATACTCGGGCACGCGCCATTTTTGATCGCTACGTCGGGATTGATGCCTACCCCGGGGTGGTGAACGCCGTACAAGCGGGTGCCGTGCACGCGTTTTTTGCGGTTAACCGGGTAGCCGTGGTGATTTTCCTCTAGCACATTGAAAACCGGTTCATGCGTTAACCGGGTATTGAATTTTGGCAGTCGCTCACCGTCGCAGGGCAATCGCCCTACGAACCCGACATGATCATGCATGATAGGAACACGTTTTAGCAATATAGCTAAAGTATAAAGCGAAGCAAGCA